>Ga0265292_1001036_pt1 | contig 27800 bp, 38 predicted proteins | sample Munlanlewell296A_FD_189080 | JGI IMG/M metagenome (GOLD analysis project Ga0265292, IMG submission 189080) | Leachate microbial communities from a municipal landfill in Southern Ontario, Canada - Leachate well 296A | ecosystem: Engineered > Solid waste > Landfill > Unclassified | place: Canada... | reverse complement strand
GGAGCGGTTTTTAATCGCTACGAATGGGGTGGGTTCTTGGTCTGGAAAATGCCGGAGAGGCAGTTTTTTGTCGATGGGCGAATGCCGGCTTGGAACCTCGACGGGAAAAGCCCGTATTCGATTTATTTGGAGGCTTTGCAGAATCAACCCGGTTGGCAGAAAGAGCTCTCCGATTATGGAATGGAATGGATCTTAATTAGCCCGGGAACCTTCACAGATTTGCTTTTGCGTCCAGCGCCGGCCAAATATGGTTGGCAGGAGGTCTATCGGGATAAGATTTCGGTGGTTTATCGAAAGGTCGATCCTAGCCTATAGTAGCTTGACAGGGAGAGGTGGTGATGTGGTAAAATTAGGAGATAATGAGCGAAAAACTGCCAGGGTTTTTGCGATCTGTCTTGTGGAGTTATGACCTTTCAAGTCTTGATAAGGAAAGGGATTGGAGGCTGATAATTTCTCAGTCATTGAACTATGGAAATTCAGAGGTAATTGAATGGGTAAAAGCCAACTACGGTGGGGATAAGATTAAAGAGATTGTGGTTCATCCGCGTAGAGGTATTTGGCTTAGAGAAAAACTACGGAAATGGTTGGGATATTTTGGAATAATGATAGATCCGCTGGAGTTTGAGATTGCGATAATGGAGATGGGCCCGAAACCAAAATTGATGAATGCATTTTGGAGTCGAAAGGGACTCGTATAAATGGATTTATCTTGGCAAATTCTAAATAAAGATCAAGTAAGTGTAGCTGATAAGTTGGAATTCATGTCATACCCACCATATTATCTTGGAGGAGGGACGGCCTTGGCCTTGCAATTGGGGCATAGAACCTCCCTCGATTTTGATTTTTATAGCCAAGATAAATTTGATGCGAGAAAATTATTGAAAATCATAAAGGGTAGCTTTGAAAAAGTGGAGGTTGAGTCTCAGTCGGAGGATACTCTGTTGGTTGTTGTCGACGGAGTTAGGTTGTCGGTATTTTATTACCCCTATCCATTGATTGATGATCTCTTGGAATGGAAAGGGAAAAAAATGGCAAGTTTGAAAGATATCGCTGCTATGAAAATGGTGGCCATAGTTCAACGAGCAAGACAGCGAGATTTTATAGATATGTATTATTTGATTCAAAAATTGGAGATAGAGGAAATAACCAAGTCTGTTTACAAGAAATACCCGTGGTATGAAGAAAATAATCGAATCCTTTTTTCATCCCTGTCATATTTTGAAGAGGCAGATGGTGATCCTGAGGCGGGAAGAATTGCTGTAGTTGATGAGTCGGTAACTTGGGAAAAAGTAAAATCTAACCTCAACGATTCAGTCTTGAAATATTTGGCTAAGAAATGACCTAACCCAAGACCTTGGCCTATAGTAGCTTGACGGGGGAGGCGAGGGATTGAAAATCGAATTTACCCTATAACTTGATATTATAGTAGAGTCGTGGTATCCTATGCCTGTCGTAGCACATTCAAATTCACTTATGGCCCCACCCCTAAAGGAGGTAATCATGGCCAAGAAAATCGTTTTTGTTCTCGCTTTACTCTCCCTCGTCGCCTTGGTTCTCGCCCCCGTGGTGGAGGCCAAGGCATCCGCCACGACGACCGGGGTTCCGGCCGATTTTGCAGTCTATCGGGCTTCCCCCGGCGAAATCTGGATCTGGGAGTCGGGGGTAGTTCACCCCGCCTTGATTCGCTGTAACTTGGGGCGGGAGTGGGGATTATGGTATTCCCCCGCTGGCAGTGTTTCACCGGCGAGCTCCGCGTCGTGTGGCGCGAAGTTCGATCTGGCGAAGTTCGCTGTCGCCATCGGCGGCGAGCCGGTCACCTGTGCTGCGGGGTTTAACCCTGCAGAAATGCAGGTGAACTGCAAGAAAGACAAATGAGTACTACCGCCAGCGGTGTCCCCAAACGGGGATACCGACTGGCGGCTTTTGGTAATGTTCTTTTAAGCGGTTGATGAAATCGGCAGTTTTTCCCCTTGTGTTCGGTAAATTGGTGAGCTACATTCACTGCCAGTGAATTAGTTAAACCATATGCTAAAAAAAACAATGCTCTGTTTGTGGTGGAGATCTGGTGAGAAACGGTTGGAGAACTTTAGTCCGAAAGTCAATCAGACGGGAAACCCAGCAGAAAGTTCAGCGTTGGCTTTGCCCTGTTTGCCGAGTCGGTCTCTCCGCTCGTAAACCATTTAAGTCCAGCATCAGAGTTCGTTTCACCAAGGTGTTTGTCGATGAGGTGGTTGCCGACTACATTCAGGGAAGAAGTCCCTGTGGAGTCATCAAGGAGAGAAAGAAGATTGCCCGCTGCACGGTTTCTACCTGGGTTAATCAGTATGGAGAAAGGTGTTACACCCCTGAACAAGTATCTGTTGCACTTCGTTTTAGAACTCACAACCGTTGGGGAGGCGTCCTGCTTCTGGCGGTCGATTGTTTCACCTTAGATATTGTCTCTTGGTCAGTGGAGTACCGGGAAACGGTGATTGGTTACATCCGACTGGTTGATTCGGTTGAGGCCTGTGGGTATGTGATTGGCGCTTTGATTTCTGATGGCCACCCAGCCATCACCTCACTTACCAGAGAGCCAAAACCAGCCATGACTTACAAGTATACGAGGAGATATCCTAGGCCGGGCATTGCTCCGGCCCGGCCTCCCCAAAGACCCCGTCTCTTCGGAGTACCACACCAACTCTGTTTGGTTCATGCCCAAAGGGATCTCGAATCACTTGTCTCTAAATTACCCAAAAAGGGCCGGAGGGTTCTCCTGTCTCTTTCTCATCAGGTTTTGTCTGCCAAGAATCTCCAGCAAGCCTTGAAACGAAGAAGGAAACTAGCTCTGGTCTCGACTCTCATGGCCTCAACTCACCACGGCTGCTCTCTGTGGATTTCCGATCACTGGGAAGCTCTTACCACCCACCATTTGGCTAGGATTAAGGGGAGAAGAATACCGAGCACCAGTAACGTGGTAGAGAACATCATTTCTTACCTTAATGCGCGTCTAAAGACCGTTAAACGTCTCAGGAGCCTGAAATCAGCCACCAATATTACTAACCTCATAGTCATGAATTATCGATTTAAACCTTTGGAGAACAGCAAAAACAAGTTTAAGAAAAACAAGACTCCTTTAGAGCTTGTCATCGGGAAAAAGATCACTTCAACCTGGACAGACTTTATTGCAAAATCAACCGCTTAAAAATACATAGCCCGTGTTGTGTCAAGCCTCCAGCCTATAGTAGCTTGACAGGGGGAGGCGGGTGGAGGGTATATAATCAAAATATGACCCAACAAGAAGTCGTCGCATTTTGGAGACAATCGTCAGATAAAGACTGGGATTTTGCGATGGAGCTTTATGTTGGTGGAAAAAGATATGATTACGCTTTGTTTTTCGTCCATCTTTCACTCGAAAAACTACTCAAAGCGATTCATTATCACCGTAAAGATAATCATCCGTTGGCCATTCATGATTTGGCGGAATTGGCCAAGAGAGCTGGACTGGAGATTGACCAAGAATTTGAAAAAAGACTAAAGGAGATAACAACCTTCAATATTGCAGCTAGATATGATAGTTACAAACTATCTTTTTACACCAAAGCCAATAAGCAATACACAGATACCTGGATAGATATTGCAAAGGAGGTTAGAAAAGTATGTCTCAAGACGCTGTCTTAAAGGTTGCCAAGAACTATATTGCTGCGGTCGAACAGCAAGGAATCCCCGTGTCAAGTGCCTATTTATTTGGGTCATATGCTAGACACAAGGCGCGCGAGGGGAGCGATATAGATATTTGCATAATTTCACCCGCTTTGGGGAAAGACGTGATTGATGAAATGATGATGTTGGGAAGGATTACTCTACAGATTGACACACGGATAGAACCTCATCCCATGAGCCCTACTGATTTCGCTGAGAAATATAATCATCTGGCTTACGAGGTAAAAACTTACGGTATTCAAATTGCATAGTTCAGTTTTGGCCTATAGTAGCTTGACAGGGGGAGGTGGGGAGTATCCGGATCGTAAAAATTTGAATTCCCCTTTATGTTAAAATAAGACCATGTCAAATTTAAATGTTGATCATACAAAGATTGAGGATTTCTGCCGGAAACACGGTATTGATTTTCTGGGTGTATTTGGGTCGATTGCCAGGGGCGACGCAAACATAGATTCGGATGTAGACCTTTTGGTGAGGTACAGAGACGGGGTTTACCCAAGTTTGTTTGAAAAATCTGATTTGGAGAGATCCCTTGGGCAAAGTTTTGGCCGTCGAGTGGATTTAGTTCCTCAAGAATTTGTTGACCCTTTGATTAAAGACAAAATATATTCTGACCTTCAACCTTTGTATGGGAATCCATAACGACTCTGTTTATCTGAAGCACATTTTGGAGGCTGTGACTAGAATTGAAGAATATACGTCAATGATAGATTACGAAAAGTTTAAGTCTGACGAGAAGACGGTTTGAGCTACTCTTTATGACCTAGCAGTCATTGGAGAAGCAACTGCAAGAATTTCTTCTACGTTCAAAAGTAGCCACCCGCAAATTCCTTGGCGCAAAATTCAGGATATGAGGAATGTCTTGGTTCACGACTACACAGGAGTAGAATACCCCACTGTTTGGAAGACTGTGGAATTTGACATCCCAGAATTGAAGAGACAAATTCAAGAAGTCCTATAGTAGCTTGACAGGGGGAGGTGGGGTTATAATTGGCCAATCTTCGTATTAAAAAAGCGATGGACATAAATTTTGATTGGTATAGACGTAACGCGGGTTATTATGATTTGTTCGATGCTGATGGTATTCCATACGAGGCCATATCAATAGCCTTTGGAAAAATACTAAGAAAAAACGGCGTTAATGCCATTGTCGATTTTGGGTGCGGAACCGGGAACTTCTATATTCCGCTAACTCAACTGGGGTTCGAGCTGTTGGGGGTTGATGTCAGCGCCGAGATGATCAGCATTGCCAAGGGGAAAATCATTGCCAATAACTTCAAGCCGAATCTGATTCAATCAGATATTCGCAGTCCAATAACGGGAAACTTTGACGCCGCCCTGTGTCTCTACAATGTTATCGGTGACCTGAATTACCAAGATTTTTCGAAGGTTATCGGGAACATGGTGAAATTGATTCGGAAAAACGGCCTTGTTGGTTTCGATGTCATAAATTTCGATGGAATAAAAAATGTCGAATTTGGAAATAAATATTCTGTTGAGGAAAAATACGAGTCAGAAAGTCTGGGAAAACTAATTAGGAGAACAAAACAGAAACTTGATCTCCTAAGTCAAAGTCTGGACATTGCTCAGCATACTACGGTGAATGGTAAAACGGATAAAAAGAGTATTAGCAGATGTACGATGTACCTATATACTCTTGAACAAGTCACTAATCTTCTTAATAAGTATGGTTTACATGCGCTATTACTTTACGGCTCCTACGATATTACCAGTGGCCTTGTTCCATTTAAATCAAATGATCCGATGATTGGTGTCATAGCACAAAAAATTTATGACTAAACCCAAAAAAAGCACAATACACATTGCTACAAAACGGTTTCATCCCAACTATCTTCTGGTGGCTATTCCTTCGAGGGGATTGGTTAGTTGCGAATTCGTTTCTTCTTTGTTGGCGCAAGACAATCCTCTGAACATTACGATTAGATATCGGTTCGAAGTTGGAGGCGAGGTTGGTGAGTCCCGCAACCGTCTCGTTGACTACGCGTCAAAAATTGGTTCCGAATACGTCCTTTTTATCGACGACGATGTAATTGTTCCGATTAATTGTTTTAACAAATTGATTTATTGGGCTAATGAGGGCTACGATGTCGTATCTGGGGTTTATTACAGCAAACAAATTCCGCCACAGCCGTTAATTTTCAAGGGGCGCGGTAATGGCTATCTCTCCAAATGGAAAGTGGGGGATATTATTAAAGATGCCGATGGTATTGGAATGGGACTAACTCTTATAAAGACAAGTGTTTTCAAGAAAATAGCAAGACCATGGTTTCTATCCGTGGTTGGCAAAAAGGATAAGAAAACAGATTTGTTGGTATCAATGGATGAAACGCTATATTTCTGTGATAAATTAAAAGAAGCTAAGATAAGTATTCTTGTCGATACATCGATACAGGCGATTCATTATGATTCAGAAACAAAAACGTTTTACTTTAATAGTAACGGCAGACCAGTCGCGGTGAGAGAAGACAAAGTTATTACAAATATCTAAAACAGTAACAATGTTCAAATATATACCGAAAAATATAGGTGTTATTGACAATGACAGATCGAGAATCGAGCTTAATGATATTTCAACCAAACTACTTTTGGCTCTTCCTTTATTCGAGACTAAATCAATATACGAAGTATTTTCTGCCAGTGGCGCTGTTGGGATTTATATGGCTATGGTTAACCCAGATATCCGAATCGAAGAAATTGTAACTAACGTTCAAGATTACGAAACAGTAAGAGCTAATATCGACAGTAATAGTATTAAATTAGGATTTGTCTCTCCAGTTAACCAGCTAAATGGATTGCGTCAAAAAGCTGATATTATCATCATCAGGATAATTTTGGAAAAACGAAAGCAATTTATCCTTAAGACAGCAAGTAACGTGGCATCATTCTTGCGGGCCAATGGTGTGATTTATCTAGTCGGGGCAAAAGACGAAGGCGTCCAATCAATCGCCAAACAGTTGTCAATATTATTTGGGGCAGAGCAGGAAACAATTGCTTATAAGCAAGGAGTCCATTTGATAAAGATTAAACCGACAGCCAACCGCACTTTATCTAGTCCGATAAATCTACCACAAAATTGTCAATATATCGAAATACGAAATATCAAGCTACGTCTAATTCTTGATGAATCCGTGTTCGCCAAGGGTGGTCTTGATTCTGCTGCCGGATTGTTGGCAGAAAATATGACCATAAGCGACGATGATAAAGTCCTAGATTTAGGTTGCGGATCGGGCGTATTGGGTATGGTGGCAAGACAACTTGCAAAAAATGTGGAAGTGGTTTTGGTTGATAGTGACTTCGCCACGGTTGATCTTTGCAGACAAAATATTGTGTTAAACAATCTTACAAACTGTCGTGTGCTGGCAAGCGATGGAACCAAGGGAGTTAGCGGAGAGAAATTTGATGTCATCGTTTCTAATCCTCCCTTTCATCAAGGAAAACAAACTTCACATTCGATTATTGAACAATTTGTCGAAGAAAGCTTCAACTCACTATTACCCGGGGGAAAATTATTTGTTGTTTGTAATATTTTTCTTCCATATGAACGTATCATTGAAAGGACATTCGGTAATAGCAAAATAGTTGCTGAAAATAAATTTTACAAAGTTATCAGTGCTATTGGACATTAAGCAGAGCTGGGGGTAAGGAATTCAAATACCGCTTTTTAACTTCGTCAAAAACCGGTTGATCAACTCGATACCCCAATACATTTTTTATCGTTGATTTAACTTTATTTGTTGAAACAACGCCAAGATAACCTAAATAAATGATTCCTGTAATCATATCCAGAAAATAGAACTTCATCGTTCTTCCCTCATAAAAACAATAACCATCTCCTTCAAGCCGGTAAAGGACTTTCCCAGTCTTTGTTTTTACGACAAATAGATTTTTATTTTTCTTTTTGAGCATAGTAGCAGTGTGTGTCGGCGCCGTTTAATTTTCCTGTTGAATAGTAGGCGACTGCGCGACAGCCTCCCCCGCACCATTTATATTTACACGAGGCGCAGGCTCCCTTCAAATTACCTTTAGCTAGGGATCGAAAATCTGCAAACAACTTTGAGGAATTCCAAATCTCCCTAAAGCTTTTATCCCTTATATTGCCGGCACTCATGTTAGAATCAGAGCAAAACATCTCACAGGGATATACCTCACCCGTGTCACCGATTGAGCAAACCGAAATTCCCGCGGTGCAGGAAATCTCGTTTTCTATGTAAGACGGATCTTGACCCCAAATACTTTTCAGAAGTTTTAGTCTATTTATCTTTTCCAGAGGATAAAAGTATTCCCAACAAACTGATCCTTCATTAGTTGCGTTAAGGTTAATTTTTGGATAAGGATTCTTTTTTTGATATCGAATCAGTTCACTCACAAATTTTACATATTTTTTTCTGTCGGGTAAAAAGTCCAGGTTCTCCATTAGTCGACCAACGGGGCATAATACTTGGATTCCAACCAGGCCAACTCCCAAATTTCGGACCAAATCAATTGTCTCAAAAATCGAACCTATGTTGTAGGTGTTCAGCGTTATTCCAATAGCCGTATTAAGACTTGATTCTCTAAGTAACTCTAGGGCAGTCAATGCCCGTTCATAGGAAACCCCGCCCTTAATCGATTCGTGTAACTTAGTATTATTTCCTTCGAGCGAGACTGTAACTAGTTCAAAATTCCCTTTAGCTAATGATCTGCATATTTCTTGTGTCAGGAAAAATCCGGTGGTGTTCAATGAGGTGACAAAATCGTATTTATTAATGTTCGAGACAATTTCTAAAAAATCGCTTCGAAGCAGTGGTTCACCTCCCGCCAACTGTATCCTGAACACACCCAATCCTTCTAATTCGGAGAACAGTTTATCAAGCTCGCTCACATTCAGTTCCCTTGTAAAGTGATCATAGAGTTGGTTTGCGGAGGCGTAGCAATATTTACAACTCAAGTGACAGCGATTGGTCAAATTTAAATCAACTCGCAAAGGAGCCGATAAATAACTTCTCATAGAAAATGTCTAGATTATTAAGCCGCTCTTTTCCAAGTCTTAAAAATAACAACCTTGGGGTTAAGTTTGCTATTTAAATCATCTAGAACTTTTTGAACTTTAATCTTTGTCAACTATAATCACCTCCAATCAGAATAATTGAGTAAGTCTAATTAATAATTGGGTGTTGTGTCAAGTCTCCAGCCTATAGTAGCTTGACAGGGGGAGGCGGGGAGTTGAGTTATGTCTGCAACAGCTTCATTAGGGCCTCGAGACATTGGGGAAGAGAGTACCATCCTTCCTGGCCGCTAAGATGGCCACCATTTGGGATTACGATTAGAAAGGTTTCTAACGCTTTTGCCAAGTTTATTCCCTGATTTATTGAGACATGCGTATCGTTGTCACCGTGAATAATTGAGAACGATTTGCAGTTTGATTTGATCGACTCAAAATCAAACTGATGTTCAAAGAAACCATCTAAATTTTTTTTGACTGTTTTCTCGGTGGGGGTGGAGACCAGAACAGCGCCTGAAATCTTGAACATTTTGTCTGAGTTTTCAAGATATCTTAAGATTGAGGTGGATCCGAGGCTGTGGCCAACTAGATAAATTTCATCATTTGTGTCCTGTTCAACATATCTTTTTATCTCATTTACCCATTCTGGGCTGGATGGGTTGTCAAATCCCGGCATTGGAAGGGTGCAGGCGTAGATACCTTTTTTCTCAAGCTCGGTCATTAACCATGGTCTCCAAGCTCCGTTGGGAATACCTCGATGTCCATGAATAATGAAAACTTTCTTCATACGAATATTTTATCAAACAACTGGGTGAGTCTCTCCGCATTTTCGCCAGTTCATGTATTATTGCGGTATGGAGGGAGCGATGGCTTTTGTTTTCGATAAGTCTAGGAAAAAAATTCTCTTGGTAAAAAGGCGTGATGTTCCCGTTTGGGTCATTCCGGGAGGGCGGATCGAGAAGGGGGAAACATCTGAGAGAGCTGCGGTCAGAGAGACCAAGGAGGAGAGTGGGTACGACATAAAAATCATTAGAAAAATTGCCGAATATACCCACAGAGGAAGTAATAAAAGGAATAATCTTTTCGAGGCGGTGGTGGTTGGAGGAAAAGCCAGATTAAGTAACGAATCAAAGGAGGTGGCTTTCTTTGATGTTGATAAATTGCCCGAGCCTCATCACCCGTTAATTTCCGACTGGCTGGGGGACTTGAACAAGAAGTCTAAAGATGTGATCAGGCGGGAGATTCAAGGAGTGACGATAAAACAAGCTCTTGGTCAAATTCACAAACATCCGGTGGCTGTGATCAGATTCATTCTGACCAGATTCGGAATCAGAATTAATACATAAGCATCCTTGCTTGTATAATTTCTAATAATATACCGAGCCCTCCCATCTTGTATACGATATCAAACAAAAACCATCTAAGACAGTATAAAAAGGAAATGACTCAAAGATAAAATAAAACTTAAAAACAGAGGTGCAACAGCAAGTAGCTGCCGCTAAGATTGAGGAGTTCTATAGCCACCCTCCCGCTGGCTGGATTCCACTACACTCCCGAGATCCATTGGAATTAGTTACTGAAATCGAGAAACACATGGGCGGTACCTTGAAAAAAGACCTTATAGAAGTTGAATAAAAAATGATAATTAAAAAAGCCACAATAGAAGACATTAACCTAATAGTGCAGATTTATCGGTCTGATATGGGTAAATTCGGTACCGGCCATACAACCAAAGATCTAATAAATATCGAAAAAGATTTAACAAATGAATTTTATGAACTTGGAAAAAACCGAATTATTCTGATTGGATTTGAGGATGAAAGACCGGTTGGCACGGTTCAGCTTGTATTCGACCATGTCGAAAATGACTCGGAATTAGCAGATGGAAAGGCGGTGGCGCATATTCATCATCTACGTGTCGCTTACGATCTTCACAAAACCGGTATTGGAAAAATCCTGATGGATGAGGCCGAACAACTTGCGAAGGCTCGGGGTTTCAAAAAACTTACCTTAGTTGTAGACGATTGGAATCAAAATGCTATCGAATTTTATCTTCACCGTGGATATAAACAATTCAAACAGGACCCCGCTACAAAAGAAATTTATGTGTCCAAGCACATTGGGATATGAAATATGGGGACTCTTGACAGTCTTAGTTAATGATCAATTATCTGTATTTTTGTTTTTTCTCCCGCCCTAATGCTTGCCTTTCCGCCAACAGGAAAAGTTATCTTCGGATCAGTATGGCCAAAGTCCACGTTCCCGATTACTGGCATATTTTCAAGTTCTTTCTTTGAAACAATCTTTCTTAACAGATCCCTTGTTACTTTACTGTCATTTTGAAACCTCCCGATTACTAGTCCTCTTACACCCGAGAAACCCGGTAGGTGAATTAGAGATTGGAGGTTGCGGTCAAAATCGACTTGTAATGAGGCAGAGTCATCTTCAAGAAAAAGTATTGAATCGGCGAGGTCGGGCATAAACTCGGTTCCCTGCAACAAATTTATAGTACAAAGGTTTGCCCCCAAGATTGTGCCTTCGGCCTCTCCCTCGTTCAATACCCAGAATCCCTCGTTGTCGACCATTTGACGATTTTCTTGATCCATATACCAGTGGTCGTCACTCCATTTTTTGCTCGACTTAACCTCAAAAAGTTTGTCACTCACGAGACATTTATTAAAATATTCCAATGAATAGTCAAAATGCAGTTTTTGCCCGAAGGTTGAGTAGTGTGGGCCGGAATATCCAACTAGCCCGGTCTTGGCAAAGATTGCATGGGATAGTGCTGTGATATCAGAATACCCACACAGAATTTTCGGGTTGTTCTTAATCAGATCCCAATCAATATAGCCTAGAAGTTGGTTGCAGTTATATCCTCCAATCACCGTTAAAATCCCCTTAACATTATTATCGGCAAAAGCATCGTGCAGATCGTCAATTCTAGACTCGATACTGCTGGAAACAAAATCATCCTGTTCATTGACATGTTTCCCAAAGGTCAAATTAAAGCCAAGCTTTTCCAGTCGCTGATTAGCAATCTCCATTAAACCTTTTCCAAGCATTTTCATTGACCGGGCCGGGGCGATTACCCTTATCTCATCACCTCTTTTAAGTTTCTCTGGAATTATCTTTTGCATACCACGATTATATCCGATTAGTAAGTTCAGGTTGTGCTTCCATTTGAGTCACAATTGGTTCCAAGAACCCGTCAGGAAGAATATCCTGGAGAGAATCATATATTCGATTGGGTCTAGAAAAGGATTTTTAAAATAAATAGCCTTGGACCTATAATAGCTTGACAGGGGGAGGTGGGGTATAATTCTAATAACGTGAACATAATCGGAAGGCAATACAAATTGTTGCAAACAAAAAAATATTGGAAGTATTAAGTCAAGAGTCCCTTTTGGTAGACACTCATTCTACGAATGAAGTAGATGAAATTTAGTTGGCGGCATCTTGAGGGTAGTGTGGATCCGGTCTTGGTTGTAGTAATTGATGGTTTGGTGGATCGCCTCGATGAACTCTCCGAGACTGTCAAACCGGTCAAACTCCAGTCCCAGGTCAGTCTTGAAGTTGTTGAAGAATGATTCCTGGTAACCATTCTCCCAAGGAGATGACTTCTTGCTCATGGAGACCTTAACTCCCAAGCGTTCCATCAGCTGAGTGTATGCCTGGCAGTTGTACTCGCTTCCCTGGTCAGAGTGAACCACCTCAGGTAATTGGCCAGTATTCTGGAAAGCATCAAAGAAGGCTTCGATGGTGAGGTCTTTAGTATGCCGGTCAGACAGATACCAACCAACAACCTCCCGGGTGTAAAGATCCATAAGGGTAGCTAAATACAAATACTGATCTTGATACTCAAGGTAAGTAAAGTCGGACACCCAGACGAGATTGGGAACAATGGGGAAGCTGCCTTTGACGAGGTTAGCGAAGGTGGCCTCCGGTCTCCTTTCATCCCGTCTCTTTCTCCATCTGGCCTTTCTCTTGTAGGGCTTGATGCCATTTAACCTCATTACTCTTCTGACTCTCTTCTTGCCTTCGCTCAATGCCAGAGCAACCCTCCGGTATCCATAACTGGGGTTAAGGCTCAAGCACTCAAGGATATTCTCTTTGAGTAGTTGATCTTTAACCACCTGTTTATTTGACTGTTGGTAGCTACCAGAGCGGGAAAGGGAGAGGAGATGGCAGAGCAGGCTTTTGTTTAGGGGTGTGACTTTCTTTAGCGATACCCATATTTTGACAGCTAATTGATAGAACTAGTGTCTATTTTAAGGGGAGCGGGTCACCTCTAGTGAGCTGTGTTTTGTGGCTGGCTGAGTCCTATTGACAGATAAGCCGGAGCGGGTGTATATTCGTCTGATTGCGCCATGGCGCAATAAAGATGACAAAGCTAATTTTTGCTACTGGTAGTCAGACAAAGTTATTGGATGCCCAAAAAGCCCTTCAGCCCTTGGGTATTGAGGTCTCTGGACAGAAAATTGAATTTGATGAAAAACAAAGTTTAGATCAGGCGGAGATAGTCAAGCATAAGGCACGACAGGCATATACGGCGGTAAGGCTACCTCTTTTTGTTGACGATACGGGTTTTTACATAGATTCTTATTCTGATTTCCCTGGAACCCTTACCAAACACATAAACAAAACCCTAGGATTGCCTGGAATTATTAAGCTTTTTGAAGAAGGTCAAACCGCTTATTTCAAAACACTTATCTGTCTTATCGACAATAATAGAGAGATCGTTGCGGAAGGCAAATTGGCGGGTAGACTGACCAAAAAAATATCTGCAAAGTTTAATCCCGAAACTCCATTGAACAGTATTTTTATCCCTGATGGCTACGACCGGCCTCTCGTCGAGCTTATTGATTCTGCTGACATAGGGAATATCCATCGCATAAATGCAATCAATGATCTCGTAGAGAAATTATCAAGTTAACCTTGCCAATGTTAGACAACATAGAAAAAATATTAAAAGAAAAAAGAGGCTTTATAAGTAAATTTCCAGAAAACAAAAAGATCGTAATGATTATTTCTGGAGGTCTTGATTCAGTCTCAACTTCTGCAAGGCTTATAGAAGACTTTGGGTTGGAGATTTTTCCCTTACATATCCAAAGGGGCCAAACAAATGCAGTTGCAGAAAATAAAGCCGTTGATTTCTTTACCGACTATTTTCAAAAGAAGTATGGAGAAAATAAATTCCACACCCCACAAAAGATATCAGTAAACGTTCCCCCGGTCGAATTCAAAAAAGACCTCCTCCCCTATACCAAAGTTAAAGGTCACCCCATGAGAGACCCGATTATGCACTTATTAGCTGTTCAACATGCTGTTTCAATATCCCAAAAGATTGGTGAGTCGGTAAGGGTTGTCTACTGTGCCATCGTCCCAGAAGATTATTTTCCACACAGCTCTCTTGCGGGATTGAGGGTTAATACGTTGAACACCTGCATAAACATGGATGATTGGGATTGGCAGATTTCTTCTCCAAACATTGATAAGTACCTGTCAAATGAACCTTTTGGTAAAAAAGAGGAAATATCCTGGGCTATGGAAAGAAATATGCCTATTGGAAAAACCATCTCATGCAATGACGCTAGTGAGAAGACTAACTATCTGGCCTGTGGAAAATGTAAGTCATGTTTTAGAAGGCATACTGCCTTTACAGATTTAGGGTTTAATGACCCCACAGAATATTATGAAGAGACCAACTTTGAACAATTCCAGCACTAACTATCTGAAAATAAAATCAGAAAAATACAGGCCTTCACCGTCAAAGGAGGGTAAGCTTAGGTTCGATCTGGTTGAAGGCTTATGGGAAAAAGGCTCTATTGCAACCCTACCAGATAGAACATCTAGCAGTCTAAAAAAGGCTTTATCAAAATATCTAGATGTATCAGAGATAAACATTAGTACATTTTCCGGAGCTGATGAAATCATAGAATTAATTCCTCGGCTTTATGTCGATGGTGGAGACAACGTCCTAGTCATAACTCCAACATTCGAGCGTCTATTAACTACCAATCAGAAAGTTGGCGCAAAAGTCATTTCGTTTCCATTATCTTCAGCAAATAATTTCTCGTTTACCAAACTTGTATTGAGTAGTTTCCTTGAAACAGTTAAAAAAGTTGATCCAAAAGTTATTTGGCTGTCAAACCCTAATAACCCAACAGGAAGAATTATTGGCAAAAAAGATATTGAAAATATCGCCAAGAAGTTTCCGAGTACCCCAATCGTAGTTGATGAAGCCTATCAAGAATACTTCTCGCTCGATAATGCAGATTCACTAACGAGTTCTGTAAACAAATATCCAAATATCTTAGTGATCAGAACATTTTCCAAAGCACTTGGGTATGCCAGTGTTCGAGTTGGTTATCTGGTTGCCAGTCAAGAGGTGATCTCAGTTGTAGAAAAGATGAGAACAATGTATAACCTTTCCACTTTTGCCCAAAATAAGGCCACTCGAGCGTTAATTGGATCTAACATACGTAGAGTTAAAGGAAAAATTTCCAAAATAACTTCAGAGAGAAATGAAATAGAAAAAAATCTTAATAGTCTGAATAATTTTGACTATATATCGGGATCTAAAACAAACTTTATCTTCCTACGACACCACACTAAAGATCTATTTGATGAACTCTACAAACGAGGAGTAGTCGTTGGTGATTGGAGAACTGCCGAGGGAGTTGAGAGTCAAGGGTTCGTAAGACTTTCGATTAACAAGCCAGTCTTAAATAGACAACTGATTAGTATTCTTAGATCAATTAATTAAAAATTATTATAAAAAATGAAACAGCTTATTTCAAAAACCCCTGGTTTGGCTTGGAAACAAGCCCTAAATCTCGTCGCAACAGAAGGAAAGCATGTTAAAGATGGTGAAAAAGATCTTAAGGAATTCATGAATGTTTTTTTGACGATCCAAAATCCTTTAGCTTCAGACGAAATAATAGAAAAATATGCGGATCAGACAATGGTTGAATGGATGAGAAATAACTTCCTGTCAAATGAACCTGTGTTGAATTGGGGTTATAGCTACGGTCAAAGATTTACTAATTTTGATGGAATAAATCAAATCGATAGCGTCATCGAGAAGTTAAAAAAGAATCCTGAATCCAAATCCGCGACTATTACATTGATGGACCCACAAAGTGATGGTAGTCACATGCCGTGCATAGTTGCCTTGGACTTTAAGATACGGAGCAACAGGCTTATGACTACAGCTTTTTTTAGAAGCCAAGATGTAGGTAAAAAGATTTACGCTGACATAATCTGTCTAGGAGAAATAAGTAAAAAAATTGCAGATGCAGTCGGCGTCGAAAGTGGAGATCTCAATATCCTAATAGTCTCTCTCCATTTCTATGAAGAAGATCGTCAAAAATTTAGTGAATTATTACAATTAAAATGAACAGATCTGTATTTCCCATAAGAGTTTTTAGTAACCGTGAAGAAGATCCAAGGATACTTGGTAAGATTAATCAGATCTTTAAATATCGACGAGGTTATATTTCTCGTATCCCTAAAGATGAAGATATTGTTTTTATCTTTTCAGGCGGACTAGACTCCAGTATTACATTGGATAAAATTATTAACGATTGGAATGTTAATATTTTTCCGCTATTTATCCGTCGGAGTGCTAGAGCCACAAAATTTGAAGAAGAGTCTGTCAAATTCTTTGTCAATTATTATAAGGAAAAGTATCCAAATAACATGCAAGATCTTGAAATTGTGGAGACAGAAGTACCTCCGTTATCGTTCAAAAAATACCCCGAGTCTGATCGACTGCAAAAACTAGGACATCCAATGAGGAATGCGGTGCTTCAGGCACTTGGTGTCCAATATGCACAAAAGCTGAGGGCTACATTAGTCCCGAATCTTCATACTGTTTTGACTGCTACCGTTGGTGATGACAGCTTTCCACATTCTTCCTTACAGGCACTCAGGAGTGTAAACCTATCAGTCTGTTTGGATACAGGTGACTGGGAGTGGTTGGTGACTTCTCCGTTGGTAGATGTTGAATACGAAGGATGCCCAATTTATAAAAAGGACCTGATCAAATATGCTATTGATCATAAACTTCCATTGAAAAAAACCAGAACATGTATTGAAGGTGGTGAGAAACCTGATGGAACTTGTCCAGAGTGCCTATGCCGCATAAGAGCATTCTCAGAAATTGGGGCAATTGATCCGTTGGATTACCAATCAAAGACACCTACTGAATAATTTATATGTCTATTCTCCCTGATAACCAAGTTAAACAACTGCTAGCAGAAAGGTCATTGATTATTGACCCATTTTTCCCAAAATTCTTAGGGCCTAATACCTATTATTGTCACTTAGGCAATAAATTCCTATTACCCAAAGAAGGTATAGAACGATTTGATCCACTTACAATGGAATCAAAAGATATATACGAAGAGGTAGAGACAAATAAGCCGATTGTTATTAGGTCTCAAATGTTTCTGCTGGCAGAGACGTTTGAATTCCTCGGAATAAACGATAGACACGTGATAAAACTTATGAATTCGAGTTCTTTGGCCCGTTGTGGTGTTTCTCATGCCGCCGTCGGGATGGTCAACGCCGGATGCGGAATGGAGAAACCGGTCAAGCTCACTCTTGAGCTCATAAATAATGCGCCATTTGATGTTGTTTTGACGCCCACAGTTATCGACACAAATGGAAAAATTGCTTGGGGAACGGAAGTGCTGAAAATAGCAATTCAAACTATGCACTCTAAACCAGATTGTTCTTATGATAATTGGAAATACGCTGCATATAACAACGACCAAAGACCAAGTGGTTCAAAGATGAAAGGTCGATTCGACGCAAAATCATCAGAATACCCACCCAAAGATTCTCTGCTCGCGATTACTAATAGTAAACTCAAATGAGCCCAGAACGTAATCTTGATTGTATTGTTGGAGTGGGAGGAAGCGGCAAAACTTCCTTATCCCGTGCCGTGGCCGAAAGCACTAATGCTGAATATATATCAGCCTCAGGTATATTGAAAAAATATTATAATGTGCCGAGGAGTGTCGATCTGGAAAAATTCTCACAAGAGGAACTTAATCTAAAGTTTATTGAACTTTTGCTTGACTTGGTTGATGAAAATCCGGATAAACGTTTTCTCCTCGATACTCACGCTATCGTCTTTCGCGATGATGGCACTACAGATGAGACCTTTCCCTCCGAACTTTATCCCTATATGAAGGCAATAATTGATGTAATTTCTGATCCTCAGGACATTTCCAGGAGAGTTACTGCTGATAATAATAATGGGGTTAGAGAAAGGAAATTACTTTCGCCAGAACAGTTGTTACAAAGAATCAACAAATCATCCCAGAGGGCCATAGAAATCGGTAGAGAAGGCAACTTTCCATACTATTGGTTGGAGAACAACAGGGATCTAAATTTGGTTCTTACGGCACTTCTTGAATATTATGTAAACGGTTCAGACCGGTTATTGAAGAGAAAATGATATTATTAGGCTGATATTATTATTTATTAGATAATCAAAAATGAAAACCGTTTACTATATTACAAAAAATGAGGAAAAGATCAAAAGCGCAAACTCCATTTTAAAAGAATATGGTATTAATGTTGCTCAGGCAGCACTTGAAACACCAGAAATTCAGTCTGATAATGCAAAGGACGTTGCAATATATTCCGCTGAATATGGATCTAAAAAAATTGGCAAACCTGTTATCAAGATGGACGTTGAATTCTGTATTGAAGCGTTGAATCGTTTTCCAGGGCCATACATTAAGTATCTTAATAAATGTATGGGTCCAGAAAAAGTTGTTTCATTGATGGATGGAGAAACTAATAGAAAAGCTTATTTTAATGATGTAATTTGTATTTTTGATTCAAAAAATAATATAAATAAGTGTTTTGAATTTAGAACGAACGGTATAATTGGAGACAAGGTGCTTGGTAAGGATGGTTGGGGTATAGATAAGATATTCATTCCTGATGGATACACCAAGACATTAGCAGAGATGTCAGAAGAAGAGAGACTTGAAGTTTGGAAAAACAATTTGTGGGGTGAATTGGCGGACTACTTAAAGAAAGTATTGGAATAATAAATATGAAGAAAAGTCTTATCACAAGGCTACACCAATTCGAAAAGGTGGCATCTTCAAAATCTAGCATGCAACTGGGATATCCCTTAAATTTATCAGCTAATTTCAGAGAACTCTTCCAAAATTTTGATTTTTCATTATTGTTGAATAATATTGGCGACCCCGTAACGACTTGGTCAGCCAGTAATAGATTTTTCTTCGAAAAAGAAGTTCTTGAGTATTTTGCTGATTTATATCTCCTTGATAAAAAGGAAATGAGAGGCTATGTAACAAGCGGTGGTTCCGAGGGCAATTTATATGGTTTGTATCTGGGTAGAGAAAACTATCCCCATAGTGTATTGCTATTTTCTGAGTCGTCGCATTACTCGATTCCGAAGTATGCGAAACTGCTTAAAATGCCATACGAGGTCGTTAAATCGCAACCAAATGGAGAGATGGATTACAAAGATTTAGAAAATAAGGTGGCCAAACTCCGGCACAAGTCTATTATTGTTAGTTTGAATATCGGTACAACTATGTCTGGTGCAATTGACGACATCGTCCAAGTTTGCAATGTTTTAGCAATACACAACGAAGATTATTACATTCATTGTGATGCAGCACTTTTTGGATCGATGATTCCATTTCTGTATGATAAAAACCCTGTCAATTTTTTACACAAAATCGGGAGCCTGAGCATCTCTGGTCATAAGTTTTTTGGAACACCCACTCCGTGTGGTATTGTTTTAACGAGAAACAAGTATGTGGAAAATATTAAGTCAGTTCCTGGGTATACGGGTTCTGAAGATACAACTATATTAGGATCACGAAGTGGACATGCACCAATTTTTTTGTGGTACGCCATAAAAGCAAAAAATAAACTATCTCACAAAAAGGATGTGGTCATGTGCATCAATCTAGCAAAATATTTACATTCTCAAATCCAAGAATTCGATTCAAGTGCCTTAATTAACCAAGATTCAAATATCGTTACCTTTAACAAGCCAAGTGAATTCATCGTGTCTAAATGGAAGCTGGCGGTTGAAAAAGATCAGGCACATGTGGTCGTAATGCCCCATGTTACTAGGGAAATACTAGGTGATTTTATCAATGATCTTAAAACCAGTTTGTTAAAGGAGAGAAAATAATATGAAGGTATATTTTGCTTGTTCTTCTACCGATATCCAACAACATTTGGGTACATATAATTTAATTCGTAAATCCTTAAGGACACAGGGGTTAGTAATCAACGCTGATTGGATTGACAGATCGTTTAATAACGAGAAAAGCGAATTGACGCCACAAGAGAACAAGGTGGATATTCATGACGAAGCCATAAATGCAATCAACAATATTGACATTCTTGTGGCTGATGTGTCGCTCCCAAGCTCAAGTGTAGGATACCAAATAGGACTAGCTCTGTCGAAGAGAATTCCTGTTTTGTGTTTATACTCAGAAGAATTTGGAGGAAAGGAGGCCCCGCAAGTTATACAAGCGATTAATTCACCCTTTCTTGCAATCTCAGGATATAACTCAAAAAACATCCAAAATGTTATCAGAAAATTTATTAACAATCTCCCAGAGAATAAGTTGATAAAATTTAATTTTATAATTACACCTAAAATCGCAGAATATTTAGATGCTGGATCGAGGCAACAAAAGGTATCGAAATCGGATTTTCTAAGAGAAATTGTGGAAAAGGCAATGGAATCTAATTGATTGGACATACAGCTGATGGGAGGATCCTACCTACGACTTAGCTTATTTGGCTTTTTGGTGTATAAAAAGAGGAAAGGGTGAGGATATTCGGCAGTTACTAAATGACTCGATGCAGAAATATCACGCTGTTGGTCTCCACCCTGAAGACACTCTATCTTTTTTTCTTGCCTTCAAATGTATTGAATACGGAAGATTCAAGGGGGAACCATGGCTAACTCTGGGGAGGAATCTTCTTGCGATCAACGATATGGACGAAGCTATATCAAAAATGATTCTATTTTTATCTGAGACTCTGGAGAATTCTCATATAAAAAAGCTCTAAATCCGAACTCTTCCGCTGAAATACAGTTTTTCTGGCTGTCATCTATAACCAGTATTTCTTGAGGTTTGATATCCGGAATAATTCTACTGGTTTCTTTAAAAGCAACTCGCCAGTATTCTGGATCAGGTTTTGCAACATTGGCCTCAGAAGAGTTGATTACTAAATCAGCTACGGTATCGATTTGGTATTTCCTCATTACGTTAATTACCTTCTCAGAGTTGTTTGTCGTGTACACCACCAGAATTCCTATTTTCTTTGCGTTAACCAACAAGTCAACCAAGTCATCATTTCTGGACTCAGAGGCATAGAGGTCGGCGGTGAACCGTTTCCAGACATCAAACTTTATATTTTCTTTATCCAAGTAATCTTTTAACTCATAATCGCTTCTTTTTGCTGTTTGAATGAAGCGAAAAGTTGCCTTGGTCATTTTTGGAGTCAAACCAGCGAGTTTTTCGTATTTTTCTCCCACCTCTCTAGCTTTATTCACAATCAAAACCCCACCTAAGTCAGAAAAGATTACTTTTATCATCACAGTCTAGTATAGGCGTCAGATTTGGAAAGGTCGATTATTGAGGCCGAAGATGAATCCGAGTTAAAACGGATCATCGCCAACTATATTTCGAGTTCCGATGAGAACAGAAAGGTCTTTACGTCGGCAAGGGTAATGAAATAAACTTCTCTTTAATGTGCCAGACTTTATCGCCTTGTTTCCAATCGCGCCTAAGCACCAAGGTTTCACCCGGAGATTGGAAATAACTTTCAGATTCTTCGAATTCGGTGTTTAAAAATGACCTAAGAATCGTCGAGTTGATACTATTGTGGCCCACTATAACTATAGAATTATAACGATCAAACATCGGATATATAAAGGACATTGTTCGGGCGATCCCCATGGTAGTAGTTTCCCTACCTTTTCCGTCGTCTCCAGCGAAATATTCACTCAAGTCCATACTTGAAAATTGGGGTTTTTTCTTTTGATTTATTATTTCAGCCGTTTTGATTGTTCTTATAAATAAACTGGAAAAAACAGCATCATATTCGTACTTGTTTACGAACTTACCAACCTCATTGGCCTGCTTTAGCCCTAATTCCGATAGGGGAGAATCGTTTCTTCTTGTTCCACTATCTCCTGAAGCTAATAAGTCAGTTTGGCAGTGTCTAACTAAAACAATCTGTTCCATTCACTGTATTTTATGTGTTTACCAATCTTAAATCAACCGCTTAAAAATACACCGCCGTCAAAGCTTGGAACCTAACCCCATAACTTGACAAAAAAAGGTTTTTGGGCGGTTTGTGGTATAAAATAGGGGAGAAATGGGTAAGGTGTAATTATTAACTAATAGACAGAAAGGGGGTGAGAAGTAATGATCGGCAAAATTGAAAGAAAAAGAAGGGGTGAAGGTGTTCAAAAGGAGATTGGAATCAAACCTGAAACTGCTAAAATAGCGGAAACGCTGGGGAAATTCAGCAAGATGAGAGCTAAAAATGATGCAGGGGATAAGTCGGGGAATTATGGAAGCCGCGGTTGATAATTAGTTAGTCGTGTGAACTATAGAATTAATAGGGAAGCGATAATCTTTTTGGAAAGAGATTGTGAGGCTGGTTTTCAGACAATTGCCTACGATTGGCAATCGGGTGATTTGTATGCGGTTCGACCGCTTGAATATAGTATCTTGCATTTTATTTATGAACACGAACCTGTTTCGGAATTAGCCGTAAGCGACTGGGCAAAAAATGACCTCGATGGGGGTCAATTGGAGGGAATCATAGAGGTTTTGGTTAATAAAAAGATAATTTTGGTTGATGAACAATAATTTTTTGCTGGAGGTAAAAACACGAGTTGAAATCGGGGAAAATGAGTGGAGTAAAAAATTTCCCGATGCCCTTGTTCCCCATAGAGTTGAGCATGACGATGGTCGGTTTTATCTGTCGGGCTATTTTGTCAGCTTTGATGACGATCGCCTTGAAAAAAGTTTGTTCACGAAAATTTGTCAAGATGGTTTCGGATCTTTGGTCAATTCTAATTCACAGTTCGTCTTGTTTTTTTTGGACAGAAAAACAAAGACTCTCACTGTCGGTGTCGATCAGTTCCTTAGTTTACCTTGTTATTTCTCTCAAGTCGGGGAATCTTGGCTATTTTCATCTTCAATTAGTCGAATAAAAAAGGAAATTAGACCTCACAAAAAGTTGAAAGTAAACCTTGATAAGGTGCTTTCTTATATTCTAAGAGAGTTTTCTAATACTGACTCGACGTTGGTGGAACAGATCAAAATAATTCCTGGTGGCTGCGAAGCGGTATTTGACCTGAATCAGTTAGGTAATTACAAGATCAGATCATTAATTGATATAGATGGTTATTATGCCTCAGTACCCGTGGTCAAATATGATTCTTTGACGATCTTTGCCTCTGATTGGATTACGCTATTAACCGAATTGGTTTTGAGGCGTTATCGCGCTATTCCCACTGGTACCAATATAGGTTGCGATGTGTCATCGGGTTTTGATTGTGCCCTGATTGCTTATTGTATGTCCCGCGTTTTGCCCCCCGGTTCATTCACGGGGTATTCCAACTACTCTCAGATAATGGGGGATGAAAATAACTTGGATATTGTAAAAAGGTTTGCCGATCTTCACCGGTTTTCTTTGAGGACTTTCGACTACACCAGCGAATCAAAACACGAAATGGATTCTAGTTTGGCTTGGTCTGAAGATCCCCTCCATCCTTTTTATTTTGTTCACCACCTGCCATATGTCAAATTTTTAGCCAGCCAGGGGGTCAGGGTATCATTTTCCGGGGACTACGGCGATGAAGCCTACGACATGAAACAGATGGAATTATTTTCCAGATTTCCGATTCAGCAAGCGTATTTTAGATCGGTGAGAGCTTTTAGAAAAAAGATTGATCCTGAGATTTTCCCCAAGGAAGCAAGCGAGTTGTTTTTGGATTGGGAACGGTTCCACCGGAGGGGTTATTATCCCCTGATTGTTCCCGAAAATTCAGTTTCCTACCAACCGTTAATTGAGGGTTATAACGATCATGGTATTGCCTTGTTGCATGTTTTTAACGACACCCGACTCCTGGCTCTGTCCACCCAGGCGCCGATGCCTGATGGAACTGGGTCAGATCAGTTGAAAGAACTTTTGATGCCGTATTTCAGGTCAATTATGCCTGAAAATTATTACGCTACTTCAAACGCCTGTGAACCGTTTGTCTATTTTTTTATGAATCAAAAGTCTTTTGTCGACACCATCCTAAACAATTCAGTTCTGGCCGAAATGGGCTTAATAAAGACAGAGCATATTCTCAAATTAGTGCATGATCCACAAAGCGAGATTTACACAAGTAAGGATCGCCAGCGGGCGGTTCAAATATATGAGCTTTTGAAGCTAGACTGGTATTTGCAGAAGAATGAAATTGGCTAAAAATAGCCTTGGCCTATAGTAGCTTGACGGGGGAGGTGGGGAGTATCCGGATCGTAAAAATTCGAATTCCCCACTGACAAGATGGAAAGAGGAGATGTTATTCAACACCCCCAATCAACGTAAATTGACAACTCACAAATATTAATTTAAAATGCGGCTTATAGTTAATATAGCGTCAAGAAAGGGGGTGACTATTAATGTTAGAAAACAGAACGTATAGACCAAAAAAAGAGAAAAGATCAGCGAGACCATTATCTAGAACCTCAAGAGATCTTAAAGATGCAATGCCTAGAGGAGCGGTTTCCAGGCTCAAAGCAAGAGCGTGTGATGATCCAGTTGGAGATTGCGCAGTAAGTTGCAGTGACTGCATTAGTGATTCCGCTGCCAGTTGTGGCACTTGTGAAGACGGACGATCACCTCGCTAAATACATTTGGAATAATGTATATCAAATTTGGTATTTTGACCATAGATTTTTTTCACTAGATAACAAATGAAAAACAAAATCTATAGCGAAAGAGAAGCTGAGTTCTCAGCAACTCTTAAAAAACTTCTTGTCACAACCAAGTCAGATTTCGGACTAATAAAAGATATTGGTAGAGTCCTACAGTATTATGATGAACCGAAACCATGGCAGTATTCTGCATCTATTGATAGCAAGTTTCTAAACCAAAAAGGAAGAAGTTTTGATAGTGCAGCCTCAGGAATATCATTTTTCTCAGAAAAATATGCCCTCCTCAAATGTTTATCCGAAGCGATCGAGAGATATTGTAATTTCTCATTTTTCAAAAGTTCTGATAAAATTATAAGTACTTTCAAGGTGCTTAAGAATGATGCCATTGATCCCATTAGTATTGTTGGTTTCTCAAAAAATCAACTGAAAAGTGATGCTTTAAAAAAATTCCGAATAAATAACAATTCTGTCTTTTCATGGACTCAGGGAAAGTCTCTCACTACAAACCAGAATATTCTTATTCCCTCTCAACTAATTTATCTTTCATATCCATTCCTTAAAGACGAACCTTCAATTTATCCATCAATAAGTACTGGATGCGCAGGTGGAGAATGCCTATCGGCCGCCTTAGTGAGAGGAATTTGTGAAATCATCGAGAGAGATGCTTTTATGATATTTTATTTAAATAAACTCCCCGCCACCAAAATCCAATTAGAATTAATTGACGACTCAAGGATAAAGGCGCTTCTGAACACGTTCAAAAGATATTGCATGGAGGTTTACTCATTTGACCTGACAACTGATATCACCGTACCAACTTTTCTGTCGATTGTGATTAACCGGACAGGAATCGGTAAGTCTGTGTCTATAGGTATGAAGTGCGGTCTAGATTCCACTTCAGCCCTGGTTGGATCAATTGAAGAAACGTTCACTTCGCGTACCTGGCTTAGGACAGAATTCGAAAGTCACCCTGGAAAAGTATCGGCAAGTGACCTACTCAAAAAGTCAGATATAAAAACACGCGGATTTTTGTGGTACCCCAAAAGTGCAATTAAAAAACTAGATTTCCTTCTTAATTCTCAAAAAAGAACGTCTCAACTTCCATTAAGTAGAATTAATAAAACTTCAGGAGAACAACTAGAGATACTGGTATCTCTACTTAGTAAACTCGGACTTGAGATTATATATAAAAATATCACAGCACCGATTTTCAAAAAATTGAATTTTTTTGTTGCTAAAGTAATTATTCCGAAAGCTCAGCCCTTTTATCTTAACGAAAGCAAAAAGTTACTTGGAGGTGAGCGACTCTATAAAGTACCTGGAAAACTTGGTTTCAAAACATCCAACTCAAAGCTAAATAATTTTCCCCACCCATTCTTATAATTTAATTGCTAATTCAAATGCCAACAAATACGTATACAAAAATTACCGGTCTATCTCGAGCTAGAACATTTAACAACTACATAAAAATAAGAAGATTCAAAAACGAACCTCCTCATGATTTGTGGCCTCAAGAATGGAAAACCGTTTATTACAAAGCCTATCCTAGATTTAAACAGAAAGTCTTACCTCTTCCTACTAAAATAAAATTCGATCTTTACAAAGCCATTCTTTCAAGATCATCACAAAGAGAATATTCAGATAGACCCATCAACCTTAAGCAATTAAGTACTCTACTTTACTATTCCATTGGTATGAAAAAAATTATGAAGAGAGATACTTCCGAAAATCGGATGTATCCTTCTGCTGGAGGTAGGTACCCGTTAGAAATATATTTATTCATCTTTAACGTACAAGGTCTTGATTCTGGGGTCTATCACTATCACTTTAAAACCAATTCTCTTGAGGCAATCCCCTTCGAAAATATTAAAGAAAATGCAATGAAATATGTCAAACAAGAATGGATTAAGGATTCTTGCGTATTAATCATTCCAACTGCTGTTTTTGAGAGAACAGAAATGAAGTACAAAGATAGGGGATACCGTCATATCATGACAGAGTTTGGTCACATCTCACAAAATATTTATCTTGTTGGAACAGCACTCGAACTCGCGGCCTGTTCAATTGGTGGTTTTATTGATGATGGATTTAATAAGATCCTAGATATTGATGGTAGGATTGAAAGTATGATTGGGTTGATTGCCATTGGGGGCAAGAAAAAGTAATCTTACTTATAAGCATAATATGAAACTATTTATTGTTAGGCATGCTGAAGGTGCGAGTTATACTGAAAATTGGCAATCGCCAGACATAAGCCTTAGCGACAAAGGAAAACGCCAGGCTGAGGCTCTTGCTGGGCTCCAAAGAATTAAGTTAGCTGAAATCGTTATTTCCAGCAACTGGGCACGGGCAAAAGAAACAGCAGAAATTGCAACAAAAGGCTTGGGTAAGCAAATTGATACAATTTCCGACATTGAAGAACGTCATCAGTCTTCCAAGATCTATGGACTTTCACGAACAAGCGAAGTCTCTAAGAATTATTCTAAAGACCTTATCAAAAACTATTCGGACTGGAACTGGAAGTGGGATTCTGAAGAAGAGTCCTTTGACGAAGTTTGCAAGAGAGCTGTTAAATTCAGGGATTATTTAATCAAAAATTATCAGCAAAAAAACGTTCTTATTTTTTCGCATGAAACTTTTATTAGGCTTTTAATATCAATCTGTATATTTGGAGATAATTACCAAAATAAGTATTTTCGGAAATTCTATCGATCAACCGTGATCGAACCCACTAGTGTTTCGTTAATCATTTACCGAGAGCAAACAAATACTTGGAAGCTCTGGTACCTGAACGACTATTCACATTTGTCATTAGTAAGGTGAGCATAACCAACCCTAAGGGTTCTTCCATAACCGCTCTCTTTTGATATATTTAACTACCTTTTGGTGAGTTGATAGAGCGATCTCGGCTAAACCAACCCGTCTTAATTTAAATTGATTTACCGACCTGCAAGAAATATACAGTAAGTAAAACATTAAAGCGCCTTTTTCAACCTCTGAAAGAATTTCAGTCTACAAACTCTAGGCCATATGTCGCCTACGCGAAAAATTTTATTGCCGGCTTCAGATCATAGAAGGCTGACGATCACCATCAGTGCCTCAGTTATTGAAGGTTATTTCAGGAAACTATT
>Ga0265292_1001035_pt1 | contig 27835 bp, 27 predicted proteins | sample Munlanlewell296A_FD_189080 | JGI IMG/M metagenome (GOLD analysis project Ga0265292, IMG submission 189080) | Leachate microbial communities from a municipal landfill in Southern Ontario, Canada - Leachate well 296A | ecosystem: Engineered > Solid waste > Landfill > Unclassified | place: Canada... | reverse complement strand
TGATACAGGAACGCACGAATCACTCATTCAAGCGTCGAACTTCATTGAGGCGGTGGAGCAGCGGCAGGGGCTCAAAATCGCTTGTATCGAGGAGATCGCTTATCGCATGGGTCTCATGAGCAAGTCGCAAGTTTTGGAGGCTGCTAAGCCCATGGAGAAAAACGGTTACGGCCAGTATCTTCTCAACCTCATTCAAGAGGAGACCGCTCTGTGAAACTGCTTGAGACGACTATTCCCGACATTCTGCTGATAGAGACTGACGTGTATCGCGATGGCCGGGGTTTTTTTCAGGAGACCTATCATGTCCAGAAATATGAGGCCTTGGGAATTTCTGGGCGATTTGTGCAGGACAACCACTCTAAATCTGTCGCGGGCACTTTGCGCGGCCTCCATTTTCAGCATCCGCACGGGCAGGGGAAGCTCGTGCGCGTGACGCAAGGCGAGGTCTATGATGTCGCTGTGGATATTCGCGTGGGATCGCCTACCTTCGGCAAGTGGTTTGGGACGATCCTCAGCGCAGAAAACATGCGCCAAATTTTTATACCAGCAGGTTTTGCGCATGGTTATTGCGTTTTGAGAGAAACCGCGGAGTTCCAGTATAAATGCACCGATTTCTACGCGCCGGATTGTGAGCAGGGGATACTCTGGAATGATCCGCAGCTATCGATCGAATGGCCGATCACAAAACCTCTGCTCTCGGCAAAGGATAGCGCCTATCCGCGGCTCACTCAGATCTCGGCGGAGAAGTTGCCGAAATATAAGGCTTAAGGTTTAGGGCTTATGGCTTAAGGCCAAAACACAATCGCCGTTGTTCCTTACGCCTTAAGCCTTAAGCCCAAAGCCCGTTGATTTCTCTCCCAAACTCCGTAACGAGAATATATGCCCGCTGAACGCACAATCCTGATTATCGGTAAAAACGGCCAAATCGGCTGGGAACTCTGCCGCACCATGTCTACGTTAGGAAATATCGTAGCCTTGGATTATCCGGAAGTGGATCTGGCAAATCCAGACAGCCTGATATCCACCATCAGAAGTGTTAAACCCAGTCTAATAATTAATGCGGCGGCATACACGGCGGTTGACAAAGCCGAGTCCGAACCGGACCTGGCAATGACGGTCAACGGAATCGCTCCCGGAATCATTGCCGAGGAGGCAAAGAGGCTGGGGGCTCCGCTGGTTCACTATTCAACTGATTACGTTTATGACGGTACCAAGCAGGAACCATACGTCGAAGATGATGCGACGGCGCCATTGAACGTTTATGGGCACACGAAGCTGGTCGGTGATGAGGCCATCCAGGCAGTAGGTGTTCATCATTTCATCCTGAGGACAAGCTGGATCTATGGCTGGCGCGGCCATAATTTCCTTGTAACGATGCTCCGGCTCGCCCGCGAGCAAGAGGAAATTCAGGTGGTCGATGATCAGGTGGGAACACCTAATTGTTCCCGAGATATTGCGGAGGCGACAGGACATGTGGTAAGGCTGGGTGTCAAAGGGGGTACAGAGTATTTTGCAGAACACAGCGGAATTTACCATCTAACCGCCTCTGGCTCCACCTCATGGTATGGATTTGCGAAGGCAATTTTTACCGCAGATCCAAATTCAGCGGAACACAAATTAAAGCGGCTTATTCCAATTGCATCAACGAAATACGGATCAAAGGTGCACCGCCCGGCGCGTTCAGTCCTTGATGCCACTAAGTTTACGGGTGAATTTGGCTATCAAATGCCGTCGTGGAAACAACCACTTGAAATGTGGGAACGGTCCTGACGTTGAGATCCGTTAGAGTGTCATTTTAAACCAAAATACTTGCAAGGCTACATGGACGAATATAGAGTTCCCCCAAATCGATATGAATAATAATTATAACACAGATTTTCTGATAATTGGGGGCGGAATAGTCGGCCTTTCCATAGCGAGGGAGTTGCATAGAAGATATCAATCCGCCTCGATTATTCTTATTGAGAAAGAGTCTGACGTGGCTCTGCATGCAAGCGGAAGGAATAGCGGTGTTCTGCACGCAGGCTTTTATTATACATCTGATTCTTTAAAAGCTAGGTTTGTTGTAGATGGCAATAAAAGGATGACCGAATATTGCCATGAAAGAAATCTTCCAATCAATCATTGTGGTAAGGTGGTAGTTGCTAAAGATGAATATGAGTTAAAGGTTTTGTATGAGTTAGAGAAAAGGGGCCGTTCGAATGGGGTCAATGTAGGAATAATTGATGAAAAAGAACTAAATGAGATTGAACCGAACGCGAAGACCTATTTAAAGGCATTATATTCTCCGAACACTTCATCGGTTGATCCAGGCATTGTTTGTAAAACAATATTTGCTGAGCTAAACAAGAAAATTCGGCTTCTTTTGAATACCAGATACATCCGTGGAAGGCGTCATGAGGTAATCACAAATGTGGGAAAAATTGGCTACGGATGTCTTGTTAATGCAGCCGGCTTGTATGCCGATAAGATCGCTCATGATTACGATGCCGGTAAGGAATTTACGTTGATTCCATTCAAAGGATTATACTTAAAATATAATGACAATAATTTGTTAAGATCTCATGTCTATCCTGTGCCGAATCTAAAAAATCCCTTCTTAGGCGTTCATTATACGAAAACGGTTGATGGGCATGTGAAAATGGGTCCAACATCTACGCCCGCATTTTGGAGGGAAAATTACAATTTTTCTGAAAATCTTAGACTCAATGAAGTATTAGAGGTTATGTATTATGAAACAATGATGATGTTAAGAAAATCTGATTTCAGATCGTTGGCCATTGACGAGGTTAAGAAATATTCAAGAAAATATTTAATAAATGAAGCCAGATATTTAACAAAAAACTTGGATTATTCAGGGTTTGGCTCATACATAAAACCTGGCATAAGGGCGCAGCTGGTAAACAAGAAGACTTTGGATTTAATAATGGATTTCAAGGTTGAGGTTAAGGAGAATACGATTCATGTTTTAAATGCTATTTCCCCAGCATTTACGTGTGCCTTCTCTTTTGCTGATTACGTAGTCGATAAAGTAAAATGATCATGTCGAGATGCCAATAAAACAAGGAGATATAAAATGAAAAAATGTTTGATTTGCCAAAATGAGATCGAGCCGTTTATAAATTTCGGGGAAATGCCCATTGCTAATGGTTTTCTTAAAACCGAGCAATTTGCCGAGGAGTATTTTTTTGAAATGAAGGTTGCTTTTTGTCCGAACTGTAAAATGGTTCAGCTCATCGAACAGCCGGATCGTGAAAAGATGTTTCATGAGAATTATGCCTTTTTTTCCCAAACATCCAAAAGGATGATCAATCATTTCGCTGAATTTGCCGAACATGTTCTAAAAGACTATATACGATCGAGCGATCCATTTGTTGTAGAGATAGGTAGTAATGATGGCATATTGCTTAAGAACTTTGCGGCGAAGAAGATCAGACATTTGGGAATCGAGCCGTCTGCCAACGTGGCGAAAATTGCGATAGATAATGGCATCAACACTATATCCGATTTTTTTGATGAAAAGTTGGCTCAAAAAATCGTCGATAAATATGGAAAGGCCGATGCGTATTTAGCTGCTAATGTTACGTGTCATATACCTAATCTTCATTCGGTCGCCGAAGGTATCAGGACGCTCCTTAAAAAGGATGGCGTCGTAATGTTTGAGGATCCCTATCTTGGAGATGTCATTGAGAAGACATCATATGATCAGATCTATGACGAACATGTTTTCCTTTTCTCTGTTTCGTCGATCGGCTATCTGTTTGGCCAGCATGGTTTAGAGGTAATTGATGTTGAGCCGCAATCAACTCATGGCGGTTCCATGCGTTACGTTATCGCGCACAAAGGCGAAAGGCCGGTTTCTAAAAGAGTTGCTGAACAGTTAAATAAGGAAAATAAAATCGGACTACACCTGCCTAGCACCTACGAGCAGTTCCGAATTAATTGCGAGCAGTCGAGAGATACATTGAAGAGGCTTTTGGTTGAACTCAAGGGGGGTGGCGATCGCGTTGTTGGATATGCGGCCACCTCAAAGAGTACCACCATTCTCAATTATTGTGGAATTGGCGCGGACCTGATTGAGTACATAAGTGATACGACCCCGATTAAGCAGGGTAAGTTTAGTCCTGGAATGCATATACCAATTAAACCTTATGAAGAATTCAATGTTCATTATCCAGATTATGCATTTCTATTTGCATGGAATCATGTGGAGGAGATTATGGCCAAGGAGGAGAATTATAAATCGTCCGGAGGTAGGTGGATAGTTCACGTGCCCAAAGTTCAGGTGCTCAAATGATACACTGCAGCAATCCATTAGCTCAATATCTGTCGCATCAGGATGAAATCGATTCTACTATCTCTAAAGTGTTAAAAAAGGGATGGTATATATTGGGTGACGAGTGCAAATTGTTTGAATCAGAATTTGCGAATTATATTGGGGTTAAATATGGTGTTGGAGTTGGGAGTGGAACTGAGGCGTTGCATGTTGCGCTTAAATCCTGCGGCGTTGCTCCCGGTGACGAAGTAATCACTGTTTCACATACTGCGGTTGCGACTGTAGCTGCCATCGAGCTTACCGGTGCTACGCCGGTCTTTGTTGATATCGAGCCAAATTATTATACGTTGGATCCTTCTAAGATTGAAAAGGTTATAAGTCCTAAAACTAAGGCGATTGTTCCTGTTCATCTCTACGGTCAGCCCGCCGACATCATTCCTATAGTAGAAATTGCTCGCAAGTATAAATTGAAGGTTATTGAAGATTGTGCCCAGGCGCATGGAGCTATGTATAATGGACGTCGAGTTGGTTCATGGGGAGATGTGGCTTTTTTTAGTTTTTATCCAACAAAAAATCTGGGTGCTTTGGGTGACGGTGGAATGATGGTGACCGATAATGAAGAGATTGCGCGCAATGCCAGGTTGTTACGTGAATATGGGTGGGCTGAACGCTACGTGAGTAGCAGTTCTGGTTGGAATACAAGATTGGACGAGCTGCAGGCAGCAATATTAAGGGTTAAATTGCGTACGCTAGATAAAGATAATGAAGTTAGGGCTAGATTGTCCGCTAAATACGACCAGTTATTAGAAAAATTTGATATTGTGTTACCAAAGATACGTAATAAATCTACGCATGTCCATCATCTGTATGTGATTAGTTCGTCCAAGCGTGACAGTTTGCAGAAATATCTCAAGGAAAATGGGATTGCGGCGCTGATCCACTATCCTGTCCCGGTTCATCTCCAACCAGCATATTATAAAAAATTTAAAGGCTGCGATGAACTCGCGATTACGGAAAATGCGGCGAAAGAAATTCTTTCTCTTCCGATGTATCCTGAATTGGGAGAATTAGAGCTATTGAACGTAGCCGATGTAATCCAAAAATTTATGGTGCAAAATGATTAAGGGAGTCGAATTTAAGGAATTAACTACACACGTCGATGAACGTGGTTTTTTCCGCGAGATCATTCGTGCGACTGATGGTTTTTTTAAGGATGGTTTTGGACAGCTTAGTCATTCATTAGTTTATCCTGGAATTGTTAAGGCCTGGCATGCTCATAATAGACAAACTCAATGGAATTACGTAGCCAGCGGTTTGCTAAAAGTGGTTTTGTATGACAATCGCACTGACTCGCATACATATGGAGAAATCATGGAATTTTTGGTTGGTGATAACCAGCAGTCCAGGGCATATTCATTCCCCCCCGGCGTGTTGCATGGCTACCGCTGTATGGGTGGGCCGGCAAATGTTATATATGTAACATCCGGGACCTATGACCTTTCAGATGAAATCCGTGTTTCACATGATGATCTTAGCGATGTATACGATTGGTTCAAAATCTCCGTCAAATGAACTTTTTTAAAGATAAAAAAATTCTGATAACGGGCGGTGCTGGTTATCTCGCGTTTAACATTGTTAATCTTCTAAAGAATGTTGAATGTCATATAACCCGTTTAGACCGCCCCGGTGCATCCTTTGCTCCCATTATGGGTGTTGCACGGGTTGAAGATATATATGCTGACATTCGTGATCATGTTGATTGGAATGCGATGTTGATGGATGTGGATATAGTTTTTCATTTTGCTGCCCAAACTAGCGTATATGTGGCAAATGAAAATCCTCACGCCGATTTGGCTATCAATGTTTTGCCGATGCTGCATATGTTGGATGCTTGCCGGCAGAATAAATATCACCCGACCATGCTTTTTTCGGGAACTGTTACCGAGGTTGGTTTACCGTTACGCTTGCCAGTTGACGAAAGTCATCCGAACAACCCAATCACAGTCTACGATATGCACAAGTTAATGGCGGAATACTATTTAAAACATTTCATCGATGACGGTATTCTTCTCGGTTCAGTATTACGACTCGCGAATGTATATGGCCCGGGCCCTCGAAGCGGTAGTGCTGACAGGGGTGTGCTGAACATGATGGTCAGCAGGGCGCTAAATGGAAATGAGTTGACCGTTTATGGCGACGGCTGTTTTATAAGAGATTACATTTACGTTGAAGATGTTGCGTCTGCATTTTTAAGAGCGGCTGTCAATATCGATATGACGAGCGGTAAGTATTTTGTCATCGGAAGTGGAAATGGACATACCATTACTGATGCAATTAATCTGGTCGCGTCGCGCGTCGAGCATAAAACAGGCAGAATAGCTAAAGTTGTCCATGTAGAGCCTCCGGCAATGCTTTCACCTATTGAGCAACGCAATTTCGTGGCTAATACAGGTCGTTTTACGGAAGCCACGGATTGGCATGCTAAGGTATCTCTGCTCGAAGGAATCGACCGCACGATTGATTTTTATCTAGATAACGCCATATGATCATTTCTGTTTAAATGAGGTTTTGATGAATAATACAAACTCAACTCGCTTATCCGCCATTTCAGGTAAGAGGATCTTAATCACTGGGGGATTGGGATTTATAGGTAGTAACCTTGCTCATCGGTGTGCGGAACTGGGGGCGAAAGTTTCAATTTATGATAACCTGGATCCACACTCCGGTGGAAATCTTTACAATGTAAATGATATAGCGGATTCTGTTGAACTGCATTTCCATGACCTCATAAATTTTGATTTGCTTGCTGATCATATATGCAATCAAGATATAGTTTTTAATTGTGCAGCCTCTACGTCACATCCGTTTTCAATGAGAGAACCATGGTTAGACTCAGATGTGAACAGCCGAGCCGTGGTTAATCTCATTGAGGCAATAAGGCGTTTTAATAGTTCGGCTAAATTGGTCCATGTAGGAACGAGCACCCAATTAGGTCCCCTACATTACAGCCCCGCAGATGAGCATCATCCCGAATTCCCGACCGATATATATTCTGCTAATAAAAGCGTTTCTGAGAAATATGTATTAATATATGCCAGGGCCTATGGCCTGCATGCCACTGTTATTAGACTTGCAAATGTTTTTGGCCCACGAGCGTCGATCCACAGTCCGGAATTTACTTTTAATAACTATTTTATTGGATTAGCGCTTCAAGACAAAGACATTACAGTGTATGGCGATGGTATACAGATGCGAAATGTACTTTATGTTGATGATGCCGTTGATGCCTTGCTGGCAGCGTCACAAACTGAAGCGTCGATTGGGAAAACATTTTTTGCAGTTGGTGACCATCATTATAGTGTGGCACAGATTGCAGAAGCCACGGTGCGAAATATCGGCGGCGGTCGTGTAAAATATATTCCTTGGCCAAAAGATCGTAAATCTACGGAACTTGGAGATGCAATAATTAGTAACAAAAAGATTAAAGAGGCAATGAATTGGTTCCCAAAATATAGTTTGGATGATGGCCTGAAGAAATCAAAAGAATATTTCAGTAGCTGTATCGACCGATATTTGTGACATAGACGGTTCCGAATCATATGCAATTCATTTATATAGGGGATTTAAAATGAAACTTTTAATTACAGGTGCGCTTGGCCATATTGGATCCCGCTTGATTCATAGCCTTAATCCCGGTGAATTTGATGAAATAGTACTATTGGATAATTTGTCGACGCAGCGTTACTGCTCATTGTTCAAGCTTCCCGAAAATATTCCATTCAGGTTCGTTGAGGATGATGTATGTTCTGCCGATCTGGTGCGGTATTGCGACGGTATGGATTGCGTAATACATTTAGCAGCTATTACGAATGCAGCTGGAAGTTTCGATATTCAGGACCAGGTCGAAAGAGTCAACCTTGACGGTACCGAGCGTGTTGCGCGTGCATGTCTAAAAACTGGTAGTAAGTTGATTTTCTTCTCAACGACCAGTGTTTATGGGACTCAGGAAGAGGTTGTAGATGAAAATTGCTCGATAGATGAATTGAAGCCTCAGAGTCCTTATGCTTCTAGCAAACTTCGTGCAGAACAATTGTTATGTTCACTCGGTCAGAGTGATGGATTAAAATATTTCATTGGGCGTTTTGGAACGATATTTGGCACTTCTATAGGGATGCGGTTTCATACCGCCATTAATAAGTTTTGCTGGCAGGCTTGTCTTGGGCAGCCCATTACCGTATGGCGAACGGCGTTGCATCAAAAGAGACCGTATTTGGATTTGGGCGATGCAGTAAGAGCGATAATGTTTGTATTGAAAACAAATAAATTTGATAATCACATTTATAATGTTCTTACAGTTAATTCAACGGTTAATGACATCATAAAGATCATCCAAAAACATATTTCCAATCTAAATGTGGAACATGTTGATTCTAAGATCATGAATCAACTGTCCTACACCGTGTCCAACTCTAGATTTCAATCAGAGGGTTTTCGTTTCGAAGGCAGTTTGGAAAATGGTATTGCCGATACGATTAGTTTTATTAAAGGCGTTAATGTGCCTCTCAGCGCTCGAATCTTTGACAATAAATGAGCCTATCTCAACGGACAATTAAGGCAGGAAGTTGGCAGTTTGTTGCTGTTTTTGTAAGGGCGTTTTTGCAATTGTTGGTACTTGCAATATTGGCTCGTTATGTCTTGCCTAAGGAATTTGGCTATATAGCTATGGCCAATATGGTTATGGTGTTTGTTGACATGCTTGCAGATGCTGGCATTGGCCCTGCCATTATTCAAAAAAAAGAATTAGCAGACGTTCATATTAATGCCGGATTTATACTGTCTGTCACATTAGGTATTCTATTTGTAACTATATTGTGGATATCCGCGCCCCTCATAGCTTCTTGCTTTAATGCTGATAATCTCGCAAGTATAATTAGATGGATTGGATTATCGGCGCTTATTGCCAAGTTAGGAATCGTTTCCCGTTCCCGAATTGAACGAGAGATGCGATTTGATATTCTCATGTGGGTCGATACAGGCTCATATTTGTTTGGCTATGCTTTAGTGGGTATTGTCTTGGCTATTCTAGGTTATGGAGTGTGGGCAATCGTTGCAGGCAAGCTCGCTCAATGTTCGTTGCAGGCAGCGTGCTTATTGATGATAAGACCGAACTTCGCAAAACCAGTTTTTTCTGGCAAAGCATATAAAGAGCTTCTTACTTTTGGGGGGGGGCTAACTTTAGCGAGAGTTTTTGATAATATAGCCTCGCAGGGGGATTATTTCATAATTGGTCGATTCTTAGGCTCCTCAGCGCTAGGTTTTTATGACAGGGCATCATCAATTATGGCAATGCCCGGCCAATATTTAAACCTCGTGCTGGACAAAACTCTGTTCCCGGCAATGTCGCAGATCCAGAATCAAGCCAAAAAGTTGGAAAAAGCCTATTTTATGTCGACCAGTATTGTGAGCACCTTATTGATACCGCTAACGGTATTGATGTTTTTAATTGCACCTGAAATAATCGGAACCTTATTAGGCCCCAATTGGTCGGCCTCAATTTTGCCATTCCGTATTTTACTACTTACCGTTATATGCAGAATTTTTATTAATATCTCAGATACGCTTATGCGTGCAACCGGCGCTGTTTACGCCAGCGCGGTCCGAAAGGTAATAATTGCTTTTGTTATCATATGTTGTAGCTGGATAGGTCAATTTTGGGGTCTAAATGCTGTTGCTATCGCAGTGGATGTCGCTATTGTCATAGGTTATGCCTTAACCATACAACTGAGCATAAAAATCATAGGATGTAAATTATCAGATTATTTAAAAATATATAAACATGGTCTGATGATTGGCTGCATTTTGTGTTTGATAATTTATCCAATTGTTATGCTTTTGCGATTATACACAAGTTCTCAATTGTTAGTGCTATCTACAGCCATGGCATGTAGCGGGCTATTAATGCTATTTATTGTCCTATTGTTCCCCAAATTGCTCGGTGAGTCAGTGATAGAATTTGTTCGTAATGTAATACAGATATTACCTGTAAAAAATCAGAATATTTGTAAAGTAGTAGTACAAAAATGTTATAGTGACGCGTAATTATCTGGAGTGATGATATTTGCTGAAACACAGCTAAATATTATTCATGGGCTGATTATGGAATGTACCGCCCAAAAGGAGATGCATGATGCGTAAGGATATTAGGGAGTTAATCGATAATAAAATTGAGCTTAATAAAAGCTCGGTTTGGGTACTCGAAAACAAAAAGCCATTTAGATATTCTGAAGGGTGTGCAGCTGAGAGCTATCTAAATAAGGCATTTTCATCAGCACATGATATTAGCTCTAATTCATATGAATTGGAGGAATGGATAAAAGATTGGTCCAGTGAGTACCATTTGTCTAGAAAACGTTCACAACTCCTTCGCGGATTTAATTTTGATAAATCAAAAAAGGTGCTCGAAGTTGGCTGTGGCTGTGGCGCGATTACCCGCTTTCTAGGAGAAACGTTTAATAGCGTTGTGGCTGTAGATGGAAGTTTGGCGCGAGCGAAACTTGCACGTATGCGTACCAAGGATATGGAGAACGTCTCCATTATTTGTGCGCCATTTCAGGAAATTCGATTCAAGGAACATTTTGATATAATATTCTGCGTTGGCGTCTTCGAGTATTCAAATATGTTTGTAGACGATCCAGCGCCCTTTGATTTTATTCTTAAGTATTTTCATGAAATGCTTGCTCCTGATGGAGTAATAGTAATTGCAATCGAAAACCAATTTGGTTTGAAATATTTTTCGTCGAGCAGAGAAGATCACAATGATATTATGTTTGACGGTTTGGAAGGCTATCCGCGTTATGGTAATAAAGAAAGAACATTCGGTTTTGTAGAACTTAACGACCTTATAAAAAAGTATTTTAATAGTATTGATTTCTATTTTCCGTATCCAGACTATAAAATCCCTTCTTGTGTCTTGTCGGAGCGATTTTTTAGTAAGGTAAAAGCCGCTGAGCTTGTAGGGGGATTTCCTTCAAATAGTTATTTGTGTAACCAAAAACCACTGTATGATGAAAGGCTTGTTCTTTTTGAGCTGGATAAGAATAGGATGCTTCCATTCTTTTCAAACTCATTTCTTCTCGTCGCGGGCAAAAATAATGAGACTCCCGTAAAATTAAAGTCATTGGGCTTAATATATAGTTATAATCGTCTTGAAAAGTTTCAGTCTATAACGAGTTTTATTGAGCAAGATGATGGAAGTGTTTTGGTGGCAAAGACACCGGCGAACGCTCAAGATAAAGTGGAATCCAGCCCCATTACATTACATAAGTGTCAATGTACTTGGGTTGATGAATTATCCCTTCACGCGCAGATTAGAAGAAGGGTAAAAGAAAGAGATATAACGATAGGTGAGCTATTTGCACCCTGTAAACCTTGGCTGGCAGCACTTAAGTCGCTTTCATCCAATAAAGACGGGATCCACTTGCTTGATGGTAAATATATTGATTGCATTTGGGTTAACAGTTTTATTTCTAATGGGGAATGCAAATTCATTGATCATGAGTGGCAATGGCACGAAAATATTGGTTTAAATGTGATACTAATTAGAAGTATTTACGATTTTTTGAATGATGTCTCGTCTATGAGGGATTTGAACGCTTCTCTAAGGACGGGTTCAAAAAAATACTTAATTAATGAAATTGCAAGGAGCCTTGGGATCGTAATCACGAGAAATGATTTCAATGAGTTTTGCCGTTTGGAATCTAGATTGGGTCAAGTTGTATATGGCGAAAGTTATGCGCGTCGCTGGATTTCCGTTAAAGCCACGCTTTGGAACAAGTCTATTTTCTCATTCGCGTTGTCCGTTAAAACTATATTCATAACGTTATGCAAAAGGCTGATAAACAGAAGCCATCGCCTTCTTCTGGAATGCACTATTTATTTGAAAAGCCAACAAGCCGAGTAAAGGCCTCGAATAATAACCATCTATATTTGCCTGACTAACAGGAAAACATAATGCTGCTTGCTATTTTGGTAGTGTATAATTGTAAGATTGAAGAGACTAAGACGTTGAAGTCATTGCTACAGAATTATGCGATAAATTCTAAGGCATTTGAAAACTTCAAACTCATTATATACGATAACAGCTTACTCGAGCAAAAGATAGATATAGCGATCCCGTTTGAATACCAATATGTTCATCATAGTAATAATAATGGACTTGCGGTCGCATACAATTATGCACTGAGCGAAGCGGTAAAAGCCTCTTATGATTGGCTTCTGCTGCTGGATCAGGACTCATCCTTACCAGAAGATTTTATTGCCAGCTTTTTGCACAATCTTTCCAATATTCTTGATAGCGCAGTAGCCGCTGTTGTTCCAAAGATGCGTTACAAAAATACCTTTTTCTCACCATCAAAAGTATCGTTTGGAGGAACAGTCAGCGCTATCGACGTGCGGCATGAAGGAATTTGTAATATTAAAAACGTTAATGCGATCGGTTCGGGGACTGTCATTAACGTTTCTTTTTTACAGCGCATAGGAGGATTTAATGAAGTATTCTGGATGGATTGCTTAGATAGATGGTTATTTCTAACCATTAATAATATGGGTGGTAAGGTGTACGTGACGGATTCAATTATTGAGCATGAATTATCCATAATGAATTATGATAAATTTATGAATGAACAAAGATATCATAATATACTTATGTCTGAAACATTGTTTATGAAATCGTTCAAGCCCAAAATTGAAAATTATGTGTATTATTTAAGGCTTGTAAAAAGAGTTGTTTATCTATTCTTTACAGTGAATGATAAGAAATATTCTTCAATGACATTACGGCACCTGATAAGTCTTATAACACCGACGACAAACAATAAGATTAAAAATATATGAACCAAACCCCCAGCCTCAAACCATTATTTTCTATAGGCGTGCCTACATATAATAGAAAAGATCTATTGAAGCAAACGCTTTTGTCTATTCTAGAACAGAGCTTTGCTGATTTTGAGGTTATTGTCGGGAATGATTTTCCTGATGAGACTATTTCAGCCGAAAGTTTAGGAATTGACGACCGAAGGGTTAGATTTATTAATAATAAACAAAATCTTGGTGAACTGGAAAATATGAACTCTTTGCTCAGCATGGCCGAGGGTAGATATTTTACATGGCAATTTGATGATGATCCATGTGCACCGACATTCCTAAGTGAAGTCCATTCAGTTTTGACTGAGTTCGGTTATCCTTCAGCTGTGTTTACGGGATATACTGGTATTTATGGCACGGACATTCATCAATTCAAGAAGAATTATGATGCGCGACATTGGTTATATTCAGGCAGAGATTTCCTCAGGGCGTACTTATCGGGCAGTTTGAAAGCAATGGGATGTTGTGGATTTTACAATACTGATTATCTTAGAAATATTGGTGGGGTTCAAAGGCTGACAAATGGACCCATGGCGTTGTATTCGGAGTTTTTAATCGTAATTAGATCTGGTTTGTTATCCGAAGTCGCTTATGTAGATGCCCCATTAGTTACAACTCGCGTACATGAACAATCCTGGACGTGTTCAAGTAGCGATGCGGAATTATTTAAGCAGGCAGGAGTTAATCTAATCCGCGAAAGTATGATAATATTGTCGAGTAACAAACTAACGGATGATTTTCGTATAAATTTATCATCGATTCTAAAATCGGTTATATGCGGTGTTGTTGTAAGAACTATATTACAGGGCAAACAAATGAGTGTGCGGGAGCTGCATGAGTACATATCCTCGATTGAAGAGGAATTTGTGACGCTAAAAGGATCATTATTATATCAATGTGCCGTGTCATGTTTAAATAATTCTCGAAATAAAATTCCTCTGTATATTGTCAAAGCAAAAATTAAGAGGTTTATACCATTTAGATATTTAAAGTATGCTCATTTGATGCGTTCGATAGTTACGCGCTATACGAATAAAGCATTTTGATAAAATGATCTGTTCTAGCTCCGGCCTAATGGATGCATCGAAAACATAGGATTCCTTTGATTATGACAGCCGAAAACATAGGGAATTGTCTTTGGAACAAATGTTTGCGTATCGTACTATGCTTGTTGATATTTGTATGCGTATTTGATCCGGCGGATAAATTATTTCACCTGAAAGTGCCCTTATTTGTTTTGTCTTGTGTGCTATGCATATTGGATAGATTGGAAAGTGATCAGAGAATGAATGTGCCGATGGGGATGTTAATATATTTATTTTTATTTATATTCGTTATACCGTTGACGTCCATGGCATATTGCTTCTTCACGGGTGGTGACTCAGGCAGTTTCGATGGCTATCAGTATTTCAAGTCCTACTTATTTCTTACCGCATTATTCGTTATGTATGTTTCGAAAATTGATTTAGTCAAGCCGGCGACTATTATTCTATTCTTGCTTGCGATAGTAACTCTTCTTGCCTATGTCCTCAGTCTTGTTGATAGCTCCTTATTTTACTCTTTAGGTATCGCACTTGGAAACTATGGTATAGTAGGCGTGGGAATTAGAGAATATGGTGGCCAGCAATTTCCTGAAATATACTTTCACACCTCACAAATGTTGGTTTTTCCATTAGGCTACTTATCGAAGGCGGTTATTGACTCTAAGGGATCTAAAAAAATGCTTTATGGGATATTATTGGCAATAAATATTGTTGCTATGTTTTTTGGTGGAACAAGAAATAATATGTTTGTGAGTATATTAACCCCTGTATTTGTTATATGGTGGTATTCCAAAAGGAAAATGCTGGTCTTATCTGTCGTTCTCCCTCTTCTGTCCCTTTTAATTATAAGCCAATTTGACATAATTCAAAACATGTTCGCTACAGATGAAGCCTCAAACGCCATAAAGGTAAACTTTACAAAGGAGTACATGGAATTATTTTCCGATCCAAGAGTGCTGTTATTTGGTCAGGGGTTGGGATCATCTTTTATCACCTCTTTTAGAGGAGCTGTAACCTTAACTGAGCTTACATATTTTGAATTCATCAGAAGGTTTGGTTTAGTTCTATCTTCGGTGATATTTATTATGCTTTTCTATCCCATTAGCAGGCTGTGGTCGAAACGATATTTGGCATGTCACTACGTGTTCATATCCTATATGTTCTATTTGATAATGAGTTTCTCAAATCCGTTCATTGTATCTTCAAGCGGTATGTTGATACTGTCTATTGTTTTATATAAAACGTTTGTCCCCCCAACCATTCCTGAAATTGAGGGGGAATGTCCTGTGCTGGCCGTTACTTAATCCGTTGATAACGAATAACTGTATCTGACGAGTAAAGGAGACAATGATGTTTAATAATAAGGTGCTCTTGATAACCGGTGGCACTGGGTCATTCGGCAACGCTGTCCTTAGAAGATTTCTCCATACAGATATCAAGGAGGTGCGCATATTCAGCCGTGATGAAAAAAAGCAGGAAGATATGAGGATCGAGCTGAACAATGCTAAGGTTAAATTTATCATCGGCGACGTGCGCACGACGGATGGTCTGCATACTGCGATGGAGGGCGTCGATTATGTGTTTCATGCAGCAGCGCTCAAACAGGTGCCTTCCTGCGAATTTCATCCTATGGAAGCGGTGCGGACTAATGTATTGGGCACGGAGAATGTGCTGAACACGGCTGTAGTGCGCATGGTCAAACGCGTCATCGTGCTCAGCACGGATAAGGCTGTTTACCCTATTAACGCCATGGGCATTTCAAAGGCGATGATGGAGAAACTGATGATTGCCAAGTCCCGGACTCTGAATTCTGAGGGGACTATTCTCTGTGGTACCCGCTATGGTAATGTGATGGGATCCCGCGGATCAGTTATTCCTCTGTTTGTGAAACAGATCCTGGAGCAAAAGCCTCTTACTGTGACAGACCCCAATATGACGCGCTTTCTTATGTCGCTCGATGACGCTGTGGATCTCGTCCTGTATGCATTTGAACACGGGGAGCAGGGCGATATCTTCGTGCAGAAATCTCCGGCAGCTACCATCTGCGATCTCGCCATGGCGCTCAAGGAACTGCTTGGCTCAGCTTCGCCGGTGCGCATCATCGGAACGAGGCATGGAGAAAAGCTCTTTGAAACGCTGTTGACGCGCGAGGAAATGGCGAACGCCCAGGACCACGGCGGCTACTATCGAGTTATAGCGGATGACAGGGATTTGAACTACAACAAGTACTTCACCGAGGGCGAGGAACAGATCTCCACGCTGAAAGACTATAATTCTCACAACACTGAAAGACTTTCGGTGCAGGATATCATGACCAGATTGTTGCAGCTGGATCTCGTAAGGGATGCGGTTGCGTTGCGGAGAAAGGCGTGAAGACGGTCCTTGTTACCGGCGCCGGTGGCTTTGTCGGAAAGAACCTCACGGAAGCCCTGCGGCGCCGTGAAGGTGTCCGTCTGATCGGGGTCGATGTCGATGCGGATGATGGCGAATGGAAGCGCGGCCTGGACGAGGCCGATGTCATCTTTCATCTTGCGGGCGTCAACCGTCCACGGCAGGAGGGCGAATTCGCTCTGGTAAATGAAGGTGTGACTGAGCGCATTCTGTTGCACTTGGAAAAATGCGATCAGCATCCGCTGATTCTTTTTGCTTCGTCAATTCAGGCCCTGAACGATAATCCTTATGGCAGAAGCAAGAAGCGAGCTGAGGAAATGATCGCATCATTTTGCGCCAAACATGGCGGCAATGCCTTTATTTATCGGCTCAAAAATGTATTCGGAAAATGGTGTAGGCCAAATTATAATTCCGTCGTTGCGACCTTCTGTCATAGCATCGCATGCGGAGAACCGATTACCGTAGACGACCCAAACAAGGTGCTGGAACTCGTCTATATCGACGATGTCGTCAGAAGCATGCTCGATTCTGCCTTTAGTCGAAAACAACCGTGTGGTGCGGAGTATGTTGAGGTAGAGCTTTCGTTCCGTACGACAGTCGGACAGCTTGCGGAACGCATTTCAAGCTTCCGCGATATGCGCGACAGTCTGCTCATTCCCGACATGTCCGATGCCTTTGCGCGGCGGCTTTATGCCACATATCTCTCGTACCATGCGGGCCAAGCAGTTTCGTATCAGCTTCAGATCAAATCGGATAATCGTGGCAGCTTGGCCGAGCTTTTTAAATCGCCGACGTTCGGACAGCTCTTCATCTCACGCACTAAGCCGGGCATAGTGCGTGGCAACCACTATCATAACTCGAAGGCCGAGAAATTCGTCGTTGTGCAAGGTGAAGCCGTAATCCGATTCCGCCACATTGCAGACAACACGACATTTGATGTGAGGGTCCGCGGAGAGGATTTTCGGATTGTCGATATTCCGCCGGGATACACGCATTCGATCGAGAACCTGTCGGATGGCGAGATGGTCGTCTTGTTCTGGGCGAACGAGATTTTTGATCCGCACTCAACCGATACTTATCCAGCCGAGGTGTAACGTGAAGCGTATGAAAGTAGTGACGGTAGTAGGCACTCGCCCCGAAATCATAAGGCTGTCGCGGGTAATCACGCGTCTGCGGGAGACGACTGATCATACTCTCATTCATACGGGTCAGAATTATGACTATGAATTGAACGATGTCTTCTTCGAGGATCTTGGGCTTGGCAAGCCGGAGCACTATTTGGATGCCGCCGGGCGCAATGCCGCCGAGACGATCGGCCAGGTCATCATAAAAGTCGATGCGCTTCTGGAGCGCGAGCGACCGGAAGCGCTGCTGATACTCGGCGATACGAACAGCTGCCTTGCTGCGATACCGGCGAAACGACGGAAAATACCGGTATTTCACATGGAGGCCGGAAACCGCTGCTTCGATGAGCGCGTGCCCGAGGAGATCAATCGCAGGATTGTGGACCACATCAGCGATATCAACCTCACTTATAGCGACATCGCTCGTGAGTACCTCCTTCGTGAGGGATTGCCGCCCGATCGCGTGATCAAAACAGGAAGCCCCATGATGGAAGTGCTGGAGCATTATCGTTCCAGGATTGACGCCTCCAAGGCGCTGGAACGACATGAATTGCTGGAGAATGATTATTTTCTGGTCAGCGCCCATCGCGAGGAGAACATCGAGTCCGATCGCATGTTCTCCTGTTTCGTGGACGTGTTGAACGGCGTGGCGAATGCGTATGGGAAGCCGATCATCGTCAGCACTCATCCTAGAACGCGGCATCGCATCGAACGAAGCTCCGCTTCATTTGACGGGCGTATCAAGTTCCTAAAGCCGCTAGGCTATTCTGACTATGTCAGACTGCAGCTCAAGGCGTCGGCAGTCCTCTCCGACAGCGGGACAATCACGGAAGAGGCCAGCATCCTAAATCTACGGGCGGTCAATATCCGCGAGGCCCATGAGCGTCCTGAAGGCATGGAGGAGGCCGCTGTCGTCATGACTGGGATGAACCTGGAGCGTGTGCTTCAGGCCCTGGATCTGCAGCTTTCAGGTCCGTCATCTGACGGCATGAGGATGAGGCTTGTAAGGGATTACGATGTTCGGAACGTTTCAGAAAAAGTGGTTCGAATCATCCACAGCTATACGGATTATGTGAATAGAACAGTATGGCAGCGCCATGTCGCCGATAAAACAAAGGATGCAATCCGCTGACGATGCGAATTCTGTTTCTCACACAATGGTTCGACCCTGAGCCGGCTAACAAAGGGTTGCTCTTTGCCAAAGAATTGGTGAATCGCGGGCATTCGGTACATGTATTGACAGGTTTCCCGAATTATCCTGAAGGCAAGCTTTACCCAGGTTATAGGCTCAGATGTTTTCAGCGCGAAAAAAAAGATGGCGTGCAGATCACGAGGGTGTTTCTCCACCCGAGCCACGACCGAAACCCGATTTTGAGGGTGTTAAACTATCTCTCTTTCATGGTAAGCGCTGCGATTGCCGGCTGCTGTATGAAAGAGCGCTTTGACGTCATCTATGCCTATCACCCACCGGCAACCGTTGGAATCGCCGCTGCGCTCATTGGCGCCTTCAAACGCATTCCTTTTGTCTATGATATCCAGGACCTCTGGCCCGATACGATTGCTCAAAGCGGGATGCTGACCGACAACCGCGTGCTCTCTCTGATTGGGCGATGCTGCGGTTGGATTTACAGGAGGGCCGCGCACCTGCTCGTCCTGTCGCCTGGATTTAAAAAGACCTTGATTGAGCGAGGAGTGCCGGAGACGAAGTTAACTGTCGTCAAGAACTGGTGCGATGAGAGTAATATTGCGCCCCGCCAATCGTCCTACGAGCTTGCAGCGTCATTGGGGATGAAGGGGCGCTTCAACGTCGTCTTCGCCGGTAACATGGGGAAGGCACAGGGACTGGATACCTTGCTCGAGGCAGCGAATCTTCTCCGTGATAAGCAGGACATTCATTTCGTCTGTGTCGGCGGAGGCACGGAGAGGACGCGCCTTATGGAACTGGCGCGGAGCCGTGGGCTGGCCAACGTGCGCTTCCTGGATCGTCGGCCGATGCATGAGATCGCCGATATCCTTTCGCTCGCGGACGGGCTGCTGGTCCATTTGGAAGATCATCCGCTTTTTCGCATCACGATTCCATCAAAGACGCAGGCGTATATGCGGATGGGAAAACCGATTCTGATGGGCGTGATGGGCGATGCGGCGGAGATCGTTGCCACGAGCCGCGCGGGCATCTGTTTCCACCCCTCTGATCCCGTAGCCATGACCGACGCGGTCCTCCGGCTCTTTCAGACGAGCCCTGAGGAGCGGAGGGCCATGGGAGCGCGCGCAAGGCGTGCGTATGACCAGGAGATGAGCCTCGAAGTTGGCGTCGCACATATTGAGAAGGTCTTAGTTCATGAAACGAATATTTGATATTGTCGTAGTACTGATCACAGCGGCATTTTGGATGCCCATTGGAGCGCTTGTAGCTACAGCCCTAGTGCTGAGCGTTGGAAGGCCAATCTTTTTTACCCAACTACGGCCAGGGCTCCACGGAAGGATTTTTAAGGTTTATAAATTCAGAACGATGACCGTGGAGCGCGGGCAAGACGGAAGATTGTTGCCGGATGAGGAGCGGATCCCTAGAATCGGTAGATTGTTGCGGAGGCTCAGCATCGACGAACTTCCACAGTTGTTGAATGTTGTGAAGGGAGACCTCAGCTTGGTGGGGCCTAGGCCCCTCATGATTGACTACTTACCATTGTATAATGCGGAGCAGGCCAGGAGGCATGATGTCAGGCCAGGACTTACAGGATGGGCCCAGATCAATGGGAGGAATTCAATTAGTTGGGACGAAAAATTTGCCCTGGACTGCTGGTATGTCGATAATAGATCGTTTTGGCTGGATATGAAGATACTTTGGATTACCCTTTTGAAAGTGATTCGAATGGAGGGCATAAGCCAAGCCGGATACGCGACAATGCCGCCATTTATTGGCTGTTCGCAGTCTAATCGAGTTTCCAAGGATTGTTAAAAATATGCAGGAAGTCAGGCTCGTTTCAGTTGCCGATGACGATTATTGGAAGAAGTGTCTGCTGTCTGGCGGCTTGTTTGATATCTATCATCTCCCTCAATTTCATTATTATGTCTAACAGCGTGTTATAGAAAAGGAATTATATGACGAATATCAAAACTATTGGTGTTGTAGGCGCGGGTCAGATGGGTGTTGGCATCACCCAGGTCTTTGCTCTTCATGGATATAATATTGTCTTATGTGATATTTGTGAAGATAGGTGCAATGCAGCAGCTAAAAAGATTAAAAAGACGATTGAAAGGATGATCGAGAAAGGAAAAATCGACAATGCGTCCGGGTCTATTGCAATTTCGGGGTTAAAAAGCACCGTCGATATTAATGACTTGAGTTGCGCTGACCTTGTGATTGAGGCAGTCAGCGAGGATGTTGAATTAAAAAAAGGCATATTAGGACGTCTTGATGCAATTACTCGAAACGATGTCATACTTGCATCGAATACTTCGTCGATTCCCATCTCAATTCTTGCTGAAGCCACTACTCGACCTGAGCGAGTGATCGGCGTTCACTTCATGAATCCTCCAACGTTAATCCAAGGTGTGGAATTAATACCCGGCAGAAAAACTGCAGACGAAACGGTCAGCGTGATTGAAAGGGTACTGGCATCGATAGGTAAAAAGGCCTTGCGCGTGGATGACAGCCCCGGCTTCCTCGTGAACCGGATCCTATTTCCTATGATCAATGAGGCCATGCATGTTCTCCAAGAGGGAACTATGAGTGCCACCGAAATTGATGAATACATGAAGCTGTGTTGCCATCTGCCGATGGGGCCATTGGAACTAGCAGATATGATTGGCCTTGATATTGTTCTTGAAATATTGAATTTGATGCAGCGCAATTTTGATGAAAAATATCGCCCTGCGGATATATTAGGTCAGCATGTGCATAAGGGCTTCCTCGGACGAAAAGCAGGACGAGGATTCTATGATTATCAAACATCATGATGATACCCAATAATCAACGATTGCAGTGGATGGCTAGATAATATAAGTGTCGCTGCAGTTCATTGGAGATATTGTAATGGGAAAAATTGCCATATATGGTGCCGGCGGATTCGGATTAGAGGTTGCTCAACTAGTTGAACAGATTAATGAGCTGAAGCCGCAATGGCAGCTGATTGGTTTCTTCGACGATTTCAAGAATCATGGAGAGATAGTCAATGGTTATCCGGTGCTTGGTGGAATTGAGAGACTAAATGACTGGAATGAGGAGCTTGGTATTGTGCTTGCGCTCGGCGTCCCCAGTACGAAGCTTAAAGTCTACGAAACGATTGATAACCATAATATTTATTTTCCGAACCTTATTCATCCATCCGCAATTATCGGGAGTCCGCATCATGTGAGGATTGGCGATGGCTGCATTATTTGTGCAGGTTCTATAATTACAACAAATATAGTTATTGGCCGTCATGTCATTTTTAACCTCGCCTGCACGGTTGGACATGAGGCTCGAATAGGTGATTTTAGCTCCTTCATGCCCAGTTGCAACATTTCAGGCAAAGCCGAGATCGGTGTCGGTGTATTTTTCGGCACAGGCGCAAAGATCATTAATGGGATGAAGGTGGGCGATCACTCTATCATTGGTGCTGGTGCAGTAATCATAAATGATATTCCTGAGCGGTCTACTGCAGTCGGAATTCCGGCAAAGGTCATTAAAGGGAACTGAAACATATGGCCAAACCTATTGAACGAAAAAAGTCAGCCGAGGCCTCGGAAATGCGCTTCTGGCCTTTTTTTGATAAGGATGAAATTGATGCTGTGCAGGCAGTTCTACGCTCAGGAAAAGTAAATTACTGGACTGGTGAGGAATGCCGTAATTTTGAGAGGGAGTTTGCTTCTTCGGTCAGTACAAAGCATGCGGTTGCCCTGGCAAATGGTACAGTGGCGCTTGAGGCAGCACTTCATGTATTGGGTATTGGCGCCGGCGACGAAGTCATCGTGACGTCTAGATCGTTTGTGGCATCCGCGGGGTGTGTCGTATTTCTGGGTGCTCGTCCGATTTTTGCTGATGTGGACAGAGACAGCCAGAACATCACGGTCGAAACGATTAGCGCCGCTTGCACAAAACGCACGCGGGCGATCATCGCTGTGCATCTGGCTGGCTGGCCGTGTGATATGGACCCTATTATCAAATACGCGCGTGAGAATGGATTATTGGTGATTGAGGATTGTGCACAGGCCCAGGGCGCTCTCTATAAAGGAAAAAATGTCGGATCTCTGGGCGATATGGCCGCTTTTTCCTTTTGCCAGGATAAGATTATGACGACCGCTGGCGAGGGCGGAATGGTGACGACTAACGATCGCACGATATGGTCGAAGGCGTGGTCGCTTAAAGATCACGGGAAAGATTTCGAACTTGCGCATCAGCTGAATGATGGCAAGGGGTTCCGCTGGCTCCACAAATCCTTCGGAACAAACTGGCGCATGACTGAAATGCAGGCAGCTATTGGTCGTATTCAGCTGCGTAAACTGCCGGTCTGGTTGGATATCAGAGGCAGGAATGCTGGTATACTGACTGAATGTTTTAGAGATATACCGGCTATCAGAGTGACAATTCCGCCGGCTGATGTGAAACATGCTTATTATAAGTACTACGCCTTTGTCAGGCCTCAAGCATTAAAATCAGGATGGGATCGCAATCGAATCATCAAGGAAATCGTGGCAGCGGGCATACCTTGTCAAAGCGGAAGTTGCAGTGAGATCTACCTGGAAAAGGCCTTTGAGCAGCATGGGCTAGGGCCGAAACAGCGGTTGCCCGTAGCAAAGGAATTAGGCGAGACCAGCCTCATGTTCCTGGTCCATCCGACTTTGACCGAGGAAGACATGGCTCGCACCTGCGATGTGGCGAAGGACGTGCTTCGTAAGGCCACAAGATAATACTAATGAAAAGGCGCTCGTTCAAACACGGCTGGGTTCCCGATGTTCCGGACGGCCGGGACTTCCTCTATGCCGCTATCCGTCCTCGGTTCAGGCTCGCACCTTCGGTCGATCTGAGGAAGCTCTGCTCTCCGGTCGAGGATCAGGGTCGCCTGGGCAGCTGCACTGCAAATGCGCTCGTGGGGATCCTGGAGTTTCTGGACAACCATGTCGATGCTAAATACGAGGACGCGAGCCGGCTATTCATCTACTATAATGAACGCGCGCTGCAGGGCTCGGTTGCCTACGACTCCGGCGCGTCGCTGCGAATCGGAATTAAGACGCTCGCCAAGAGCGGGTCGTGCAATGAGACGATCTGGCCTTACGATATTGCGGAGTTTGCAGTGAAGCCGCCCGCGCGCTGCTACGCGCAGGCCAAGGCCCATCGCATCGTTTCTTATCACCGGATCGATACGGTGCAGGAGATGCTCTCCTGCCTTGGCGAAGGCTATCCGTTCGTATTCGGCTTCACGGTCTATGAGGGCTTTGAAAGTCCTGAGACCGCGCGCACCGGCATCGTGCGCATGCCGGCAAAGAGCGAACGCGCCCTCGGCGGACATGCGGTGACGGCAGTTGGCTACGACCGGAAAAAGGAGAACTTCATCGTCCGCAATTCGTGGGGCAGGAAGTGGGGTAAGGGTGGATATTGCATGATGCCGTTTGAATATCTGGAGACACTTGCCGATGACTTCTGGACAGTGCGAAGATAAAGCAGCTCAAAGGTCAAAGCAACATAAGCTCAAAGCTGAAAGGTCAAAGCAACATAAGCTCAAAGCTGAAAGGTCAAAGTTGAAAGCTCAAAGCTCAAAGCTCAAAGCTGAAAGCTCAAGGCTGAAAGGGGAAAGATGGGGTTTGGGTATGAGGATTTGAAAGTGTGGCGCGAGGCTGTTGATTTTGCCGACACAGTTCTTGCCATGACTGAGGACCTTGATTTACCAAGAAAACACTATCGATTGATTGATCAGCTTGAATCAGCGGCGACATCTATTGCAGCTAATATTGCTGAGGGTAAAGGAAGGAATTCAAAGAAAGAATTTGTGCAGTTTCTATATGTTGCCAGGGGTTCATTGTACGAGGCCATGACTTTTCTGGAGATATTCAAACGAAGGGCGTGGATAAGTGATGAAGAATTTTGCGCACTTGAAAGCCATGCGCTTGAAATTGTAAGAATGCTCAAAGGACTTATCAATGGCATTTATCGCACGATGGAAAAATAGCTCAAAGCTCAAAGCTCGAAGCTCAAAGCTGAAAGCTCGAAGCTCAAAGCTGAAAGCTCGAAGCTCAAAGCTCAAAGCTCAAAGCTCAAAGCTCAAAGCTCAAAGCTCAAAGCTCAAAGCTCAAAGCTCAAAGGAACACCTCTGAAGATAACAAGGTTTTGCTTTGAGCTTTGAACTTTCAGCTTTGAGCTTCGATTATTAACCAGTGAACCGTGGACAGGCTAGGCGATTGCGATGAAGAAAAAAATCAAGAAGAAACCCGATCGCAGGATTTCGAATAATCTCAAAAGGGCGCCTCTAAAGACCTGCGTGATGTCACATATGGATCAGAGCAGATCGATCCATGACGCCCTTTTTCAGACTCCGCTGTGGCGGGTGCTTGATTACATGCTTCAGTATTCAGATAAGGAGCTCGGGGATGTGGAGATCTTGACCGGAGTAAGGACTATCAAGAAGTCGGCGGTAATTCATGCTCTTCGAAGGCTTGTCAAGATAGGATTCGTCACTCGCCGTTTCCGGAGGAGCCAGGCCTTCAACAGCCTTTGCGATTCTCCTCTCATCAACCATTTGAGGGCAATAAACAATATCGTTGCCATCAAAGAGCTGGTGGAGAAGATGGCGCCGGGATGCTCGAAGATCATCATGTATGGCCGCAGGGCGGACGGCACGAACGGAGCTGAAAGCGAATTTAATCTCTTTGCGGTGGCGACAAATGAAGCAGCGTTGAAGAGAATTGTGCGGAAGCATCCACTCGCCGACAAGGTGCAACTCATCGTAAGAAAGCCGTCGCAGATGCTCACCTTTGTCTTTGATGCCCCTGGACTTCAAAGACAGGTTCAGAAAGGAACCGTCTTGTGGGAAGCCCTTTCAGAGCGTGCCGCCGCAAGGGGTGAAATGAACCGTTTTGCGGCAGTTCCTCGAGAGCTGGAAGGTTGGTTCGCACTACGGCAGTTACGTCAGGTTCCGGCATGATCGATATCGAGAGCTCACTTGGCTGTGCTGTCCAATGTTTTTTTCCAATCCATTTAACAAGTGAACTGAGGGCAGGTTAGGTCCGATGATCAAGGTCTTGGATGCCAAGGTCGACAGCGTGCGAACAGAGTTGGCTGCGCATGAAGGACAATGCCGTACATCCACCAGCTGATTTGCCTTACGCCCTAAGCCCTGTGCCTTACGCCTTCATGCAAGATCTCAGATGAGTTATGACTAAACGAACATTCACGTACGGCTGGGTCCCTGACGTCCCCGACGGCCGGAATTTTCTCTATGCCGCCATTCGTCCGCTAGACCAATCAGCAAGCACCCGTTGCCAATTACGACAATAAAAATATTGATATCAATGGGTTGCGATATGCTTGTGCCGATGACGTCCGCGATTTGGTATAAAATATCCTTGATAAAGGTATAAAAAAGACTATATTATGCCTTTATAGAGGTAAAAATGGATGCAAGCGAATATATAAGCCTGATCTATGAGTGGCAGAACCTGATCCTGAAAAGGGAAGGGGTGGAGCGCGATATCGAACGGCCCGTTCTCTTGAGTATCCCTTCCAAGCCAATCAAGATCATCACGGGATTCAGGCGTACGGGCAAATCTTTTCTTGCCCAGAGGATCGCAAAGAAACTCGTAGGGCAGGGCATGTACAGGATAGACAATGTTCTCTATCTGAATTTTGAGGATTTTCGTCTGTCGGAGACGAACTCTGCTCAAAAACTTGCCTCGGTGTATGAGTTGTTTCTGACGGATATCGCTAAAAGCGGGCCGAAGCTTATTCTCCTGGACGAAATCCAGAATGTCTCCGGCTGGGACAAGTTTGTAAGGACGATCTATGAAAAAGATGACGACGTCAGAATAATCCTCACGGGCTCAAACTCAGAGCTTCTCTCGGCTGAGCTTGGATCAAACCTGGCCGGCAGATTCATCGAGTTTTCTATTTTGCCGTTCAGCTTCAAAGAATTTCTCTTGTATCGAAATGTCACGGTAGAAAATAAAAACGATTATTTGAAAAACAGAAAAACCGTGGACAAGCTCTTTTCAGAATATGTGAAGTACGGCGGCCTGCCTGAGGTCTTTGAGATCGCCACGGAGGACGCGAAGTTTTCCTATCTTCGCGGGATCGTGACCAAGGTCGTCCTTGACGACATAGTGAAGCGATTCAAGGTCGATAATATAGATGTGCTGGAGAGGCTTCTCAATTATGTCCTTTCGAACATCGGCAGTGTCGTATCCTGCACGAATATCAGAAACAGGTTGAAAGACGCGGGCTCGGATATCAAGGTCGAGACAGTCATAAAATATATAGGTTACTTTGCCAGCGCGCTCGCCGTTTTGGAGGTGAACAAATTTGAATGGAAGCAGCGCAAGGTGTTCTCAACGTCAAAGAAGTATTATGCCATGGATCTCGGGCTTGCCGCTCTATTCAGGCCCCTCAAGGAAAATTATTCCATGCGGCTAGAGAATCTGGTCCTGTTGCACCTGAAACGGAGCTCCGACGGCATCTGCTATGGAGTCAATGAGAGGGGCAGAGAGATCGATTTTATCGTTCGCAATAAAGACGGCGAGTGGGACAAATATCAGGTCTGCGTTCAGCCGGAGGAGCACAATCTTGCCAGGGAGCTCGAAGTCTTTGGTCTCGTGGATAAACACCTTCAAAAGGGTAAAAATTATTTCATCACGCTAAAAGACAGTTTGAAATCACCGATGCTCACGAAGCACAAAATCGTCCACTTGAATTTGATAGGGTGGCTGTTGGGCATATGAGAGTTTATGATTCTGGACTCGGCAGGCAGGTGATTGCATGGGATTCCTGCCTGCCGGCAGGCAGGCCCGCTAAGAACATGCGGGAATGACAGGCTTTCAAGTAGGTTTTTAGAGGTGTCCTTGTAGCACTACAGTTTTTCCTTTGACCTTTCATCTTGCCGCGGCGCAGAGTA
>Ga0265292_1001034_pt1 | contig 27837 bp, 25 predicted proteins | sample Munlanlewell296A_FD_189080 | JGI IMG/M metagenome (GOLD analysis project Ga0265292, IMG submission 189080) | Leachate microbial communities from a municipal landfill in Southern Ontario, Canada - Leachate well 296A | ecosystem: Engineered > Solid waste > Landfill > Unclassified | place: Canada... | reverse complement strand
CGCAAACATTACACTTTCCCTTTGACAACATACCCACCGCCATTAGCGAGTTTAGCGAAGACCATCCGCCCGGATGATGTCTGCAGGATTGACGTAATAACGACCTCCGCTTTTTTCCCGATCATCCTATGCCCGTCTTCTACGACAATCATAGTCCCGTCATCAAAATACGCAACACCCTGATCACGTTCTTTCCCGTCTTTAAGAATAAAAATACTAATCTTTTCGCCAGGTAACGCCACCGGCTTAAGCGCATTCGCTAAGTCGTTTACGTTTAATACCGTCACACCCTCAAGCGTAGCAACACGGTTAAGGTTATAATCCGTAGTCAACACTTTCGCCTGCAAATCCTTCGCAAGCATTATCAACTTCGCATCAACTTCCTTTTCCTGGGGATAATCCTTATCCAATATTTTCACAACTACATCAGGCGTTTCCTGAACTCTTGCGAGAATATCCAACCCTCTGCGTCCACGGGTACGGATATTAGTATCCGAATGATCCGCAAGGTTTTGTAATTCACGTAATACAAACTTTGGTACAACGAATATACACGTTAAAAACTTTGTGGTAATAATATCCACTACCCTGCCGTCAATAATTATACTGGTATCCAATACCACAAGTTCATTCACCTGCTTCTTCCCGGATTTCGGGAAAATATCTTTCTCCAATAATTCAAGCTCATCTTTTTTACGTATAGCAATAATTAAACCTAAATAAGTAAAAACGATATTAACAAACAATGAATATTTCTTATAAACTTCATACCACGCCGGGTTGTAAAGATACACCAGATAATCCAGCATCTTCGCAAAAATTAATCCTAGCACACCACCCAGCACACCGGCAACCAGCGTATCCAGGGGGATACGTTCGATAATGAACTCAATAATAACAACGCCTAACGCGATCCCGAGTCCTATGAATAACCCTTTAATATCCCTGGAAATTTGTAAATACCCTACTATAGGGCCAATAATAATAATTAATCCGCGCATTATCCAATAAAACATAAATTAAATTTCACCTCCTTTCTTTCCTAATTTTTATTAGTCACAGCATGAGTTTTAACATACTCAATCACTTCGTATAAATACCCCATACCGATAACTTCTATATTAACCTTTTTTTTAATATATTCCGCACTAGACTTAGGGATAATACATTTCTTAAACCCTAACTTCTCAACTTCTCTTACACGGTCTTCCACCTGTGTTACTGACCGGATTTCACCCCCAAGCCCAACTTCACCAATTGCAACCACGTCATTCGGGCATACAAAGTTTAACAATGCCGACGCTATCGCTACAGCCGCACCAAGATCCGCAGCCGGTTCCTTAACTTTCACCCCGCCAACTACGTTGATAAACACATCCTCATGTTCGAGGTTCAACCCCAACCGCTTCTCCAGTACTGCGGTAAGCAATACCATACGGTTATAATCCAACCCAGACACCATCCTGCGTGGCACCGCAAAACTTGTGGAGGTAACTAATGCCTGGAGTTCCAACAAAATCGGACGTGTCCCTTCAATCGTAGCGATAACCATAGTCCCTGAAGTATCCTTAGTGCGTTCATTCAAAAATATTTCACTCGGGTTTGATACATCTTTTAACCCCGCAGCGGTCATCTCAAACATCCCAAGCTCGTTTGTCGCACCAAAACGGTTTTTGTACGCGCGTAGCATACGGTACACCTGAAACTTCTCCGCCTCAAAATATAACACGGTATCCACCAGATGTTCCAACACCCGTGGGCCCGCGATCGCACCATCTTTTGTTACATGCCCCAGCACAAATACTGTAATATTATTAGCTTTTGCAAGGTTCAACAGTTCAGCCGTACACTCCCGTACCTGTCCTACACTACCCGGGGCAGAGATAATATCCGGCCGGAACATTGTCTGTATAGAATCAATAATGATAAACCCCGGTTGTGTTTTAGAAGTTGTCCCGACGATAGTTTCAAGATTAGTTTCTGTCAAAAGAAACAACTGGTTCTTAACATCCCGATGGTCAACCCCAAGCCGTTCAGCGCGCAGTTTCAGCTGATCCAGTGATTCCTCACCTGAAACGTATAACACATTAGCATACTTCCTTAGAGCATCCGCTACCTGCAACATAAGCGTTGATTTCCCGATCCCAGGATCCCCGCCGATAAGCACCAGCGACCCGGGTACCACACCGCCCCCAAGGATTCTATCAAACTCATTAATCCCGGTAACATACCGTGTTTGGTTAGCCGGCTGTACTTGTTCTATAGCAACAACTTCCGCAGAAAAATTTGTCAACCTCGCCTGTACTACACTGGTTCTCGCAGCTTTCACCACGCGTTCTTCAACAAACGTATTAAACTGCCCGCAACCCGGACACTTACCGAACCACTGCGCGGTATCATACCCGCACTCCTGGCATACAAACTTAGCCTTAATTTTCACGGTTTTGATAGTCCCAACAACGCAATAACGTACGCCATATCCTTATCTTCAATCACAACATTAAAATACGTATGCCATGTCGCTGAACCAAAAACGTCTTCAGCTTGTATCCCGCAACGCAACCAGTTCGCCAGCGATAACTCTGTCCCCACAATCCCAACGGGTAACGCGGCAGGAACTTTTCTGGAGAACTCAAAAAGCTGAGCATTAAGCTCAATCCCCAACCACCCGAACTTCAGCGGCTGCCATGCTAACCCCAACCCGCCGTAGGAACGTATCACCCCGGCGTAAAGTTCAAGCCGATCCATGAACTCTCTGCCGATAAGGCCGGTTAACGAATTTTGTTTTTGGAACGTATCAACAAAATTTGCATCAGAAATATTGTTCACACCAAGAAAATAAAACTTACCCTCATCCGGCGATATTTTTAACCCGAAATCATTACGGAACACCGACGTTGTAGCGTCGTATCTAAGGCGGTAATCCCAGTATGTATTAATCTTCCCGAGTTTTCCAAGCACCGCCTGCGCGTTATTCGCAGTATCCTCAAGAGCGGTAATAGTTTCCTGCACCTGCCTACCGACATCCTTATCATTGATAAGCTTGCCCAACACCGAATCCTTATCCTCAACCTTTGCGAGTAAGGATTCAAGTTTTGTACTTGCCTGCGCAACATTATCCACTAAACTTTCAGCAGGCTTCCTGTTTTTCTCGAGTATATCAAGCACTTCACTTGAAAGTTTAGCCATATCCTTAGACGCGGAACTGATATCATCCACGATTTGTTTGATATCATCTTCTCTGATAGTATTCTCCAGGCGGTCAGTAAGCACACGCACATTATCCACGATTTCGTTAAGATTTTCCCCGAGCTTCCCATCCCCCACCACGCTGTTAAGCGCATCTACTAATCCCTTGACGCTATCCATCGCGGATTCCAGCATTTTTTCAGTCGTAACCGGGCTTATCCCCTGAAGAACCTCATTGTTTTTTAGTAACACCTTAGACTGTTTCCCACCCAATACCATATTGACATACTTAACCCCGAGCAAACCCGTAGCAAGTATAGACGCTTGCGCATCAGCATAGATTTTGGTATCACCCCAGATCCATAACCTAACCTTCGCCCGCTGCCCGTCAAGAATTATTCTATCAACCTTCCCTATCTTAACCCCGGAACTCCGTACCCACGCTTTCTCCATCAACCCGCCGGTATCTTCGAGGAATAAGTATAAAGTATACCCTTTCTCCAACCGGATATCTTTGATAGCAAAAATTGTACCCAACAAAACCGCAAGCCCGCACAGCACAAATATCCCGAGTTTAACTTCTTTCGGCATCGGCTTATTTTTTCCCCTTAACTAAAATTTTTTTTGCTCACACCTATTTTTAATCATCTTAGGTTATATTATATAACAATACACTTTATTTGTATAACCCAAAAAACCACACGTGTTTGTTTATAGTGTAGACAGGAATTAATACAGCACCTGGATAGGACCGTTGCAGGAACCTTCAATAAACTGCCGGACAAACGGGTTTTTTGTATGCTGAATTTCTTCAGGAGTACCGATCTCCACAATCTTTCCCTGATGCAGCATCGCGATACGGTTAGATATCTTATACGCGCTTTTAAGATCATGTGTCACAACAATCGAAGTAACCTTAAGTTCTCCCTGGAGTTTAAGTATCAGTTCATTAATCGTATCCGATGTTATAGGATCCAGCCCGGTGGTAGGCTCGTCGTAACACACATACTTTGGCGCGTACGCAATTGCGCGGGCAAGCCCTACGCGTTTACGCATCCCACCGGAAAGTTCTGCCGGTTTCTGATTCTCAATATCCTTAAGCCCTACATGCCTCAACCCTTCCTTTACGCGGCGCATAACTTCAGTATACGGCAATTTCATGTTTCTCAACCCAAACGCAACATTCTCAGCAACCGTCAATGAATCAAATAATGCCGCGCCCTGGAACAAGTACCCGAACTTCTGCTGAATCTTCCACAACTGTTCATCCTCAAGTTTTGATATTTGTTGATCATCAACATAAATCTCACCTTTATCCGGTTTCAGTAACCCGACTAAGTGTTTAAGCAGCACAGTTTTCCCGCACCCGCTACCCCCGATGATCGTTAACGTTTCCCCGTCATAAATCTCGAGTTCAACATTATCAAGAACCTGTTTTTTCCCAAACTGTTTATATACACCTTCAACTTTTATCATATATTTCTCTTCATACTATAACTTATCCAATCCCAAGGGCTACAAGCAACGCCGTCAAAAAATAATCGCTTACCAGAATAATAACCAGTGTCATCACTACCGCGCTGGTAGTAGCACGCCCTACACCTTCCGCCCCGTTCTTACACTCAAACCCTTTGTAACAAGACACTAACGCGATTGTTGCACCAAAAAATACTGACTTGATCAACCCGTGAAACAAATCCTTTACCCTCATATAATCATATGCATCCGCCCAATAAATCGTCCCCGGTATCTCGAGGTTGGTAACACTGACAATATATCCGCCGGTAAGGCCAACAATATTTGTGAACACCGTCAACAACGGCAGCATAGTCACACACGCAATAAATCTCGGCATTACGAGGTAGCGGATAGGATTTGTCCCTAATGTATACAACGCATCAATTTGTTCAGTAACCTTCATTGTCCCGATTTCCGCTGCAATTCCTGCCCCAACACGCCCGGCAACAACTGTTGCCATCAATACCGGCGACAACTCTTTTATCAACGAAAACGCAACAATAGTCCCGACGTAGAGCGGTTCATTAAATACAAACCTTGCGGAAGTCCCTGCTTGTAGTGCTAACACCATACCCATTGAGAACGACGACATTACGCAGATCGGGAACGATTTTATCCCAACCTCAACCATCTGCGCGGTAATACTCTTCACATCCCACGGTAATACCCGCATCCAACTAATCACCTGCCCGAACAGTATAGCGAACTTCCCCAAACTTACCGTGAGGTCATAAGATACGACCTTAACTTTTGTGAACATACCGTTTATCATAGCAAGATATATTTTACCTTATTTACTATACTGCAATGCGGGTAACACGTTTCCCGATCCCGCATACAATTTCGTAATTAATCGTTCCAACTAAACCAGCAACTTCCTCAGCCGTAATTCTCTCCCGCCCCTGCTGCCCTATGAGCACAACTTCATCCCCTAACCTAACATCTTTAATACCCGTAACATCCGCCATAACCATATCCATGGTTACCCGCCCGATAACGTTTATACGTTTACCGTGTAACAACACCTGCCCGGTATTTGATAGTTTACGGTTATACCCATCAGCATACCCTACAGGCAAAGTTGCAACCGTCATCCCTGTTTTTGCGATAAACGTCCCGTTATAGCTAACTCTTTGCCCGATCTGGATATTCTTTAGGTAAACAACTTTAGTTTTCCATGTTAACACAGGCTTGAACCCGTACCTTGTATTGACCCCGGGGAATGGTTCCAACCCGTACAACAACAACCCCGGGCGGACATAATCATAATATTGTGAGGGACACCTGATTATTGTTGCGGAATTAGCTGTGTGGACGATTTTTATTTTACCAATACTCTTCAATACATTCTCAAAATTGTCATACTGATACCTTGTATACCATTCATCACTATCCGCCGATGAAAAATGCGTATATACTCCTTCTATTAACAACGCCTGGCATTTTGTGTGGATATATTGTATAAGAGCACCCGCATCATCAGCAGAGGATCCAATCCTCCCCATCCCAGTATCAACCTTCACGTGCACCGGTAATACAACCTTACGTTTTTTTGCAGCTTTGTTTAACTCCACAGCGGACTCTATACTGATAACAGTGGGAGTCAACTGGTAAGAAAATAATAATGGTAATAAGTGATACGGATAAACATTCCCGAGGATTAATATTTTAGGTTTAATCCCTGCTTTGCGTAACGCAATACCTTCTTCGAGGCATGCAACACCGTAGAACGCAACAACTTTTTGTTTAACCAATTCCTTAACGATAAACTCAGCATTATGCCCGTAAGCATCAGCTTTTACTACAGCAATAATCCCTGTGTGTTTACCGATTAACGACTGTATTATACTGACATTTTGCGTAATAGCGGACAAATCTATCTCAACCCATGTGGGACGAAGAATAGTATTAATCACTGTTCCTGCTCTTGCTGCCTGGTCTCAGCGTTCTCAAACCGTGTATACTCACTGAAAAACACCATATCCTGAGTCCCCTGGGGCCCGTTCCGCTGTTTCGCAATGATAAGCCTGGCTTTACCTCTGATACTCTGATCTTCCTTGTTATAATAATCTTCGCGGTAAACAAATCCGACGACATCAGCATCCTGTTCAATCGCCCCGCTTTCCCGCAGGTCGGATAATTTAGGTTCATTATCCTTCCCCCGCTCTTCGGGTTTACGGCTAAGCTGCGACACCACTACTATCGGGATCTCGAGGTACCGCGCGAGTAGTTTTAATGACCTTGAGATATCAGAAATTTCCTGTTGCCTGCCTTCCATACGTTTAGTCCCGCTGGAGAGCAGCTGCATATAATCCACCACTATGAGTTCAACTTTTTGTTCCGACACAACCCTCCGTGCCTGTGCACGTAGGTCCAACAGCGTTCCTGAAGGCAACTCATTAATAAATATCTTCGCTTCCATCAACTTCGACGCAGCGGTTGTGATATCCGGCCATGCACTGCGGGAAACCCTGTTATCCCTTAACTTATTCATATTAATCTTTGCAACTGAACACAGGAACCGCTGCGCTATTTCGTTTTTTGACATCTCCATCGTAAACACCGCAACCGGGCGTTTACTATGCAACGCAATATTTTCCACTATGTTTAAACACCACGACGTTTTACCCATCCCCGGCCGCCCGGCAATAATGATGAGATTACCTTTCTGTAACCCGCCGGTTAGCCTGTCAAACTTAGGAAATCCGGTCATCAACCCTAACCCATCTTTTTTGTTCTGAATATAACTCTCAACCTGATCAAGTACCGGCGGCATTAACTCATTAATCCCTATAAACCCGCTCTGGAACCCTTCATTACGTATCTTAAAAATCCGTTGTTCCGCCTGTTCAATAACAGCCTGTGCACCGGATTCATCTTTATACGCATCCGCCAGCATCTCATGTGAAACATCAATCAACCCGCGGAGTGTAGATTTATCCCGTACAATCAACGCATAATCCTCGACATTCGCTGCAGTTGCTACAGACTCAATCAATGTCATAAGATACGCCGCTCCGCCGATATCCGCAAGTTTTTTTTCTTTTTTTAATTCCTCTCCTACCGTCTGAATATCCACAGCGATATTAGATTCATATAACCTACGTATAGCACGGAACACTATCTGATGGCCTGGTTTATAAAATGAAACATCCTTGAGCAGAGCAATAACTTTATCAATAGCAGCCCGTTCGATCATCATAGACCCAAGCACTGCCATTTCCGCTTCTTCTGAATGAGGTGGTACGTGATTAAAAATATCTGCCATGCAAATATCCTATAAATAAATAAGTACGCGCGAACTTTATGAATGAAAAAACTTTACTGGGGTTTAGCTTTCACTTTTTTCAGTATCCTCGGCGACTACCCATACTTTAAGTTCAGCATACACCTGCTGATGCACTCTAACTTTTACGGTATACGCCCCGACTTTATGTATAGGCTCTTCGAGAATAATATCTTTTTTATCAACTTCAATACCTTTTGAAAGCAACGACTTCGCGATATCCATATTCGTTACGGAACCGAATATCTTATCTTCATTATCAGTCTTCACGTTAATCGTACACGACTCTTTTCCAATTTTATCAGCTCTCTGCTGCGCTTTATCCAATTCCCGCGCGGAAAGGCGGAGATAACTTTTTTTCTTATCTTCCCAGCGTTTAAGATTAGAGGACGTTGCTTCCCAAGCTAACTCACGGGGAAAAAGATAATTCCTCGCGAATCCGCCCGTAACATTTTTTACATCCCCGGCATTACCAACTTTTTCTACATTCTGTGTAAGCACTACTTTCATAACAATTATACCTCAAATAAAAATATATTTATCCTACGCTACGTACGGCAATAACGCAATAGCTCGAGCGCGTTTAATCGCCGTAGCAACACTGCGTTGATGCTTCGCACAGTTACCCGAACTATGGCCGGAGAACATTTTCCCGCGGTCATTCATAAAATTCCGTAATAACTGCAGGTTCTTGAAGTCGATGTAAATAACTTTTTGTTCACAGAACTTACAATATTTCCGTGTCCTCGGGCGGCGGCGGTGAAACCCGCCGCTGCTACCGCCGCTATAACTTCGCCGATATCCCCCGCCGGTACTCCCGCCGGAACTATTCCCGTACCGTGACCCGCCACGCGGTTCGTAACTATCATTTCTTCTATTATCATCTACCATAACAAACTAAAATCCTTTCTTATAGTCGAAAGCAAGTACCTTTTAAAACGGCACTTTCCCTTTATTATCCTTATCACTCCCGGTATCATTAACTTCTTCACTCCCGCTATCTTCTGGCAACGGTTCACTCACATCCACGGGTTCTGCCGGTTCGCTTTCACTTTTTGCCATTGACCGTACCAGCACAGCCTGTAATTCCAAAGTTGACCGGTTTTGCCCGTCCTTAGTTACCCATTTATTAGTCCGAAGGCTCCCCTCTACATACACAGGACTACCTTTTTTCAGTGTCTCACCAACGAACTGTGCCTGTTTATCCCACACAGTAGTCGGCACAAACGTTGTTTGCTCCTGCCAGTTACCTTCTTTATCCTTATACCTTCTCCCAGTTGCTACCGTAAATTTACACAACGCAGTCCCTGCTGTAGTGTACTTCAACTCCGGATCCCTTACCAACCGGCCGCTCAACATAACCCTATTCAACTGCAACAGCTTTAGCTCCATCTCCCTCTTCCTCCTTCTTAGTCTCCTCCGCTTTCGCCTCTACCGATTTGTCACCCAATTCCGATTCCTTATCTTTCTCTTTAATCAAAGTTAATACCGCATCCGGATGCGGTATGATGTACTTAAGATGTTTTTCATTAATTCTTATTGTAAGATGCCGAAGAATATTTTCGCTTACCAGATAGTAATTGTTTAACTCACTCACCAACTGCGGCGGTAAATTTAACTGAAGATAAATATAACATCCTTCACGATAACCTTTCAGCGGATACGCCAACTGTCGTTTTCCCCAGTTATCCACACTAATAATCTCACCATTCCCACGTTTGATCACAGCCTTAATTTTTTCAAGCTGATCATTCACCTGTTCCGCAGCTAACTGCGGATTACAGATAAAAATACTTTCATACCTGTTCATACAACCTTTTATTCCTCCTTCTTGGCTACCATAGCTCACATTAAAACGCATATGCTTGCGTAACATGAGCAAAGGACACTTTTTTGTGTAGATATATGTTAGATAAAAAATAATCCGGCGTCAAGCACTTTTTTTATACTACCACTTCAACAACAACCGTGTCGTAATCCCGCAAACAACCGCAATCCCATTACCCAGCACAGTATCAATCAACCCATAGTTTTGTTTTTTATACTGAAAAAAGTACCCGGTAAATCCCGCAACGGGCAATACCAAAAACCACGATATCCCTGGAAGCAAACACATAGCCATGAGAACCAACCTAACCGCCATTGTCCAATGTTTCCTGACTTTATGAAGCGCGCCATTTCCTTTCTTAGCATCCATCTCGATATAAAAAACCAAAATTGCCATAAAATGCGTTGCCATGATTGCCAACACACCTATGATAGGCCACGGGTTCAAAAATACGCTCACATGCACAGGAGAGAATACGTAGATCAAACTTATATGTATAAACTGATCCCACAAGAATAACGCAAGATTATCGGGCATCCCAAACTTTTGAATTGAATACACTCTCCATTGATCCTCAAGAAAATGAAGGACAGTGATGATAACAATACACTCCCACCCATGCAGTTCAACACTTCTAAAAGAAAACCATGTGTCATTAAGATAATTCCAGGTAAAAACATACCCGGCTATAAGAAAGATTGATGAATGCGCAAGCATACCCCACACGCTTTCGCGTTTCCATACAGCAATACGGTTAGTCTGTAATGTAAAATCGCCAAGCATATGTGCGAGAAGTAACCGCCAAAATATTTCCATTACTTCCCTTTTTCTACTGCTGCACGGAAAGCTTCAGGATTAGTCGCTTTTGATGCAGCTTCCTCAAAAGAAACAATACGTTTCTCATACAACGCTTTTAAGGCACTATCCAGCGTTTGCATACCCATTGACACACCAGTCTGCATAGTCGACGGTATTTGATAAATTTTCCCTTCACGTATAAGGTTACGTATAGCCGGTGTGCATATCATAATTTCCATTGCACACGCGCGCCCGCTGCCATCCGACTTCGCAAGTAAGGTTTGAGAAACCACACCTTCAAGCAACCCAGCAAGCTGTGTACGTATCTGCGGCTGCTGTTCTGGAGAGAACACGTCAATCACGCGGTCAATCGTCTGTGCCGCACCGGTTGTATGCAACGTTGAGAACACCATATGCCCGGTTTCCGCTGCGGTAATCGCTAACTGTATAGTTTCAGGGTCACGCATTTCACCGACCAGTATGACATCAGGATCCTGCCGTAACGCATGCTTTAACGACGCTGAAAATGAAAGGGTATCCGTCCCGAGCTCACGCTGGTTGAACACACTTTTTTTATCCTGATGCACAAACTCAATAGGATCTTCCACTGTCAAAATATGACACGCTTCATTTACGTTGATATGATTCAACATTGCCGCGAGAGTAGTAGACTTCCCGCTGCCGGTAGGGCCAGTTACAAGCACCAACCCTCGAGGTTTTAATGCCAGGTCCGCAAGTATCGGCGGAAACTTCATTTCTTCGAGTGTCGGTATTTTCCACGGGATAACACGTATCACACTCCCGATTTTTTCGCGCTGCATCAAAACATTAACCCTGAACCTTGCAGATCCCTGCAGGGTATACGCTAAATCCAGTTCGCGGTCACGGTCAAACCTAACCTTATGCTCGTCGGTAACCATCTGCCCGACCAACCCGCGGATATCGTCATTACTTAACTCAGGAAGATCTGTCTGCGGTATTAATTCACCATGAATACGCAGGATAGGATTCCGTCCGGCTTTAAGATGCAAGTCAGACGCTTTCTTATCTAACATCATCCTCAAAAGATCATCTATTATCATTTCCGCATATTTCCTTTATTTTCTTTACTATCCCATTACACCCAAAATTTTTTGTGTAACATCCCTTAACCTAACTGTAAAACTTTGCAGCAGTATTTCCATCAACCCAATTGCGATTGAAGGATTCATTTTCTTAACTTCTTCATACTTCCTCTGCCCGATTACCAGAAGTTCAGTATCAACCTCCACCTTGGCATAAGCCGACCGCGGTGACTTATCAATCAATGCCATCTCACCAAAAAACCCGCCGGGATTAACAGTTGTCAATACGCGCTCACCCAGCAAGCTCATCTTATAAATCTTCACTGCCCCGGTTTTAACCAGGAACATTTCCTCACCGGTATCACCTTCCTTAAAAACAACAGCACCTTTGACAACTTTACGCAGTTCCACAAGTTTAGCTAGCACCACACGGTCTTTTGGCTGAAGTTTGCCAAGTTCACCGTGTTTTGATAAGAAAGCAATAATATCCTTTTCTTCCTTACTCGACATTCCCTGTGTCAATACTGAAATAAAATTTCCCATAAACCAGTTTTTATATCTCCATCTTAATTTGTTCAGTAAAAACTTTTGCTACCTGCGGATCAAACTTAGTTCCCGCACCGGACTGTATTTCTTCAACAATTTTATCCGGTGTTTCGCCTTCTAATAACCTTTTTTCGTAATACTCTACAGTACCGACAATCCTTGCACCCAACGGCACCTTCTCACCTATTGGCCCTTCGGGATCACTACCCATACCGTCATACCTATCTTCATGATACCTTATCACAGGGACGGCCCCGCTTAGCGAACTAATATCCTTTATCATCTCCGCTCCAAGTACCGGATGTTTTCTCTCGCGTAACGAAAGATCACCCGGCGCAAGGAATCCTATATCATGCAGCAACGCAGCGTAATAAAGATCCTGATACTCTTTTTGATCCATCCCAAACTCCCGCGCAACCGCTAATGACCGTTGTGCAACCCGCCAGTTATGCCCTGCCAACCGAGGATCACGCGACTCACTTGCCGATGCAAGGATTTCCATGATATTAACAAAAAAGTTACGCTGTGCTTCCGCATACTTTGCGTTACTAAGCACTACCGCCGCGAAATTAGCAAGGTTCTCTAACGTTTCCTTATCCTCTTGAGTATAAGTCCCTGTTTTTTTGTTTAACACCTCAGCTACGCCAATAAGTTCATTCCCCACAATCATTGGAACACAAAGGATTGACCGTGTGATAAACCCTGAACTATCATCAGCTTTCTTAAAAAACCGCGCATCATTTTGTGCATCCGCAACAATCACCGATTCCCGGTTACTTGCCACCCAACCTGCAATACCGCTGGAGATAGGAATTTTAAACTTTTTCAGTACACCGCTTTTTTCTCCGGATGCTGATTTAAAATACAGATGCTGTTTATCATCTTCCAACAACATAATAGATGACGCTTCAGAATCCGTCACTTGTTCAGCCGCCAACCCTATTTTTTTCAAAATAGTATCGAGGTCTAAACTAGCGCTAATAGTTTTAGCGATTTCAAAAAACCCGTCTAAAACTTCTCGTTCCATATATCCATTTCTCCTAATCTAAAACTTAGTCTACTTTAGCTGCACGCAAAATTTCATCTATAGTAGTAACACCTTGCGCGGCTTTAATCAACCCGTCATTATACAATGACCTCATACCGTTCTTGATTGCCAGTTCCTTAACCGGTCCCGTCGCTACTTCTTTCAAAATCAACGACCGCAGCATATCATCCATATATAAAAACTCATGTATCCCCGCGCGCCCTTTGTATCCCGTATTATTACAAACAGGACATCCTTTCCCGCGTACCAACTTTGCCTGACCTGGGTCAAGCCCTGCTTCAGTCAAAACTTTTGCAACATCATCCGTCATTGGTGCAGGTTCTTTACATTCCTTACACACACGCCGCACCAACCTCTGCGCAAGCACACCTTCCAGTGTTGATGCAATCAAAAACGGCAATACACCCATATCCGCCAACCTACCGATAGCAGTTGGCGCATCGTTTGTATGCAAAGTAGAGAACACCAAATGCCCGGTCATTGCCGCTTCCATAGCGATAGTAGCGGTTTCTTTATCACGGATTTCACCGACCATTATGATATCAGGATCCTGCCTCAAAAACGCGCGTAATGCCGCAGAGAAGTCAAACCCGATTTCCTGATTAACATTAACCTGCACCACCCCTTCGAGGTTGTACTCCACCGGGTTTTCTGCAGTCAAAATTTTAGTATCCGGCGTATTAACAGCATTAAGCACAGCGTACAACGTAGTTGATTTACCGCTACCCGTCGGGCCAGTAACAAGTATGATACCGTTCGGCTTACCCACCGATGCCATAATACGTTCCAGCGTATCCGGCAAAAAACCCAACTGATGAAGTTCTACGCGGATAGAACTGCGGTCAAGTATACGCATACAACACGACTCACCAAAAACGGTAGGAAGAATATTTACACGCAATTCGATAGGCCTATTCCCTGCGTTCAACCGTATACGCCCGTCCTGCGGACGGCGGCGTTCAGTTATATCCATCGACTGCGTCATAATCTTTAGTTTAGAAATCAAAGCATTACGATACGCCAGTGGCGGCTGGAACGGCGCTTCCTGAAGAACACCGTCGATACGGTACCGCGTAATTATCTTAGCTTCAAACGGTTCAATATGAATATCTGACGCTTTAAGCTCCAACGCTCCAAGCAAAACCGCGTTGACCATCTTCTCAACTTCCGGGGTATCAACTTCTATATCGGTAATATCAACCCGCGACTCTTCCTTTGTTTCCTGTATAACCTGAACCTGATCATCAGTTTTTATAGACGCCGTAATCTTACTGAGCATCGCCTGGCCGTAAACTTTATTTAATACATCCTCAATATCACCCGGTAAAGCAAGATATGCCTGAACATCAAACCCTGTCCGTAACCGTATATCTTCAACAACAAAAAAATCGCGAGGATCCGTCATCGCGACATACATAACATTTTCTTCCTTGGCAAACGGCAACACATGCTGCCTTCGCGCTGCAGCTTCAGGTACAATTTTTACAACATCCTGGTCAACTTCAATCTCTGATAAATCAATTGCCTTAACACCCCACTCCTGTGACAACGCAAGCAACATATCAGTTTTCTTTGCCCATCCCTGATTTATGATAACCTGTTGTAATGGCAACTGCCCTTCTTTTGCCATTTTTTGTGCTTGCGCAAGTTTTTCAGCGTCAACAAACCCGCGGTCCGTTAAAATAGTTTCTAACGTTTTCTTTCTAACCTGCGGTTTTACGTCTGCCATCGCTTTCCTCTTTTTATATAAACCTGATTCTTGGCCTCAACTACTTTTTATACCCGACCGCTTCGTAAATAATCTGTTCAATATCTTTACCCTTAACCTTAACCTTATCGATTTCACGTGTAATAATCCTATCTTTCACCAACTCATACGTCGTCGAACCTATAATAACATGCGTATCATATTTTCTGTTCAACGGTTCCAACCGTGCTGCCAAATTTACGCTATCACCTATTACAGTATAATCCATTCTTCTATTTGAACCCATATTTCCAACAATTGCGTCACCGGTATTAATCCCAATACCTATATCAATAACATACCTATTCGTACGCCTTAATTCTTCCTGGAACTTCTTAAGCTCTACTATCATATCAATCGCGCATGATACCGCACGAAACGCATGGTCTTCCTGCGGCAACGGTGCACCCCAAAACGCCATGATTGCGTCACCAATAAACTTATCCACTGTCCCGTTATGCTGAAACACAATATCCGTCATTTTTGTGAGGTACTCGTTCAACAACGTAACCACTTCTTCTGCTTTTGTAGTCTCAGTCCAGCTAGTGAATGCCCTGATATCCGAAAAAAATATCGTAACCTTCTGCCGGGCACCACCTAACGACGGAGGATTTGACAATACAAAGTTTAACACCTGTGGTGACACATATGTCCCAAATGTTTGCCGTATTCTTTTCTTTTCTTTTTCCTCGGTGATCAACCGATACCCAATAACAGCAACATAACTCAACAAAATAATTACACATCCAGGCGCAAGTTCAAACCAATACCGCGCGTTGAATACCCCTAAACCAATCAAAAAGAACGCAAGAAAATACAACGGCGCAGCTACGGTACTAATTTGTGTTTTCAAAATCGGCAACGTGAATCCGCATAGCAATGTCAATAAAATTATGCTTAATACCGTATAAATTCCCGGCACCTGATGAATAAAAGAGTTGGTAATAAAATTCTCCACCAACGTCGCCTGTATTTCAACCCCCGGGAAATGCGGTGAAAACGGTTGAGGGTGATGGTCATACAACCCGGTAGCCGTTGCTCCGATAATAACAATCTTATCCTTAAAATGTTCAGGTTCAATTTGTTTCATATAAACCTGCCAGTACGGCACAAACTCTACTGTTTTAAACGGCCCGAGGTAATTAACCAAAACCTCGCCATCCCGTGTTAACGGCAATTCGTTATACATATCCATACAATTCTTACCCAGATAATGTGAAGCCGTAGCAAATGACAGATGCGGATAATACTTACCATCAACCTCGCACAGTGGCGGTAATGCGCGTACCACGCCATCCGTCTGCGGGAACGCATTAGCAATCCCGACCTCAGCCGCTGATTTCTTCAGTACCGGTATCGGTAGTGTAATCTTCGGCGGGTCAAAGTTATAGTCAATAAACGAATTTTGTATCACACATTTTGACCTTTTTGCTGAGTCAGCAAGTTTTTGATCAGACCACGCATTATCGCGTTCCGGCTCGGTAAACAAAATATCGAACGCAATAGTTTTTGCCCCGCTTTTTACAAGATTATCAACTATTTTTGCATGAAAATACCTGGGGAACGGCCATCTCCCGAGGCGCTCCAAAGTTTCTTCATTAATATCCACAACAACAACCTTTTTTGTTGTAGGAATACGCCCTCTGAGCTTGAACCGGACATCATACAACCCGCGTTCCAGAGGAAGCAATAAGTGGTTATTCAAGAACGGTTGGACATACACCAGCAATACAGCCAGTCCGATAATGCTGCAGATGATAAACCCGACAAACTGAGTTTTGTTTTTAAATAAGTTTTTAAACATTACAATTTATTCTTTCTCCATAAATGTCATCTTAGTACTTCCGCATTCTATCATATCACCGGAAGCAAGTATCTGTTCATCCTTAACTGTTTTACCGTTAACTTTTGGATATCCTTCTTTTATAGCTTTAAACAAAAATCCTTCCGGACGTTTAATAATAGCAGCAGCAAGAGGCGGAGCAAAAAGACCACCTTTAATTTTGATCACTGCTTGTTCGTTTGTACCGATATAAGTAAGTGAACCGGTAAGCTTAAACTCCGTTATATCTACAATTCCTTCAACAATTCTTATCAACGCTTTTCCAGCACCAGCCACCGCGGTAACGGGTTCCGCTGGAACACTAGTCCTTGCTGCAGGCGCAGGAGGTACCGGCGGCGGTACAGAAGGACGCGGAGGCGGAGGAGTCGGCACTGCTGCAGCTACCGACTGTTCTGACACCGCTGCCACTTCACCCGCAGGTTGAGCGTCATCTATAAACACTAACGTATGTGTTGCCACCAAAACTTCATTACCACTCCGGAGATACGCATTCAAGATTTTTTTACCATTAACAAAAGTACCGTTGGTACTGCTTAGATCTTCAATCATATACATCCCGGCTTGTTTCAATAACCTTGCATGATGCCCGGAGACCGCCTGGTGTTCAATCACCAAATCATTATCCGGCTTGCGCCCGATTGTAATAATATCTTTATCTACCGGATACTCCTTTATCACCGCCGGCCCGAACTTCAAGATAAGCTTTGGCATAACTTTATTAATTCCTCAATAATATATTATCTAAACATTTTTCCGAACCAACCCATCTTTGTCGGTTCAACCTTCATACACACAACTGTCACATTATCTACTCCGCCATTAGCATTGGCTTTATCAATCAGACTTTTAGCAATCACCGGCGGCTCTTTTTTCTCCAAAATAATTTTTTCTATATCCTCATCCGGCACCATACGGTCAAGCCCGTCGGTACAGAGCATATAAACATCATTCTCTTTTAATTCCAACTCCTGAATATCAACCTTAACAGTTTTCTCAGTCCCCAGTGCGCGGGTAAGTATATTTTTATTTTCCGCGGTCTTCGCCTGTTCCGGCGTCAACAACCCGCGTCTAACCTGTTCTTCAACATAGGAATGATCTGTAGTAACCTGCGAGAGTTTTCCATCACGCACCATATATAATCTACTATCCCCTACATGCGCAACAGTAAATTTATTATCCTCATGCAACAACACCGTAACAACTGTTGTGCCCATACCATAATCCTGTGGATACTTGGACGCTGCTTCAAAGATAACCTGGTTAGCCATATAAACACTTTGCACAAGATATTTTGTGCGTATTGACCAATTAGGATTCATAGGACCGAGGTTTGCCACTTTCCCGGTTGATAAACACTGCTTCACTTGCTGGGAGATTACATCCACCGCGATTTTACTCGCGATCTCACCGGATGCATGGCCGCCCATTCCATCGGCAACCATATAAAACCCTATCTCCTGCTCGTAAAACAAATTATCTTCATTATTCTGCCGTTTCTGCCCTTTATCAGACTGGCCAAACCCAATAACTTTTAACACTTTAGATTTCCTTCTATATTAAACTATTTACTTGTATTCATTAAAGCTAAACACTGCTTAAGGTCCGCAACAATTTCTTTCCCGCGGCTATACCTGTTATCTGCATTTTTCTCAAGCATCTTATCAATAACTTTCTCGACGTATTCCGGTATATTGGGATTAGCAGCCCGCGAAGACGGATGTTTTTCATTTACTATCTGATACAACAATGTCCCAATACTATCACCTTCAAACGGTTTCTTCCCAACCAGCATCTCATAGAACATTACTCCTAACGAGAACAAATCCGACCTTCCATCAACTTTCTTCCCGGAAATCTGTTCCGGTGACATATAACTCGGGGTACCAAGCACGGTCCCGGTTTGTGTTTTTGACGATGCTGTTATCCGCGCGATACCAAAATCTGTCACGCGTATACCGCCAGCCTTCAATGTCATAATATTTGCCGGTTTAATATCCCGGTGTATAACGCCTTCGGCATGCGCATAATCTAACGCATCCGCAACCTTAATTATTATATCAATTACCTCAGGAATTGGCAAAAGTTTATCTTTCTCGCAGTACTGCTTGAAATCACTACCATCCAGGAGTTCCATTGCGATATACGATACATCCATATCATCCCCCGCATCAAACACACGGATGATATTGGGGTGAGACAACTTTCCCGCGGACTCAGCTTCACGGAAGAACCGTTCCTTAACCGCCTTCATTTGTTCTTCACTCACATCATCATCAAACTTCAATGTTTTAATCGCAACCATACGATTAATTTTAGGATCTTTCCCGAGATACACAATACCCATAGCGCCCCGCCCAAGTTCTTTCTCAATCTCATACCTGCCGAGGGTAGGTTTTTGTCCCGCACCAGAAATCATTACGGTACCATCAGCTTTAGCCGCACCGCCCAAGGACATAACCGGCGCCATATTTTTTGCACCGTCAATCCTTGCTTTGACATCCTTGAAGTTCGGATCGACATTCGCTATATGTTCATACACAGCAATAGCTTTATTCAACTGGCGTTTACGCTCAAAATCCAGTGCGAGGTTATACAACAAATCCTTCATCTGATCATCCAGCGGACACTTACTAAACTTATCAAATGCTAAATCCAGCATACCCTGTCCCTGGAACGACAAACCCAACATCTTATTAGTTTCGATAGATTCAGCCTCTACCAACTCCTTACGTTTTTCAGTGAACAAGAACCGTTTTGATACGATAACGATATACCCAAGCATCAACAACATTGTGGAATACATTATCTTTATCCAATAGCCATTTGCCGCAAAAAGATATGTTCCGGTACCAATAATGATTATCATCAACACAGATGCCAATATTGCACCCCATTGCGCTTTCAACCTAGGAAGCAAGAGCATCACGAATAATGCGCAGAGAACCAGCGTAACTATCTCTACAGTCACAGCCCATTTTGGCCGTAAGATAAACCGTTTTGCAATAATATTCTGTAAAACATTCGCCGTTACTTCGATAGACGGATAATTACTTCCCACAGGCACTGTATTTAGAGAAGCTATTCCAGTTGCCATACTGCCAATTAATACAATTCTATCCTTGAACGCCTCTACCGGCACATTTCCTTTCAGTATTTCAACCACTGAAAAGTACTTGAATGACTGCGCAGGCCCCACAAAATTGATCATCATATCGAACTTTTTATCTATAGGAATATCAGACTTCCCTACAACCAACTCATTACTTTTGTTAAGTTTAATATCCGAAATATTTGTATCCAAGAAAACACTTGCCAACTGCAATGCAAATGAGGGATATAACTTATTAATGTGTTTAATAACCAGCGATTCTCTGCGCAATACACCGTCAATATCATTAAACGAATTCACATGCCCAAGCCCCACCGCCGCAAGCGCGAATGGTTCAAGCGGTAATGAAGGATAGTACCCCTCGGGGATATTCTCGTTTCCTGCAAAAGAATTCAATCCCAAAAGAGTACTGGAGGACAACAATGGCTGTTCATCTTTATCCCTAACATCCGGCACCTGAACAGAAAAGTACATCGGCAAGATAACGTTTTGACACGCAAGAAAAGTATTCTCTAGAATTGCATCGCTATCCAGCCCTTGTTCCGCTGCACTAAGATCCTGTAACACAGTCTGGTACACTTTTGCTGCACCGCTTCTTTTAGTTGTTGGATCCGTAAGCATTGCGAAATATTTTTGTTTCAACTCCCGGAACATATCCAAGCCCGGACTTTCTTCTGGTTCTGAGTATAATATGCTCAACCCAATGATTTTCGGCTGTCCTTCTGATATTTTACTGATAATATCCGCCATAACGGATCTTGGCCATGGCCAACGCCCGATACTTGAAATGCTAGAATCATCAATCGCAACAATAACAACAGCATCCCCCGGCTTTTTTGACTGCCTTAATAATGCACGGAAATCGTAAATTTTATTCTCTAGTACTTCAAATACTCCTAATTGCAGGAAGTATGCCACTAATAGAATAACAGAGATGATAAAACCTGTTAAAAAATCTGAGAAAAACGTATTTTTCTTATTTGCCATATAAATAACTCATTATCATTAATAACATATATATTGTTTATTATATACACATTTAAACAGTGAGTCAAACCTAAAATCATAATAAAAAAGAACCCCGGGCATTACCCGAAGTTCTTTTTTTTACTCAAAAATACCGTCTTACAGTTATTTAAAATTTAAACGTCAACGCAATACTATACGTATTCCCTAACTGATCACCCTGAGGCAACCACGCAAGGTCAAAACACAGCATATCATTGATTCCAACTCCAAGCCCTAAACTTAACCCGCTCATCGCACCCAAATCCTGCATCCTGGCTGTATTAAACCCTAACCGTAACGGCAAGGATATTGACCCAAATGCTAATGCATACTCTGCACCAAGCGCGAAATTAACATCATTATCCGTTGGAACATTAACATCAACCCCGGCGCTTAACTTCCCGGTTTTATACCCCACCCCGAGCTTAATATTCAAAGGTAAAGGATCTTCTGAAGCCGCGAACTTCAACGGTGTTCCAAGGTTTTGTATTGCTAATCCAAGCCCTAAACTAGAATTAAAGTTGTACATAACACCAAGATCTGCGCCGATCGCTAAATTACTAGCAGTACTGTCTATAGTACCATTAATAAACTTCAACCCAAGCCCTAACTCAAGATTACCCAACGCGATACCATACCCCAAAGTATTGGACATATAACTCGCGCTAAACGTCCCGGCAGCATCCGTCGTATCCGTTAACCGTTTTTCAATACTTCCCGCGGTGAAATAGTTTAATGCATACCCAACCGTCCCTAATTTACCCAAGGGTATACCTGCTGCAATATAACCATACCCCATATCACTGAAATCAACACCTTGATACATAAGGTTATACATTGCAGTAATTTCTTTTTTCTGCATACCCGCCAACCCCGCAGGGTTCCAATAAATCGAGTTAACATCATTAGCGATACCCGCATACGCACTACCCATCGCCAATGGTTTTACTCCAGCGCCAAGCTTCAAAAATGACACCGTAGTCCCGATCTTATCCCGTGCCGCAAAAACATTCCCAACGGCAAACCCAGCAACCACTAACGCCATCACCACTGCCAAAATTTTTCTGTTCATTACACTTTTACCCTCCTTTAGGGAAAATATATATCAAATACTTTTTTTGCTAAAATTAATACTCCCACCGCAATCCAAGAAAATAATTAACAGATGAATAATTATATTTATAAACCTGCTCATACTTCATATTTGACCCGCTGTTCAAATAATTTACTAATAAACTTACCTTCAACGACTTTGTGATTCCATACTCAACCCCTAACCTCAACACATTAGTCTGTACCGCAGTTTTGTCAGTCCCGTACGTCCCGGCAACGTCTTGTACAAACCGGCTGGAATACGCGCGATTCGCAAAACTGTATAACACAGTAGCAGTCAACGGCATTGATGTTAATCCCACACTCAACACCGGCCCGATTTTTAAATCCAAATAATCATAATATCCCGGTACAAACTTTGTACGGGTAGCATCATAATGATTTTGGTTAGAACTATTAAACACACCCTGCAGTGTCAACCCGACTGACATCTTCATAGCTTCCATCCCAGTAACAGAATACGATGCCAACCCGTCAACAACCTGAGTCAAATCCTGCCGCAGGCTGGTACTATACGCCGGCCCGTCATTAATAATTTTCTGATCCCCAAAACTTTTACTTGTAAGGTTATACATAACCCGCGCATCTAAACTCTCGCTGAACTTCATTTCACTGTTGACATACACTTCGACTGCTGTAAAGTTCAAAACATCCTTACCTATCTTCCCGGACAACTCCTGCCCATACTTTTCTTCGGCCAACGACTGATAGTTCGGGAAATTAAAACCAAAATATCCGATACCTAACAAAACATTTTTTACAGTACCAAGGTTCAACCGTTCACCTTCAACACCAAACGATGTTTTGTTATAATCAAACAACCCTTTAGTCCATGTTTCATCCAGTGTCTCACGGAAAAGTTCAGTTCTATATCCTAGTTTAACTTTAGCTTTATAATCCTTCCCCAGTTTTTGAATATACTTAAATGACAACGTATGATCCTGCGATTGCTGTGTAAGAGTCCCTCCCCCTACGAGATCAGTGACATCTTTTACCCCGCGATACCCGCCGTAGTAAGACGGTAACAATGCACTGGACTCCCCGAACTTCACCGCAGGCGTAACATCCAGGTTCAGATTCCCACCGAAACTGCCAGGTTCCGACCCAAAAAAATACTGCCCGCCAAACACGCTGAGGTTAACCAACGGGATAAACTCAACCTTAGCATTTCCAACACCCGATGCTAATGAAACAAAAACTAACGCCACTAAAAATGTAAGTACCCTTTTACCAGTTGTTGTCACATTCACACCTTTCATTTTCTTTAGAAACACCCTTGTTAAACTCTTTTTCGCACATAATCAGTTATCTTGTTTTTTCGTGCCATATCAGCGCTATCGCCGTCAAAATTGTTGTTACACAAAATATCGACCAACTCCTGTACCTTCCGTAACTCCTGCTGCTGTTTCTTGACAGCTTCAACTTCAGTCTTTAATTCACGCAGACAACTTTCCAACCGCACAGTATTTTTATCCATAGACTTTCTTAACTCATCACCCAATGCCCACAACGCACGGATCAACTCTTCGCTACTAACAGGTGACATATATAACCACCGCCTTTTATTTTATAATATTTTCTAACAACAAACTTAAATTAAATAAACCTTATAACTTATCTTTGCCACATACTTACGGTATTGCCACTAACCCCGCATCAACAAACAACTTTGGTTCTACCACAAGGTCAATCTTTTTATCCACCCCGGTAAATTCTGATGAAGTCATCACCAACTGCTGGTTCCACTTCAACAACTGATCTCTGTACGAATTCCCGGCCAACCCGGAAAACACCGACCGTGCTCCGACCTTACCTTCATCATTAATAATATAATACTCTTCCTTTGACCACGTATTATCTGCAAAAGTTACTTTGAGAGAATCATTTAACTTATCCGCTGAAACTGTTGACTCCGTATTTGCTCCAAACCATGTTTCAAACGCAGTATTTGTCATCCCTGCCGATGCACCACCCGCAACTTTCCACGTGACATCATTCATTGACGTTATATTAGCTCCGGAGGTGGTAGGTGCATAAGTCATTTTATCAATATTATTAATTCTGTAATAATAGTTGTTAAACAACAACTTATACGTCCCGCCGCTGTTTTCCACATGCCCGCCAGAATACTGTGATTCAACTTTATCAACGGTATTACTTGCGTTCCACTCGTTAGTTTTGACATAATAATCCGGCGATACTGAACCTTCCGTCCAACCTATCCATTTAGTTGACGCAGTAAGATCCGTCGGTATAGCTTTGTCAAACTGCACTTTCCACACAAAATAATCAAACCTGTTATCACGTTCATTCATCGTAACAAGTTTCATAGTATCTTCCTGAGGACGGATAATATACTCTTCAACTCTCACGCGTTTACCAAAAACATCAATTAACGACTTTCCCTGCTGGTACTCCGCCATCTTCATTTCCTGCGCTGCAGCTGCCTGAACCTGTTCACGTGACATATCCATCCCAACTTCTGTTGCCATCTCATCTTTACCTGAAGAATTCAACGCCAACGCACCCCGTGACCCGCTACCACCTGCTGAAATCGGTTCTGGTGCGGACGGCATTAAGTCAGGAAGGACATCAATACGTTCATTAGGATGTACAACAATTTCCTCTCCAAGACCGTTAACATGCCGTACTGCCACTAACCCGCTTAACAAACTTACCCGGGTTTTATTATTCTCATCCACTTCAATCTCAAACTCCGTACCACGCACAGCGCATACCGCCGTAGGGGTACGTGTAGCAAACGATTCGTTTTTTGTCAACTTCTTCACCCACGCACGCATATTCCCGCGGTTAAGCTCAAACTCCCGAACTTCCGGTTTCATGGTTTTAATAGAAAATATAGTATTCGCTGCGAGCCTTACCTTTGTCCCGTCATCCATCTTAAGAACTACAAAAGATTTGTCTCCAGTACGAATTTTAGCAGTTTCATTCAGGATCGCACCTGTTTTGCATGCTTTCCAAATTTCTGTCCCTGCGAGCGATGTTTCCACCTGGCCTCTAAGCGACTCAACTGCCACTTTTCTTATTACCGCCGCGGAAACTAACGACAAACTCAACGCCACAATACTGATACAAATGAAGCTCTTCATCAGAAGACTTCCTTTTTTCATACCCATCTCTTCATTCCTCCTGTATTAATACATTTTAATATCAAACAACATATAACGTATTACCGTTTTTACCGGTTGCAACGCACGGGAGATATTAACTCCCATGCGCTACAACCCATTTCTTTATGCTTAGCGGATAACCGCTATACGTTTTGTATCAGTATGCGTCCCGGCTTTGAACTTATAGATGTACACACCACTGGCGACTTTCTCGCTCTTCTGGTTTGTACCATCCCAAGTAGCTGTATATCCGTTATTCGCTCCCGTAGCCACAAGCGTTACTTTATCGAACTCGCGTACTAATTCACCCGCGATATTAAATATCTTGATTGTTACTTCAAGATTTGTTTCACCCGCAGGTATGAAGTACCGTATGTTCGCATTAGTATCAGTTGCCGGCTTGAACGGGTTAGGATATACGTATGTCTTAAACGGCCCAGCATACGTCCCGCTGCCATCCCCGCCACTAGTTTGCGCAGAACCTATAAACGCTGCAAATTTCCCGGAAACATTCCCTGACGAATTCGCTCCGGATTCAACACTGATCGTATTAGACACGGTATCTATGTTCATTCCATTAGTAACCTTCGACCAGCTACCATCACTATTCAGTTGATAGACATACAACTTTGCAAGATCAGTATTTGTTACGGTCAAAGTACTATATTGAATAGTAACTTTCACAGTTTTCCCTGATGCTAATTTCGCTAACGGCCCGTTAACAATCTTCACCTGCATGTTATACACTTCACTTGCCTGCACACCAGGCAAATTACTTGCTGCCATATACGCCTTCGCAATCGCCGCGCTACCTGTATTAGTTATGGTAGATTCTACGATAACCTCAGCAGTAACGGTCCCGGTCGAGTTAAATGTGCCTGCAGGGATATACATCCCGCTGGTATTACCTTCCCCGACTTTAACCTCGCCGCCGGAGATCGGGTTAAACTTTTCTTCGTTCTTCGACTTAATATCAATCGGGAACGTACTAGTTTCATCACCCGTATTACCTTCAGCATCCGTACCTTTTGTACGTATACTGAACTCCGTCTCATCACCAGGCAGGTATGTACAGACAAGCATCTGTTTATCCAACGACATTGATATCACATCGAACGCATCAATCGCTTCCTGCACTGTCGGAGAAGATAACGTTACGATTTCCTTCAGTGTATCAAGCTTCGTAGGATCGCCTTCCACTAACGGTGCAGACGCAAGGATAGTCAACGTGAACGAAATATTTCTCCCACGCTGCTTTCTAAACGCCTTAACCTTAAACTTCAACGGATGCGGCTGGTAGGTAAGATTCTTACTCACAACAGCCCGTGCTGAGTTTACCATAACCTGTCCCGGCGCAACAAATACTTCACCGTTTGTCTGTGACAACGCTATGAAATATTTTACACTGGGTTCAAGCCCGGTAATAGTATAACTATCGATTTCCAATGTTGTCTGGTTAACCGTAAAGTACCCAAACACCATTTTTGTAAAATCTTCAGACACTGCAACTGCCATTGTTGCATCATTAGTCGTAATCTTTGACCCGTTAGTCTTAGAGATACCACCCAACACCGTACCGCCACCCTTAAGTTCGATCGCTTCAGTCAAGTTATTGATCCCACCAACGACAGTAATATCCTTCGTTGCAGTAGCCAACCCTTTGACGAACACCTTTATTATATATTCGCCTGGCACCAACCCTTTAACCTCGAACTCCGCTTCCTGATGAACAACGCTATACTCTTCAACATCCTTCGGCGGTTTCGACGCTGTTTCGATACCATCCATCGGGTTTTTATATTCAACACCTTTTTTCTGTAGCAATACCAACGCTCCCGGTATTTCATACCCGGAGACAGGCGTAATCATTCTATACCCTTCTTCAATCTTGATTAGCCCACGCAAAATTCCCGGTGCTTCCTCAAGCTTGAAGTTCACATCTTTAGACCCCTGTATCACAGAGCGCATAGTTACTGCGCCATACCGCGAGACTGATGTATCACCGCTATCACGTATACCGGCAGTAACATCCCAATACTTAACATCAGGATTTATGCTGTTAATGGTATACTCACCAAATTCATTGGTAGTTGCAATTAAATCAATAGATTCACCCATCTTCTCTGAAGGTTTCGCCATTATTTTGATATTCGCCAACGGTTTTGCACTCATATCCACAACTTTCCCTGTGATCGTTACACCTTCTTTAAGCTTTACCGACCCAACATCCACTTCTATTGCTTCATTCGGCACTACGATCCCAGCTTTAAAGTACGCGATATAATTTTTCCCGTTAACCTTACCATCAGACCCTACCCTTGTTTGAATATCAAGAATGTACGTCCCACCAGGTAAGTTCTTAAACGTGAACATACCGGTAGAAATCTGGACATCACCTGACCCTGTCCCGGTATCACGTGATGAACCATCAACCCACGGCCGCGCTTCTATATGAACCCTTACATTACTGTTACCTACTGAAGACCCGGTCACCGCATCGAGGACGGTCCCTTTCACTGTTGCACCTTTTGCAACTATGATAGGCGACATTGTCAACGACAACGGCTGGAATATTGTTAAGTCAATCAGCGGAATTTCAATCTGTCTTG
>Ga0265292_1001033_pt1 | contig 27858 bp, 20 predicted proteins | sample Munlanlewell296A_FD_189080 | JGI IMG/M metagenome (GOLD analysis project Ga0265292, IMG submission 189080) | Leachate microbial communities from a municipal landfill in Southern Ontario, Canada - Leachate well 296A | ecosystem: Engineered > Solid waste > Landfill > Unclassified | place: Canada... | reverse complement strand
CGTAATGGCCGCCGTCAAGGTCGTCTTGCCGTGGTCCACATGGCCGATCGTGCCCACGTTCACATGCGGTTTTGTCCTCTCAAACTTTGCCTTTGCCATGCTGTCCGCCTCCTGATCAAGAAGTGAAAAAAATAAAAACCGAAAGGATGAAATTACCTGGTCTTAACTGTCTCACCCTTTACCTTTGCAATAATCTGTTCTGAAATATTTTTAGGAACCTCTTCGTAGTGAGCGAACTGCATGGTATAGGTGGCCCTGCCCTGCGTCTTTGACCGGATATCGGTGGAATAACCGAACATCTCGGACAGCGGCACCTGCGCCGTGATAACCCTGCCGGCACCCCTCATGTTCATGCCCTGTACGCGGCCGCGGCGGGAACTAAGATCGCCGATGATATCGCCCATGTACTCCTCGGCACAAACAACCTCAACAGCCATGATCGGCTCAAGCAATGCCGGCGAAGCCTTGTTCGCACCTTCTTTAAAGGCCATGGAACCGGCGATCTTAAAGGCCATTTCCGATGAGTCAACATCATGGTAGGACCCATCGACAAGGGTGGCCTTTATGTCAACCATGGGATAGCCGGCAATTACACCGTTCTCCATGGCCTCTACGATGCCCTTCTGTATCGGCATAACGTATTCCTTGGGAACCGATCCACCGACAGTTTTATTCACAAACTCGAATCCCTTGCCCGGCTCCTGCGGTTCCAGTTCGAGCACGGCGTGCCCGTACTGACCACGGCCGCCGGTCTGACGAATATATTTGCCTTCTGCTGTTACCTTCTTGCGAATCGTTTCCCGGTACGCCACCTGAGGTTTGCCAACATTCGCGTCGACTTTGAACTCGCGTAACAGACGGTCAACAATGATTTCCAGATGAAGCTCTCCCATGCCCGAGATGATGACCTGCCCGGTCTCCTGGTCTGTCCTCACGCGGAACGACGGATCTTCCTGCATGAGCTTCTGGAGCGAGAAACCCAACTTTTCCTGGTCTGCCTTGGTCTTGGGCTCAACAGCCACATGGATGACCGGCTCAGGGAAGACCATGGCTTCCAAAATAACCGGTTTATTTTCATCGCAGAGCGTATGACCCGTAAGCGTGCTCTTGAGTCCTACCGCAGCACAGATGTCTCCGGAGTAGATCTGCTCTATCTCTTCACGCTTGTTCGCGTGCATTTTTAGCAGCCTGCCGACTCGCTCCCTCGTTCCCTTGGAAGAGTTGTACACATACGACCCGGATGTCAGCGTCCCGGAATAGACCCGGATGAACGTAAGCTGGCCCACAAAGGGATCGGTCATGATCTTGAATGCTATGCCGGCAAAAGGCTCGCTGTCGGAAGCAGTGCGAACCACTTCCTCGCCCTTGGGGCCGATGCCTGTTACCGGAGGGATGTCCAGCGGTGACGGGAGATAGTCCACTACCGCATCGAGCAACAGCTGCACTCCCTTGTTCTTGAACGCCGATCCGCAGATGACCGGAAAGAGGCTCATGGCAATCGTTCCCTTGCGGATCGCGGCCATGATCTCTGCTTCCGTAGGCTGCTCACCGTTCAGGAACTTCTCCATCACCGTGTCGTCAGCGTCGGCAATCTTCTCGATCATTTTATCCCGGTACTCTTTTGCCTTGGACAGAAGGTCTGCCGGGATTTCATCAACAGTATATTTGGCACCGAGGGTCTCGTCGTTGAACAGGACGGCCTTCATCTTGACCAGGTCAATGCATCCGCGAAACTTGTCCTCTGCGCCGATGGGGATCTGAATCGGCACCGGGTTTGCGCCGAGCCGGTCGATCATGCTCTGGACGCTCATATAAAAGTCCGCGCCGATACGGTCCATCTTGTTCATGAACGCAAGACGCGGAACTTGATACTTATCGGCCTGGCGCCACACCGTCTCGGATTGGGGTTCAACGCCGCTCACCGAATCGAATGCCGCAACTGCACCGTCAAGCACGCGGAGAGAACGCTCGACCTCGATGGTAAAGTCCACATGGCCGGGAGTATCAATGATATTGATGCGTTTGTCCCGCCAAAAGCACGTCGTCGCGGCCGAGGTGATGGTTATACCACGCTCCTGCTCCTGTACCATCCAGTCCATGACTGCGGTACCATCGTGCACTTCGCCGATTTTATAGGAAACACCGGTATAATAAAGTATGCGCTCGGTCGTCGTCGTTTTACCGGCGTCGATGTGCGCCATAATACCGATATTGCGTGTATTTTCGAGTGAATACTGCCTAGCCACAACATCCTCCGCTTCTCTGCAGAAACAAAACCTTACCAGCGATAGTGGGCAAATGCCTTATTTGCATCTGCCATACGGTGGATGTCTTCTTTCTTTTTTACTGCTGCACCAGTATTGTTCGATGCATCCAGGATCTCTCCGGCAAGTTTGTCTACCATGGACTTCTCAGGCCGCTGTGACGCATAGAGCCTGAGCCAGCGGTATGCAAGCGACATCTTGCGCGGCTGCTTCACCTCGATCGGCACCTGGTACGAGGCGCCACCCACCCGTCGCGACTTCACTTCAAGCGTAGGCTTTAAATTGTCTATTGCCTTCTTAAAAATGGCGATCGGATCGCCGTTTGTTTTTTGCTGAATTCTATCGAGCGCCTTGTAACAAATAGCCTCTGCCGTGCTCTTCTTGCCCTTGCGCATGAGCACGTTCACAAACTTCGCAAGCATCTGGCTGTGATATTTTGGATCGGGCAATGATTCTCTTTTTACAACGACACTTTTTCTCGGCATAATATGGTGTTCCTTCTCTTTTACATGTGGCGCCTTTCAGCGCGCCAATTAAGCTGCCACTGCTATTTGGGCCGCTTCGCTCCGTACTTGGATCGGCCCTGCTTACGATTTGCAACTCCGACGGTATCCAGCGTACCTCTCACTATGTGATAGCGCACACCCGGGAGATCCTTCACTCTTCCTCCTCGGATAAGCACGATGGAGTGCTCCTGCAGGTTGTGCCCAACTCCAGGAATGTAGGTGGTCACTTCCATCCCGTTCGTGAGCCTGACCCTCGCAACCTTCCGGAGAGCCGAGTTCGGCTTCTTCGGAGTCGTGGTATATACCCTGATGCAAACACCCCTCTTCTGAGGGCAGCTTCTGAGCGCAGGACTCTTGGTCTTTATGGCAGCCAGTGTTCTGCCTTTTCTCACAAGTTGACTAATGGTCGGCACGAGAATTACTCCTTATAATCACAGGGATAGCATATTTTTAAAAACGTTGAGTCAAAACCTGATGATTATACTGTCACATGAGCATATTGTCAAGTTTTTTTTTAGCGGGCGCATGTTATGTTTACTCACAGGTCCGACAATGCTAAAAAATGCCGCTTTCCTCGTCTCCGCGCTATCCAAATCTCCGCTTAATGATTTTACCTCAGCCTTACTCTGTTGGCTGGGAAACCTCTTCCTCTACAACAACATAGGTGTTCCGATATTCCGTCATGCCGGTTCCCGCTGGAATCAGCCTTCCCATGATCACGTTTTCTTTCAGACCGACGAGATCGTCCACAGCCCCTGTAATCGCTGCTTCTGTGAGCACGCGTGTTGTTTCCTGGAAGGATGCGGCGGAAATAAAGCTGTCGGTGGTAAGCGATGCCTTGGTAATGCCGAGGAGGATCGGTCGCGCTGTTGCCGGAATACCGCCCTTGGCAATCACAGCCTCGTTTTCTCTGGCAAAGGTAAATCGATCCACCTGTTCCCCGATAAGGAATGGTGCGTCTCCCGCTTCCTCGATCCTGACTTTGCGCAACATCTGGCGAACGATGACCTCAATGTGCTTGTCGTTGATGCTCACGCCCTGGAGACGGTAAACCTGCTGCACCTCGTCCACAAGGTACTTCTGGAGCTCTCGTGGACCGAGCACGCTCAGGATATCGTGGGGGTCAACCGGGCCGTCCATCAGAGGCTCACCGGCAGTGACCCAGTCTCCCTCGTGCACGTTTACGTGTTTACCCTTGGGTATCAGATATTCCTTCTCATTTCCCATCCCGTCCTTGACAAGGATGCGGCGCATGCCTTTTACGAATCCGCCGAACTCAATGGTGCCGTCGATCTCACTGATGATAGCCTGCTCCTTGGGCTTCCGCGCCTCGAACAGTTCCGCCACTCGCGGAAGACCGCCCGTGATGTCCTTGGTCTTGGTGGTCTCACGGGGGATCTTGACCAGGATATCTCCCGGGAAAATCTCCGCGTTCTTATCGACCAGGATATGCGCTCCCGCGGGCAACAGGTAACGCGCCACGACATTGGAGCCCGGTAATTTTGCGGTCTTGCCATGCGGGTCTTTGATCGAAATACGCGGTCTCAGGTTCTGGTTCGGGTAATCAATGATCACCTTGCGCGACAGGCCGGTAATCTCGTCAACCTCTTCGCGCATGGTAACTCCTTCGATGATATCTCCGAAGGCGATCTTTCCACCGATCTCGGTAAGAATGGGCAGTGAGTAGGGGTCCCACTCCACGAGTTTCTGGGCCACTTCAACTTTGTGGCCATCCTGGACCTTGATCCGGGCGCCATAGATGACCGCGTACTTTTCCTTCTCGCGGCCTGTCTCGTCGTAAATTGCAATGCTGCCATTCCGGGACATGGCCACGTAATCGCCTTCTTTATTCTTCACCGTGTTCAGGTTGAGGTATTTCATAGTGCCGGCGTTCTTCGCCTCGAGCACGGTCTGCTCAACCACCTTGCTCGCCGTACCGCCGATATGAAACGTCCGCATGGTGAGCTGCGTTCCCGGCTCGCCGATGGACTGCGCGGCAACAATGCCGATGGCCTCGCCGATGTCCACGAGCTTGCCGCGGCTGAGATCCCGTCCATAGCACAGCTTGCACACGCCGCGCAAGGACTGGCACGTGAGCACCGAACGGATCTTAACGCGGTCGATGCCGGACTCGTCGATCCGCTTGACGAGTTCTTCATTGATTTCTCTGCGCATGCCGACGATCACCTCTTTGGTGATCGGATCTTTGATGTCTTCAGCGGCAACGCGTCCGAGCAGACGCTCCGACAATGGTTCGATGATCTCTCCGCCCTCGACGAGCGACCCGACGAGAATGCCGTCGGTCGTGCCGCAGTCATCCTGGGTGATGATCACGTCCTGCGAAACATCAACGAGCCTGCGCGTGAGGTATCCGGAGTTCGCCGTCTTGAGCGCGGTATCCGCAAGACCTTTGCGCGCGCCGTGCGTCGAGATGAAGTACTGAAGCACCGTCAACCCCTCGCGGAAATTCGCGGTGATCGGCGTTTCAATGATCTCACCCGACGGCTTAGCCATGAGTCCGCGCATACCCGCAAGCTGCCTGATCTGCTGCGTGCTGCCGCGCGCTCCAGAGTCGGCCATCATGAAGATATTGTTGAACGACCGTGCCTCCTGAAGCTCCGATTTCTTGGCGGTCCCGATCTCGACCGCTTCCATGCCGAGCTCTGCCATCATTTCGTCGGCGATCTTCTCGGTCACGTTCGCCCAGATGTCGATTTCCTTATTGTAACGTTCACCGTTCGTGATAAGGCCTTCTGTATACTGGTGATGGATCTCCATCACCTCTTTTTGCGCTTGGTCAATGAACTTCTGTTTTTTGCTCGGGATGTGCATATCGGAAATGCAGATGGAAATGCCGGCGCGCGTGGCATACTTGAAACCGATCTCTTTGAGGTCGTCGATCAGAACCACCGTGCGGCGCAGCCCGAGCTTGCGGAAACACTCATCGATCAACTTCGCGAGTTCCTTTTTGTTCATGTCCCTGTTCACAGAGGAAAAGGGCATGCCTTCCGGCAGGATATCGCTGAACAGTACCCTGCCAATGGTGGTCTCTTCGATCTTGCCGTTGATGCGTACCCTGACTCGCGCATGGATATCGGCCATGCGCTGGTCATAAGCGATACGGACCTCATCCCTGCCGGAGAATATCTTCCCCTCTCCAAGAGCACCGGAACGGGACTTAGTAAGATAGTAGCAGCCAAGCACGATATCCTGCGACGGGACCGTTATGGGTCTCCCGTTCGCCGGTGAGAGGACGTTATTGATCGAGAGCATGAGCACCCGCGCCTCCAGTTGCGCCTCGACCGAGAGCGGGATATGGACCGCCATCTGGTCACCGTCGAAATCCGCGTTAAAAGCAGCGCATACGAGCGGGTGGAGACGGATGGCCTTGCCCTCGACGAGCACGGGATCAAATGCCTGGATGCCGAGCCGATGGAGCGTAGGGGCGCGGTTCAAAAGAACAGGATGTTCCTGGATCACTTCTTCGAGCACGTCCCATACCTCGGGCCGCTCGCGTTCGATCATTTTCTTGGCGCTCTTGATGGTCGTGGCGTAGCCCTTTTCTTCGAGCTTATTGAAAATAAAAGGCTTGAACAGTTCAAGCGCCATTTTCTTCGGCAAACCGCACTGGTGCAGCTTGAGGTCCGGTCCGACAACAATCACAGAACGCCCGGAGTAGTCCACGCGCTTTCCGAGCAGGTTCTGCCGGAACCGACCCTGTTTGCCCTTCAGCATGTCTGAGAGGGACTTGAGCGGACGCTTGTTTGGTCCGCGAAGCACCCGTCCGCGCCTGCCATTGTCAAAGAGCGCGTCAACCGCTTCCTGCAGCATCCGTTTCTCATTCCGGATAATGACGGAGGGGGCCTTGAGCTCCTCGAGCCGGTGCAGCCTGTTGTTCCGGTTAATGACCCTGCGGTAGAGATCGTTCAGATCCGAGGTGGCAAACCGGCCGCCCTCAAGAGGCACGAGAGGACGCAATTCCGGCGGTATCACGGGAATTACATCGAGGATCATCCATTCCGGCTTGTTGCCCGACTTGCGGAACGCCTCGATCACTTTCAACCGCTTCGTCAGTTTCTTTTTGGTGGCCATGGAGGTGGCCGTCTCGATCTTCTTGCGGATCTCTTCGGATTCACCTTCAAGATCGATTGCCTTCAGCATCTCTCGGATCGCTTCAGCGCCCATGCCCGCTTTAAAGGCATTGGAACCGTACTCAAGCAGTGCCTTGCGGAATTTTTCCTCTGTCAGGAGCTCCTTGTTTTTGAGCGGAGTATCACCGCCGTCGATCACTACGTAGCCTTCGAAATAGAGCACCTTCTCAAGCGCCCGGAGCGTCATGTCGAGGAGCGTGCCGATGCGGCTCGGAAGACCCTTGAGAAACCAGATGTGAGCAACCGGCGAAGAGAGCTCGATGTGACCCATGCGCTCGCGCCGCACCTTGGACTGGATCACCTCGACGCCGCACTTGTCGCAGACGATGCCGCGATGCTTCATGCGTTTATATTTGCCGCAGAGACACTCCCAGTCCTTGATGGGGCCGAAAATCTTGGCGCAGAACAGGCCGTCCCGCTCCGGCTTGAACGAACGGTAGTTGATGGTCTCCGGCTTCTTCACCTCGCCATAGGACCATTCCTTGATCCGCTCGGGCGAGGCGATCTTGATCCGCATGGCATCAAAACTGATGTCTTTCGGTTTTTCGAATAAGTTCATGACATCCGTTCTGGTTTTATTATCGTACATGTGTTTGTCTTCCACAGTGAACCTCCGTGTGCAAAAGCGCTAAATCCAATAGTTCTTATCGGACTGATGAGTCTGATCGGACCGATATTTTCCCTTTCTATCGTGCCGATGAAATCTTCTCGAGCCCGATCACCCGTTCCCGTTCGTTCTTGCGTTCGATGAGTTCGACATCCAGACACAAGCTCTGAAGCTCCTTGATAAGCACATAGAACGATTCCGGCAGACCCGGCTCAAGTGTGTTCTCTCCCTTCACGATCGCCTCGTAGATCTTGGCCCGTCCGGACACATCGTCTGACTTGACGGTAAGGAACTCCTGGAGACAATAGGCCGCGCCATAGGCCTGGAGCGCCCAGACTTCCATTTCGCCGAGGCGCTGGCCGCCGAACTGGGCCTTGCCGCCAAGGGGTTGCTGCGTCACGAGCGAATAGGGCCCGATAGAACGTGCATGCAGTTTGTCGTCAACAAGGTGGTGCAGCTTCAGCATATACATGTAGCCGACCGTAACCGGTCTGTTGAAAGGCTCTCCGGTGCGGCCGTCGTACAGAATGGACTGGCCGGTAATGGGGAGTTTGGCCTCTTTCAGGAGCGAGCGTACCCGGTCCTCTGATGCGCCGTCGAACACGGGGGTCGCCACATGCAGACCGAGCGCTTTCGCGGCCCAACCGAGATGGGTCTCCAGGATCTGTCCCACGTTCATACGGGAGGGCACGCCGAGCGGGTTCAGCACGATCTCCACCGGGGTGCCGTCGGGAAGGCAGGGCATATCTTCTTCGGGCACGATCCTCGATACCACGCCCTTATTCCCGTGCCTGCCAGCCATCTTGTCGCCGACAGAAAGCTTGCGCTTCATGGCAACGTACACCTTCACCAGCTTCACCACGCCGGGAGGCAGATCGTCGCCGCGCTTCAGCCTGCCGATTTTTTCATCATAGATGGTTTCAAGAATATTCAGCTGGTTTTCCGAGTTGTCCAAGATCTCCTGCAGCTTTGCCGGATAGTCTTCCGACTCGACCTTGATCTTGGCAAGATCCTTCTCCGGCAGCTTGTCGAGGATCTCAACGGTGATCTTTTTCCCCTTGGCCAATTCGGTCTTGCCGGTCTTGGAGTTCACCACTTTATCGGCGACCGTCTTGCCGGCCAGTATCCGGCGGATGCGTTTATACCGGTCCTCTTTGACCGCACGCAGTTCATCCTGATATTCCTTCTGGAGCCGCGCGATCTCTTCGCTTTCCTGGGTCTTGAGGCGCTCATTCTTGTCCTCACCCTTGCGCGAGAAGACTTTGACGTCGATCACCGTTCCTTCGATACCGGGAGACGCGTAGAGGGAGGCGTCCCGCACGTCTCCGGCCTTTTCGCCGAAGATCGCGCGGAGCAGTTTTTCTTCGGGCGTAAGCTGCGTCTCGCCCTTAGGGGTCACCTTGCCGATAAGGATATCGCCGGGCATGACCTCGGCGCCGATGCGGATGATGCCGTTCTCGTCGAGGTTCCTGAGCGTCTCTTCGCCGAGGTTCGGGATATCGCGCGTGATCTCTTCCTTGCCGAGCTTGGTGTCCCGGGCCTCGATCTCGAACTCTTCGATATGAATGGAGGTATAACGGTCTTCCCTTACGATCTTCTCGCTGATGATGATCGCGTCCTCATAGTTATATCCGCTCCAGGGCATGAACGCCACGAGCACGTTCTGGCCAAGCGCAAGCTCGCCGAGATCGGTGGCTGGACCGTCGGCGATCACCTGTCCCTTCTTCGCCTTATCACCCACGCGTACGATCGGCTTCTGGTTCATGCAGGTATTCTGGTTGGAGCGATAGAACTTGGTAAGCGGGTAGGTGTCGATGACCGTCCGTCCTTTTGCGTCCTCGCCCTTGATCGTGATGCGGGTGGAGTCCACGGCCTCAACGAACCCGTCGCGTTTTGCTGAAACGATCGCACCCGAATCCCTGGCTGCGACCCGCTCCATGCCCGTACCGACGACCGGCGCCTGCGGACGGAGAAGCGGCACCGCCTGGCGCTGCATGTTCGAGCCCATGAGCGCACGGTTCGCATCGTCATTCTCGAGAAAGGGGATGAGCGCAGCCGAGACCGAAACGATCTGTTTCGGCGACACGTCCATATACTGCACTTCCTCTGCGCTCACCAGCTTGAACTCGCCGCCTACACGCGCAGACACGCTTTCCACGGTGAACTTGCCGCGGCTGTCGAACGGGGTGTTGGCCTGGGCGATCACGTAGTTCTCTCCGTCCACGGCTGAAAGATACTCGATCTTATCTGTCACCTTACTGCCCTTCACCTCCCGATACGGCGCTTCAATGAAACCATAATCATTGACCCGCGCATAGGTGGCCAGGGAAACGATGAGACCGATGTTCGGACCTTCCGGCGTCTCGATCGGGCAGATTCTGCCATAGTGGGTAGTGTGTACGTCGCGCACTTCGAATCCCGCGCGCTCGCGCGTGAGTCCGCCGGGCCCGAGCGCGGAGAGCCTGCGCTTATGCGTGATTTCCGCCAGCGGGTTGGTCTGGTCCATGAACTGTGAGAGCTGGCTGGAGCCGAAAAATTCCTTAATAGCCGCGATCACCGGCTTGGGGTTGATGATGTCGTGCGGCATGAGCGTATCGATGTCCTGGAGACTCATCCGTTCCTTGATGGCGCGTTCCATGCGGGCAAGACCGACCCGGATCTGGTTCTCGAGGAGCTCGCCCACGGACCGCACCCGGCGGTTTCCAAGATGGTCGATATCATCCACCTCTCCTTTGCCGGTACGGAGATTCACGAGATAGCGGATCACTTCGACAACGTCCTGCGCCGTGAGGGTGGTCTTGTCGATCGGGATATCGAGTTTGAGCTTCTTGTTGAGCTTGAGCCTCCCTACATTCGAGAGGTCGTATCGCTTGGAATTAAAGAACATGCCGGAGAAGAGGTTCCGCGCCATGTCAATCGTCGGCGGTTCTCCCGGCCGCATTTTCCGGTAGATCTCGAGAAGGGCATCGTCCGACGACTGCACCTTGTCGGAGAGAAGCGTGTCCCGCATTGCCCCGATCACGTGGATGCCGTCCATGTAGATCACTTCCAGCTTTTCCACCTTCGTGGCGACAATCCGGGCCAGGAACGCCTCGGTAATCTTGTCATTCGCGTTGAGAAGCACCTCTCCCGTCTCCGGATCGATAACATCGCGGAGCACGATACGGTCGATGAGTTCCTCGCGCGGAATCGGTATCTCGGTGATACCCGCGGCTTCCATCTTCTTGATGGCAACACGGGTGATCTTGGCGCCTTCCCTGACGATCTGTTCGCGGGTGTTCTTGTCGTTGATCGTGATGGGGGCCTTCATGCCGACCAGCGCGTCTGCGAGGATCCCTCGCGTGAAGCTTTCTTTCTTGATCCTGATGTCTTCGATGGGATAGTACATCCGGAGCAGGTCTTCGTTGGAATAACCGAATGCCTTGAGCAGGATCGTGGCGGGAATCTTCCTGCGCCGGTCGATCCTCACGTGTACGATGTCTTTGACATCAAATTCGAAGTCGAGCCATGAACCGCGGTAGGGAATGATCCGGGCAGAGTACAGGATCTTGCCGCTCGCATGGGTCCTTCCCTTGTCATGGGTGAAGAATGCGCCGGGTGAACGGTGAAGCTGGCTCACCACCACGCGCTCGGTCCCGTTCACAATGAACGTTCCGGTCTCCGTCATGAGCGGGAGGTCTCCGACATATACTTCCTGCTCTTTAATGTCCTTCACCCGCTTGGTAGCGGTCTGCTCATCCTTCTCGAAGAACACAAGCCGCGTCTTGATTTTGAGCGGCGCAGCATACGTAGAGCCACGCTGCAAGCACTCCCAGAGGCTGTACTTTGGTTCACCCAGCGAGTAGCCGAGGTAATCCACCATCGCGGTCTCGTTGAAATCGTAGATGGGATAAACGCTCTTGAACGCCGCCTGGAGTCCAATGTCCCTTCTCTTATCCGAGGCGGTATCTTTCTGAAGAAAGGAATCATAGGACCGTTTTTGGATCTCTATCAGATCGGGAATTTCCAGGATCGTGGGGATCTTGGAAAAATCCTTACGTACGCGGACAAGCTCTCTTTTTTCCTTTGACATTATCACACCCCTCATACCGCATTGAAATGCAAAATGAAAAATGTACCCGGTGACAAATGCAGAGCCGCTCACAGCTCCTTCCATTTTCCACTTTGCACTTATACGTTACCTAGTATTCATGAATCTCATTCGGCTCCGCAAGCCCTATCCATAAACGCAAAAAGTCCTTTGCCCTCCGGACCTATGCCGGAGGGCAAGGACTTGTCAAATGAAGCTTGTTCTTGTCTTACTTTACCTCGACGGACGCGCCTGCTTCGGCCAGTTTCTTCTTCATGGTCTCGGACTCTTCCTTGGTGACACCGGTCTTCACCGGCTTGGGAGCGCCTTCAACCAGGTCCTTTGCTTCCTTGAGACCGAGGCCGGTGAGCTCGCGCACCACTTTGATCACGTTGATCTTCTGGGCGCCCGCAGCGACCAGGACCACATCGAATGCTGTCTTTTCCTCAGCCGCTGCTGCGGCCGGCGCACCGGCTGCCGCCATTGCCACGGGCGCTGCCGCTGATACGCCCCACTTCTCTTCGAGCATCTTGCTTAATTCCGCAGCTTCAAGAACGGTCAGTCCGCTCAATTCATCAACTATCTTCGCTAAATCCGCCATGTTATTCCTCCTGAAAGATTATGATATTCTGTCGGATCTGTCCGATTTGTCCGATCCGTCCGACTTGTTAGCCTAATTAACCCTTGTCCGCCTTTGCCTTCATGACCCTGGCGAGCTGACCAGCCGGGGCCGCAAGCACACCGACCATCCTCGATGCCGGCGCCTGGAGAAGACCTACGATCTTCCCGCGGAGCGCATTGAGCGATGGCAGGGTTGCCAGCGCTTTGATGTCCGCCAGCTGGAGCAGCTTTCCGTCCAGCACGCCGATCTTGAGCACAAGCTTTGTCTGAACCTTGTTGAACTCGAAGAGCACCTTGGCCGGAGCCACCACATCATCAAATCCGAGCGCAATGCCCACGGGACCGACAAAAGAGTCTTTGAGCGGTTCGAGGGTGGTTCCTTCCACTGCTTTCCTCGCCAGCGTGTTTTTTACGACCCGGTATTCAACCTTGGACGTGCGCAGCTTCGCACGAAGGTTCGTGATCTGCTCCACGTTGATCCCGCTGTATCCGGTGATGATGGCGGTCTTGGCACGGGCAAACTTCTCATGCAACTCATCAATTGCTTCCTTTTTTTCCTGCTTATTCACACGATCCTCCTTTCTTTCAAGAATTCCCGATGACCAGCCCAGGAATCTCAAAAGAAAGTGATGGCATCCAGCACATTCTTTTTACCCGGGTCTCGGCAGGCCCCAGTACGGGATTAAGCCAAAAAGGATATGGATAAGTCCCCTTCGGTACCTGCTGTCTCGGACCGCACCCCTCGTTGTTCAGGGGTCGACCTTTTGTTACTACAAAAAATTTATTATCTCTGTCCGGAATCCTGACGTTCAGAATGTCGCGCCTGGAGTTTCGGATTTGTGATTCTTTATTTTGTTATCTTCTCGATCAGCGCCGTGTCCATTTTAATGCCGGGACCCATCGTAGTAGAAATAGTTACGTTCTTCAGATACTTGCCTTTGCTCGAGGCAGGCTTTGCTTTCAGGATGGACTCAAGAACTGCTTTCGCATTGTCCGCCAGCTTGTTCTCGTCAAAGGATGCCTTACCCACCGGCACATGCACAATGCCCGCCTTCTCCACTCGATACTCCACCTTGCCGGCTCTGATCTCTTTAATGGCCCTTGCCACGTCAAAGGTGACCGTGCCGGTCTTGGGGTTCGGCATCAATCCACGGGGACCGAGCACCTTCCCGAGTTTGCCAACAAGGCCCATGATATCCGGCGTTGCCACAACCGTATCAAAATCGGTCCAGCCTTCCTTCTGTATTTTCTCGGCGAGGTCCTCGGAACCCACGTAATCAGCGCCGGCGTCCCTCGCCTCTTTTTCCTTTTCGCCCTTGGCGAAGACGAGGATCTTGACCTTTTTCCCGGTGCCGTGCGGGAGAACAACCGTACCCCGCACCATCTGATCTGCCTGTTTAGGGTCGACGCCGAGGTTCACGGCCAGATCAACGGTCTCATCAAACTTGGTCCGTGCCGTTTTCTTGGCAAGCCCTACAGCCTCTTCGATACCATACGACTTCGTCTTGTCCACCAGTGCCGCTACTGCCTTGAATTTTTTCCCTGCCATGGTTCCTCCTCGCGGTATTAACGGTCACGCCTCGGCGTGACCTCCCGCAATATGAACAAAGATTGCGAAGTATCGGATGCGAATTTACCTGGCTGTTCATTCCGCACTCCGATCTCCACACTCCGAACTTAATCTATTACTTCCAACCCCATGCTCTTCGCCGAGCCCTCGATCATGCGCATGGCTGATTCGACGCTTGCCGCATTGAGGTCCGGCATCTTCGTCTGGGCTATCTCCTTGATCTGCGCGCGGGTCACCTTGCCGACCTTGTCCTTGTTCGGTACGCCGGAACCCTTTACAATGCCGGCGGCCTTTTTCAGAAGTTCCGCGGCCGGAGGGGTCTTGGTAATAAAGGTGAAGGACCTGTCGGAATAGACCGTGATAATGACAGGAACGATCGTCTCTCCCAACTTCTGGGTCTTCGCGTTAAATTGCTTGCAGAACTCCATGATATTCACGCCGTGCTGACCGAGCGCGGGTCCCACCGGCGGTGCCGGATTGGCCTTTCCTGCCGGGACCTGAAGCTTGATTTTTCCTGTAATCTCTTTTGCCATTGATAAACTCCTACGTTAATTTTTCATTATTGCAATTTACATTTTGCAATTTATTTGTCCTTCTCCCGCTCAACCTGCAAGAATTCCAGTTCCACCGGCGTCGAACGTCCGAAGATGCTCACCATTACCCGGAGCCGTCCATGAGCCGGGTTCACGTCTTCCACCGAGCCGATAAAGCTGTTGAACGGCCCGTCGATCACTCTGACCCGATCGCCCTTCTGATACGCTTGCTTGGGCTGGGTCTGGGCAACGGCGCCCTCTTCCGCCTGTTTGAGGATGGCCTTCACCTCTTCATCGGAGAGCGGTGTCGGGTTCGTACTTCCTCCGACAAAACCCGTGACCTTGGGTGTATCTTTCACAATATGCCACGTATTGTCGTCCATCTCCATTTCGACGAGAATATATCCGGGGAAAAACTTCCGCTGAGACTTGCGCTTTTTCCCCCCCTTGATGGAAAGGACCTCTTCGGTCGGGACGAGGATCTGTCCTATCTTTTCCTGCAGCGCGAGTTTGGAAACGGTCTCAAGGATGGTGGCCTTCACCTTGTTCTCAAAACCCGCATACGTATGGATCACATACCAGTTCATAGGCATAATTGTGCTTACTTAAAGGCTAGGGTCATTAATTTTCCCAACCCCAAATCTACCAAGCCCAGGAAAAAGGCGGCGATGAGCACGGTAGTGATCACCACCCAGGTAGAACCTATGACCTCCTTTTTTGTCGGGAACACAACTTTCTTGAGTTCCAGCTTTACTTCTTCGAAGAATACCGCGATCTTTTTGAACATGAAATAGGCCTCTTTCTCCACAAGGGGATATGGCAGGCCAGGAGGGACTCGAACCCCCAGCAGCCGGATTTGGAGTCCGGAGCTCTACCATTAGAGCTACTGGCCTGTGTCCTACTCAGCAGCTTCCCGGTGCGACCAGGTTACGCTTTGGTTTCCTTATGCGTTGTGTGCTTGCGGCAGAACCGGCAGTACTTGTCCAGGTTCAGCTTGTCAGGAGTGTTCCTCTTATTCTTGGTCGTTGAATAGTTTTTCCGCTTGCACTCACCGCAAGCAAGTAAAATGATTTCCCGCATTGTCTATTGCCTCACTCTTGTGTAATATTACGACGGACGATGGACGACCGTTCGCTTCGCTCACTTGGACGACGGACGATTTTTCGTCCCTCGTCCCTCGTCCCTCGCTTTACGCGATCACTTCGGTAATGACCCCTGCGCCCACGGTCCTGCCGCCCTCGCGGATGGCAAAACGCAGCCCCTTGTCCATGGCGATCGGGGTGATCAGTTCAACGCTGCAGGTCATGTTGTCACCCGGCATCACCATCTCCACGCCTTCGGCAAGCGTCACCACGCCCGTCACGTCCGTGGTCCGGAAGTAGAACTGGGGACGGTACCCCTTGAAGAACGGGGTGTGGCGGCCGCCTTCTTCCTTCGTCAGAACATAGGCCTCGGCCTTGAACTTGGTGTGCGGAGTGATGCTTCCCGGCTTCGCCAGGACCATGCCGCGCTCCACATCTTCTTTCTTGATGCCGCGGAGCAGAACACCGACGTTGTCGCCGGCTTCGCCCTGGTCCAGAAGCTTCCGGAACATCTCGACGCCCGTGACCACGGTCTTCTGCGTGGGCTTGATCCCCACGATCTCGATGTCCTCGCCTACTTTCACGACACCGCGCTCGATCCTGCCCGTGACCACTGTTCCGCGACCGGCGATGGAGAATACGTCTTCCACCGGCATGAGATAGGGCTTGTCCTTTTCGCGCTTGGGCGTGGGAATATAACTGTCAACTGCCGCCATAAGCTCCAGGATGCTCTTGTACTCGGGTGCGTTGAAGTCCTTGCTCTCGCTCTGGAGGGCCTTTAAGGCGCTCCCTTTGACGATCGGGGTCTTGTCCCCGGGAAACTGGTATTTGGTCAGAAGCTCACGGATCTCGAGTTCCACCAGCTCGATGAGCTCGGGATCGTCCACCATGTCCACCTTATTCATGTAGACCACGATATAGGGCACGCCGACCTGACGGGCGAGCAGGATGTGCTCGCGGGTCTGGGGCATAGGGCCGTCTGCCGCGGAAACCACGAGAATGGCGCCGTCCATCTGGGCCGCGCCCGTGATCATGTTCTTAATGTAGTCGGCATGTCCGGGACAGTCAACATGCGCATAGTGGCGATTTTCCGTCTGGTATTCCACGTGCGCCGTGGCGATCGTGATGCCGCGCTCACGTTCTTCCGGGGCCTTGTCGATGTTGTCGTAGGAAACAAACGTAGCGAAGTTCTTGAACGACAGCACCTTCGTAATGGCCGCCGTCAAGGTCGTCTTGCCGTGGTCCACATGGCCGATCGTGCCCACGTTCACATGCGGTTTTGTCCTCTCAAACTTTGCCTTTGCCATACATCCCTCCGTAAAAAGATTAAAGATCGATAGAAACCGGTTATGCACAAAGTGTTTTTACTGGAGCCCATGAGCGGGATCGAACCGCTGACCTCATCCTTACCAAGGATGTGCTCTACCAACTGAGCTACATGGGCATTTCAGTTCGGAGCCCACAGTTCGGAGTTCGGAGCAAACCTCAAGGGCAACCTAATCCCTTTCTCCGAACTACCAACTCCGAACTCCAAGCTAATAAACTGGAGCGGGAAACGGGATTCGAACCCGCGACCCCAAGCTTGGAAGGCTTGCGCTCTAGCCAGCTGAGCTATTCCCGCATGTTATTTCGAATTTGGATTGCAGATTTCTGATTTTAAATCCGCACTCCGCAATCAATAATCCGCGTTTATTTAATTAAAGTGGTGGGGAGGGGAGGTTTCGAACCTCCGTAGGCTGACGCCGACAGATTTACAGTCTGTTCCCTTTGGCCACTCGGGCACCTCCCCGATGAATACAACGAACCCTGATGTCGCGTGAACGAACGCATGAAAAGTGGAGCCACCGAAGGGAATCGAACCCCCGACAGGCTGATTACAAATCAGCTACTCTACCAACTGAGTTACGGTGGCACAATCTTCTGCACACACCACGCCCCTGCCCGTCTTGGTAAATCTTATATCTTACCGTTAGATAGTGATACGGAGAATGTAACCCCGCGTCAAAGAATTGGAATTATAAGGGATTGCGGATGATCTTGTCAAGCAAAAAGATTAATGATCGGGGTTTTGTCAAAATAGCCGGGCTGTGAAAAAAACACTGCGCAAACCATTATTTGTTCTTCCCGCGCCTCTGCCTGAGTACCTCATACAATAGGGCCCCGGATGCAACAGATACATTCAACGAATTGATCCGCCCCATAAGCGGCAGGGACACCAGGTAATCACAATGCTCCCGCACCAGCCTGCGGATGCCCTTGCCCTCCCCGCCAAGTATGATCGCAGTTGGACGGATAAAATCTGCGTCCCAATAGACCAGATCACCGCCCGCATCTGCGCCGGCAATCCATATGCCGCATTTTTTAAGTTCTTCAAGGGTGTTCACGATATTCACGACCTTGACCACCGGAACGTATTCCACAGCACCGGCTGCCGTCTTGGCAGCTGTCTCGGTGAGCCCTGCGGATCTTCTCTCGGGGATGATTACACCGTGAACACCGGCAACTTCGGCTGTTCTGAGGATGGCGCCGAGATTTCTCGGGTCTTCCACTCCATCGAGAACAAGGAAGAGCGGGGGCTGCTTTTTCTGGTCCGGGATCTTTAGAATATCATCGAGCGAGGCGTACTCGCGGGCAGCGACGACGGCCAGCACACCCTGGTGCAGGGCATTCGGGGCTTCCCGATTCAAGGCGTCGCGGGTCGTCATCCTTACCTCGATGCCGCTCCCCCTGGCAAGTCGTATGATCTCCTGGACTTCCCGAACCGACTTTCTCTGCTCGGCGATCAAAACGCGCTGGACAGACCTTCCAGCCCTGAGCGCCTCGATCACGGGTTTGATGCCGAATATTTTATCTCTTTGCATGAGGAAAGGGAAACTCCAAATTTCAAATTACAAACTCCAAATACTATCCTGACGTAACAAAGCCGACCCACGAACTTCGACCTGGTGATTGCGCTTATGGGGAGTTTATTGGTGATTTGGGATGGGGGCTGTGGCGCTCCATCGGCCTACTTCGGTTTCCACACCGTTCCGTCGGACCGGTCGAAAAGCTCCACTCCGCCGTCCTCAAGCGCCTTTCGTATCCGATCGGCCTCGGCCCAATCCTTGCGCGCCCGGGCCTCGTTCCGCAGGTGAATGAGTTCCTCGATCCGTTCAACGGAAAGCGAGACCTTGCTGTCAGCGAGCCTTCCCTCCTTGAACCATTCATCGGGATCGCGGAGAAAGATGCCGAGGGTCTTGTTCACATTCTCGAAGGACGCTGCCGCCGCCGACAGGAGCAGGATCACGGCGTCCTGGTTCTTTTTATCCACTTCCGCAAGGACCCTGTTCACCTCGCGGACCAGGTCGTAGATAAGCCCGATGGCAAAGGCCGTGTTGAAGTCATCATCCATGGCCTCTTCAAAGGCCTTGGGCAGGTTCTGGATTTTTGCATAAAGAGGCCGGTCCGCGACCTCGATGATGTCCTCGGGCTTGATCGAAGGATGTTTCTTTCCGGCGAGAAATTTCAGGATCCCTTCCTTCATCGTATAATACCGGTCGAGCCCTGCGCGCGTATCCTTCAAATTCGCATCGGAGAAATCGATGGGACTGCGATAGTGCGTGGAAAGCAGGAACAGTCGCAGCACTTCAGCATCGTACTGATTCAGGATATCCCGGATGGTAAAGAAGTTGCCGAGCGACTTGGACATCTTCTCCTGGTTGATGTTCACAAACCCGTTATGGAGCCAGTAGTTCACGAACTTCTTTCCGGAGTACGCCTCGCTCTGCGCGATCTCGTTCTCATGATGCGGAAAAACCAGGTCCTTCCCGCCGGCGTGGATGTCAAAGGTCTCGCCCAGGTGCTTGAACCCCATGGCAGTGCACTCGATGTGCCATCCCGGCCTGCCCGGTCCCCAGGGACTGTCCCAGGCCGGTTCGCCCGGCTTCGACGCCTTCCAGAGAGCGAAATCGAGCGGGTCGAGTTTGCGTTCGTCAACCTCCACGCGCGCGCCTGCTTTCAGGTCCTCGATGTTCCGTTTTGAGAGCTTGCCGTACTCCTTGAAGCTTGCCACCCGGAAGTACACGTCGCCGTCCATGGCATAGGCGTGCTCTTTTTCCACGAGACCCTTGATGACCTCGATCATCTCGGTGATATGCTCCGTGGCCTTGGGCTCGATGTCCGGCCTGCCCACGCCGAGACGGTCCATGTCCTCCTGGTAGGCAACAATGTACTTATGCGCAACCTCGGCGGCAGTAAGTCCTTCTTCCTTTGCGCGATTGATGATCTTGTCGTCGACATCGGTGAAATTCCGCACGTACGTAACGTCGAAGCCCTTGCGCCTGAAGTATCGCTGGATCAGGTCGAAAGCCACGGCCCCGCGCGCGTGCCCGAGGTGGGAAAAATCATATACCGTCACACCGCAGGCATACATGGTCATCCTGCCGGGATGGATCGGGACAAATTCCTCTTTTTTCCCGCTCAGTGTGTTAAAAAGCTTTATCATAGACAAACCGTCCTCAGGTGATGTAAACTTTCGATAGTGGATTCTCCGCATCATTCGGTGCGACTTGAAATATTATAGATTGCTGCAATCTTTGTCAAGAAGTTTTGTTGGCGCGAGGGGGCCGGCCATGACGCTCAAACCACTCAGATTCGTCGTCCAGGAGCACAAAGCCACGCGACTCCATTACGACTTCCGCCTGGAGATCGGCGGTGTGCTGAAGTCATGGGCAATCCCCAAGGGCCCCTCCATGAATCCCGCGGACAAACGGCTCGCCATCATGGTGCCTGACCATGTGCTGGAATATATCGACTTCGAAGGCATCATTCCCGAGGGCAGCTACGGCGCAGGGCCGGTTGTGGTCTGGGACACGGGAGGATATATTCCGTTCGACGACGATGATCCGGATACGGCGCTGAAGACCGGCACGCTGCACTTCGAACTCAAGGGGAAAAAACTGAGGGGCGCCTTTGTGCTGGCGCAGATGAAGGGTCTTCCGAAAAGTACGGGCAAGGAGTGGCTTTTAATGAAGAAAAAGGACGCCCATGCGCTGCCCTACTTTGCGATAAAGACCGAACTTACAGCCGTGCGGCTTGCGAGGCTGAAAATAAAGCCCCCCCCGTGCGAGACGGATTAGAACCGGAATAGGAGCATCGGAGAACGGTCAGAATAATCTGGCACGTTCACCACACTTTTGGTATACTTTCGGGTAGAGAAAAGAAAACGTATTCAAAGGCCATCGCCAGACAATAATTATGAAATTCCCGATCAAATACAAACTTGCCTCCATTGCCCTCCTGATCTTAGTACCCCTGCTTGTCTTTGGCATGTATCACAGTTCTGTAATGATTGAAAATGGGAAAAAGGGCATCAAAGAGGGCAATCTGGTCCTTGCTGAAAATCTGGCAGATGAGCTTGACTACCTTATAGATTCATCATTTTCGACGCTCCAGTCACTTGCAAAGCACCCGGCTGTCGTCAGCAAAGACTCCCGCGCCAGCGACCGGTTGTTCAAAGAACTCCTGCCCTCCTATCCGGATCATTTAAACATCCTTGCCGCGGACATGGACGGGAATAATTACGGAAGCGGCGTATACTCGCCGGGTGTGCGCAAACTCAACTATAACGACAAGGAATGGTTTATAAACGCCCGGAAGGGCATGAGCGTGGTTGGCGACATGCATATATCGAAACTCTTCAAAACATCCTCGGCCATGATCGCCGTTCCCGTGATCGACGGCCAAAACAGTCAGGTGGGTGTTATCGGAATGCCCCTGAACTTCGCCGAGGTGCGTAAAAGAATCATGAAGTCATTGCCCCGCCTGAAGGGAGCATCCATCACGATAGTTGACGCCAAGGAAAACGTCCTCGTCTGCTCCGGCTCGGAGCAAAACGGTGACCCCTGTAAAAAAATCTCACCACGTTCACTCCCCTTGCACGACGGTACCAACGGCAGCATAGATGAGAGAGGGCTGGACGGGATAGAGCGCCTCTACAGTTATGCCGGACTTTCCAGAACAAGCTGGAGGGTCATCATCGGTGTGCCCAAAGAAGTCGCCTATCTTAAGGCCTACGCATTCAGCAAGCAGTATCTCATCATTCTGTTCTGTGTAAGCGCCATGGCGCTTATCCTTTCTTTTATCGTATCAAAAAAGTTGACGGACAATGTTTCGTCCCTTGTCTCCGGGCTCAAGGAAATAGAGCAGGGCAACCTCTCCGCCACCCTTACCTTGACCGGCCACGACGAACTCCAGGAGGTCGCGGAATCATTTGACAGCATGACGGCAAAAAGAAAGGAAGCTGATAAGAACCTGAGGGAGTCGGAAGCCTTCCGTAAAGCGGTGCTCGACGGGATCGGTGAGGGTGTCGTGGTCATCGGAAAGGATTACCGGATACTTTCCGCAAATCAGGGCTACTGCGATCAGGTCAAGATGTCCTGTGACACGATCATCGGGAAATACTGTCATGCAGTCTCCCACCATAGTGACCAGCCCTGCTTTGAGAAGGCAGGGGGGTGCGACTGCACCGTGAAAAAGTGCTTTGAGACCGGTGAACACCACCGGTCGATGCACACGCACTTCGACAAGGACGGGACTGCCAAATATATCGAGACAAACGCATACTCCCTGAAGGACCCGTCCGGAGAGGTGACCGCGGCCATCGAGACGCTTGTGGATGTGACGGACATGGTCACCCTTGAAAAGCGGTTGGTGGAGGTCAAAGATCGTTACCAGAACCTCTATGACGACGCACCGGACATGATGCACTCCGTCGACAGGGAAGGCAACATCATCATCTGCAACCGGACCGAGCTGCAAGCCCTCGGATTCAAAACCGAGGAGATCATCGGATATGCCTTGAAGGATCTGATCGTACCTGAGGAGCGGGATACGTGCGCCCGGAAGATGGAGGCCCTGAAAACCAACGGCTTCTTCGAAGGTGAGATCACCCTCCTCGCAAAAGACGGCAGGCGCATTCCCGTATTCATCAGGTCCAAGGCGATCTATGACAAGGACGGAGCCTTCCTGATGTCCGACGCCGTCCTTCGCGACATTACGGAGAAGAAGAACCTCGAAGCCCAGCTTTTCCAGGCGCAGAAGATGGAGGCGGTGGGCCTTCTCGCCGGCGGCGTGGCGCACGATTTTAACAATATCCTGACTGTCATTGTCGGCTATGGCAGCCTCTTGCTCAAGAAGACTGAAACAGACAGCGCGACCCGCGGTTACGTCGAACAGGTGCTTTCAGCCGCGGAGCGGGCGACGAACCTCACCCAGAACCTCCTTGCCTTCAGCAGAAAACAGATCATCAACCCGAAACCCGTTCGGCTGAGCGAGGTCGTCAAGCATCTGGAGAAGATCCTGACCAGGGTGATCAGCGAAGATATTGAGCTGAAACTGTTTCTCGCGACCCGGGAAGCATCGGTCATGTCCGACACCGGCCAGCTCGATCAGGTGCTCATGAACCTTGCCACGAACGCGAGGGACGCCATGCCGGACGGCGGTTCGCTCATCATCGAGACCGAGCTGGTGGAATTTGACAACGACTACGTGCGGCGGCATATTTTTGCAGCGCCTGGAAAATACATGCTCATTTCCGTGACGGACACGGGAAAGGGCATGGACGCAAAGACAAAGGAAAAAATATTTGAGCCGTTTTATACCACGAAGGAGGTGGGAAAGGGCACGGGTCTTGGGCTGTCCATGGTGTACGGGATCATCAAGCAACACAACGGCTACATCAACGTATACAGCGAGCCGGGGAAAGGCACGACCTTTAAAATATATCTACCGGTCATTGAACAAGAGCCAGAGGAACTCGCGACCGCTGTTCTGCCGCCCGTAACCGGAGGCACGGAGACCATCCTTCTCGCGGAAGATGCTGTCATGGTAAGGGACCTGGCAAAGAATATCCTTGAGGAATTCGGCTACCACGTGATCGTTGCGGAAAACGGCACGGACGCTGTTGACGTGTATAAATCACATCACGGGATCTCCCTCCTCATCCTCGATGTCATCATGCCTGGCAAGAACGGGAAAGAGGTGTATGCGGAGATCAGGGGTCTGAATCCGGACATCAAGGCGCTCTTCATGAGCGGATATACGGCGAATATTATCCACAAGAAAGGCATCCTGGACAGCGCAACAGAATTCATCTCAAAACCCTTTTCCCCGAACGCGTTCCTCCGCAAGGTTCGTGACGTCCTGGATCAAGGTCCTGCAGCCTGAGCAAATCACTCTCGACAGCACATTGAGAAAAAGCGATATTCCAATTCTTACCTTCCCCCCCTTGCCTTCTCATCTTCCCTTCACGGCTTATGCGCATAACCCACTTTCCTGAGCACCTCTTCGATCTCGGTCAGCGTCGCGGGGTCGTCAATGGTGGACGGCATGACATAGATCTCGCCATCGGCGATCTTGCGCATGGTGCTGCGCAGGATCTTGCCGGACCGCGTCTTCGGCAGGCGCTTCACCACACAGGTCTCCTTGTAGCAGGCGATGGGGCCGATGGTGTTCCTGACCATGAAGGACAGCTCTTTTCTGATGTCTTCACTGCTGGTGTCCACGCCCGCCTTCAGCACCACAAGTCCGAGCGGCAGCTGGCCCTTGAGATCATCGTGCACTCCGATGACAGCGCATTCGGCTACATCCTTGTGCGTTGAAACCACCTCCTCCATCTCGCCCGTCGAGAGCCGGTGGCCCGCCACGTTGATCACGTCATCCACGCGTCCCATGATATAGACATACCCGTCCTCATCAATATACCCGCCGTCACTCGTGAAATAATAACCGGGGTAGGTTTTGCAGTAGGATTCCTTGAATCGTTCATCAGCCTGCCATAACGTAAGAAGGGTGCCCGGAGGAAGGGGGAGCTTCATGGTCACGAGGCCCGTCTCCTTCGGCCCGACCCGCTTGCCGCTGCTATTCAGGATCTGCACATTATAACCCGGCACCGGCCTGGTGGAAGAACCGGGCTTCACGGAAAATTCCTCGATGCCCATGCAGTTCGCCGTAATAGGCCAGCCCGTCTCGGTCTGCCACCAATGGTCGATCACGGGCTTTTTAAGCAGATCGTGCGCCCAGTGGTACGTATCAGGATCGAGCCGCTCGCCGGCGAGGAAGAGGTATTTGAAGTTCGAGAGATCGTATTGCTGGACGAACTCTCCCCGGGGATCTTCCTTCTTGATGGCGCGGAAGGCCGTGGGGGCGGTAAAGAGCGCCTTCACGTTGTGCTGGGAAAGGACCCGCCAGAAGGCGCCGGCATCGGGAGTGCCCACGGATTTTCCCTCATAGATGATCGTGGTGCAGCCGGCGAGCAGCGGGCCGTAAACAATGTAGGAATGACCCACCACCCATCCCACATCCGACGCTGCCCAGAAGACTTCGCCGGGCTTTACCCCGTAGATGTGCTCCATACTCCAGTGAAGCGCAACGGCATGGCCGCCGTTGTCCCGGACCACGCCCTTGGGTTTACCGGTCGTACCGGAGGTATAGAGGATATACAGCGGATCGGTCGCCTTAACGGGCGTGCAGTCTGTCGGCCTGGCCCTGCCCATCAGCTCGTCCCAGTCCAGATCGCGTCCGGTGTTCATCGTTGCCTTGAGCATGGGCCTCTGGAAGATGATGCACTTCTCCGGCTTATGCTCTGCCTCTTCGATGGCCTTATCGATCATGGGCTTGTACTCAATGAGCCGGGCGACCTCGACCGCGCCGGAGGCGGAGATGAGTATCTTCGGCTTTGCGTCATTGATCCTGATGGCGAGCTCATGGGGGGCAAACCCGCCGAAGACCACGGAATGAACAGCGCCCAGTCGCGCGCAGGCAAGCATGGCAATGACCGCCTGCGGGATCATCGGCATATAGATGATGACCGTGGTGCCTCTTGTGACAACCAAATCCTTCAAGGCGCCGGCAAACCGCGCGACCTGGTCAAGAAGTTCATGATAGGTAAATTTCTGGATGGTCTTGGTGACCGGGCTGTCATAGATAAGCGCGACCTGATCGCCCCTCCCGTCATGCACATGACGGTCAAGGGCGTTGAAGCAGGTATTCATCTCTCCGCCGGAGAACCACCGGGTGAACGGCGTGTTGGAATCGTCAAGGACCCTGTCCCACTTTTTGCTCCAGGTAATGCCCTTTGCCGCCTCGCCCCAGAACCCCTCGGGATCGTTGAGGCTCTTCTGATAAAGATCGTCGTACCTTCCCACGAGAATACCCTCCTTGAAGCAAAATTCTAATGTCCACTATTATTATATTCCAACAAGCAGTTTGATGACAAGAACGAATTACAGCAGGTGGGAAGAGCATTTGCGCGGAGCATCCTCTCCCGTCGGGACAGCCTGACAGGAGTATCGGGATGGTTTGTTCTGCTGTTGTTATTCGTCAAGGACCCGTCCCGCGGGCTCGACTGAGCGTTAAACTGATCTCATGCCGAAACCGCGCCGAAGTATCACACCAAAGCAAGGAACGCAATGATCGCCTTTGACGAAAAAAGCCAGAAATTATTCCTGGCTTGATCGATTTTACCTTCATCATCTGCGGACCTACTGCCGCTTCCCCGTTCATGGTTCGAATATCAGTCGGCACCGTCCCTCACGTCACCATGATCGTGACGTTGTCAATCGCGCTCCCCACGACAAAGACCCTTTCATTATTGCTGTCTCCGTCAACGGGGGTGAGGAAAAACCCCTTGGCCTTCTTGCCAAGCTTGGCCAGGGAGAATCCCTTGTCCCAGGGAATCTCCCCCTCGATGAACCCGACCAGTGATTCTTTGTCGATGAACTTGATAAAAACCTTCCGTCCCAGGTTCTTTCTGATCCCGAAAACCTTCCGTTCGACATATTTGCTGGAGCCTTCAAAGTTCTTGACGAAAAAAAGCGCCTTCAGTTCCTCAATCGGGACGCGGCTTTCCGTGTTCTTTTCCCGGTCGCGCAGGATGACCGTGTCCGACTCTATATTGAAATCCCTCACAAAGCCTTTCATAAGCCTGCCGTCCCTGAACCTGGCGACGATCTTTTCCTCCTCATCATTTCCCATGCTGCCACCTCCGGAACGCTGCTTTATTAAGGTAAAGAATAGCACAATGCCTTGCCCATTGCAACCCTCGGCCGAGATTCGGCCGATATTACGATTTGAAAAACCCGGGCGACCAGGACAGATCAAGGGCCCGGTCCATACCGGTATGGGAAAAATTTCTTGAGTTTTGCTTCATAAAATACTATAGTATGCACTCATTGGTCCGCTGCGAAAAAAGGTTGCGTGCTCTCCCATGCGCTCTCATTACTCGCTGCGGCAGAATAGACCCTCACTTTCAGGAGATTATTAATGTCCAGAGCAGACAGGTTCTTAAAGGCATGCAGACGTGAACCGGTGGACTGCACCCCGGTATGGATGATGCGCCAGGCAGGGAGGTATTTGCCGGAATACCGCGAGATCCGTTCAAAGCATACCTTCCTTGAGATGTGCAAGACGCCCGAGGTAGCGGCCGAGGTGACAATCCAGCCGGTGCGCCGCTATGAGATCGACGCGGCGATCATTTTTGCCGACATCCTGCTGCCGCTCGAGCCCATGGGCATCGGCCTTGAGTTTGCAAAAGGCGAAGGCCCGGTGATCCACAACCCGGTGCGCACCATGGCGGACGTGTTGAAGTTGAAGCCCATTGACTCGACCAGCCAGATCGCCTATCTCATGACCGCCATCAAGATCGTACTGAAGGAGTTGAGCAATAAGGTTCCGCTTATCGGTTTCTCCGGCGCTCCGTTCACGCTTGCCTCCTATATGATCGAGGGCGGCGGATCTCGCAGCTACGAGCATGCCAAGACCATGATGTTCGCCGAACCCAAAACATGGCACAAGCTCATGGAGCATCTCACCGGCGTCATCATCAATTACCTCGACGCCCAGATCGATGCGGGAGTGCAGGTGGTTCAGCTCTTCGATTCCTGGGTCGGCGCCCTCGGGCCGGCCGACTATCGCGAGTTCGTACTGCCGCACCAGAAGAACGTGATCGCCGGCGTCAAGAAAACCGTGCCGCTCATCCACTTCGCTCACGGGGCAACGCATTTGCTGGAAATGGTTGCGGAGGCGGGAGGCGATGTGATCGGACTCGACTGGCGCTGCAATCTTGATGAGGCCTGGAAGCGCGTGGGATACGATAAAGCCGTGCAGGGCAACATCGATCCCATCTCGCTCTTCGGGTCCAAGGAATTCATCCGCAAACGCACCCGGGAGATCCTCGACCGGGCAGGCAACCGGAATGGCCATATCATGAACCTGGGGCACGGCATCCTGCAACAGACGCCGCTCGATCATGCTGCGGAGTTCATCAACGCAACGCACGAACTGAGCAAAAGATAGACATAATGGTTGACAGTTGAAAATCAAGTGACCTGCCCCTTGCAACGTGGGTTATACTTGGGAACCCAGTTCCCAAATACAGAGCCACACCAAGGAGGCAGGTCATGAAACATTCTATCATT
>Ga0265292_1001032_pt1 | contig 27865 bp, 28 predicted proteins | sample Munlanlewell296A_FD_189080 | JGI IMG/M metagenome (GOLD analysis project Ga0265292, IMG submission 189080) | Leachate microbial communities from a municipal landfill in Southern Ontario, Canada - Leachate well 296A | ecosystem: Engineered > Solid waste > Landfill > Unclassified | place: Canada... | reverse complement strand
GCCAACTGCAAACCCAGATCCTGCAATTAGCCATGTCCGCACATGGTTTCCAATCGTCTTTCCCCACAGTAGGTAGACCGTGCCAAGGGCCAGCCATGACACATTGAGTACCGCCCCGCACAAGAAGAACAAGCGGAAGGCTTCAATCGTCCAACCAGTACTTTCTGCCCACCACAGAGCAAGCGCTCCAGCCGAAAAGAGCGCCATTGCGATACTCCAAGCCAATTCGTGAGGTTGGCGTCTGCGCAACCAGCGGTCAAACGTGGATAGGGCAAAGGCGCACGCCACCAGTCCTGCAGCGCCAGCGATGGCGCAGTTGACCACATTGGCCGAAGACTGAAGGGCAATAATTCCGTGCATTGTCAGGCAGGTTAATGGTGCTGACCCTGTCCAGTTGACTTCGTGAAATCATGCACGAACGCCTACCCTTGGTGCTGTGACGGTCAATGCACCAAAGATTGGCGTTCGCACAATCCCCGATGCTGCTGTGGCACGACTGCCTGTCTATCTGCAGATTCTCAAGGGCTTGGCAACACAACAGGTTCGCCAATTGTCAAGCGATCAACTGGCGGCACTTGCCGGAGTTAACGCGGCCAAGGTGCGCAAAGATCTCTCGTATCTCGGTAGCTACGGAACGCGTGGAGTTGGTTACGAAGTTGAGTATCTGGTGTATCAAATTAAACGAGAACTCGGATTGCTCAATGATTGGAACGTAGTTCTAGTCGGCGCCGGCAATCTTGGAAATGCGTTGGCTAATTACAGCGGGTTTGCATCTCGCGGATTCTCGGTTGCCGCGATCGTCGACATCGACGACAAGAAGGTTGGCAACAATGTCGGTGGAATTCGGGTTCAGCATGTAAGCGAATTGGCGGCCATAGTTCGCGATCTGTCCGTGAGCATTGGCGTTATTGCAACTCCTGTCGAGTCTGCCCAAGTTGCCGCCGATTTGCTCGTTGTCGCCGGGATCGGATCAATTTTGAATTTTGCATCTGTCGTATTGTCGGTGCCCGATCACATTTCTGTGCGAAGCGTCGATCTTGGAGTTGAACTACAGATACTGGGATACTACGAACAGTTGAATCGACGAGAGGTGGCAACGTGTCAATAGTGGTGATGGGGATCAACCATCGATCCGCTCCACTTGATGTGATCGAGCGTGTAAGCATCGCCGACGATGCGTTACCAAAGGCGCTTGCCGGTTTGGTCCTGCGCGACAATGTTCGAGAAACGGTTGTACTTTCCACATGCAACCGCACTGAGGTGTACGTGGTGGCCGAAAAGTTTCACGGGGCATACGCCGATGTGCGCGATTTCTTTTGTGAAATTTCCGGCCTATCGGCCGACGACCTTCATCCACACTTTTATAGCCAACACGATGAGGTTGCCGTTGCTCATCTCTTTGACGTTGCCTGCGGACTCGATTCGGTAGTTATCGGTGAAAGCGAAATCTTGGGACAGGTGAAACTTGCGTGGGAGAAGGCCCGCGACCAAACAACCGCTCGGACGACTCTCAACTTGCTGTTTCGCCACGCAGTTGAAGTAGGAAAGCGGGCTCGTACGGAAACGGCAATCGGATCTTCAACCGCATCAATTTCGCACGCAGCGGTGGAAATGGCGAGGGAATCGCTCGGTTCATTGAGCGGACGTCGAATGCTCGTCGTTGGGGCAGGCGACATGGGAACAGGAATAGCCCGCGCCCTAAGCGGCGCCGGGGCAACAGACATCGTGGTACTAAATCGGAGCACAGAACGGGCGGCCAAGCTTGCCGAGCGAGTCGGAGCCGTCGTTGGAGAATTCAGCGACTTGGCGGCCGCTCTCTCTTCGGCGGATGTCGTACTTACTTGCACTGGGTCTGGCGAAATTATCATTGCCGAACAGATGGTCCGCGAATCCCGTAAATCGAAAAAGCCGTTGCTCATAGTCGACATTGCAATGCCGCGCGACGTCGAACATTCGGTTGGTCGCATTAACGGAGTGACTTTGCGTGACCTCGATGACTTGCGCGATTGGGCGCAGACCGGCATCGAGGCGCGACAATTGGAGGTAGAGCAGGTGCGCGAAATTATTGCGCATGAGGTCGAACGATTCGGCCAAGATTTGGTCGCTCGTCAGGCCGCTCCGCTGATAGCCGAATTGCATGAACGGGCAGAAGCAATTCGCCAAGCCGAAGTTGATCGTTACTCTTCACGCCTTGGCGATCTCACCGAGGCCCAACGCGAAGAAATCGAAGTATTGACCAAGGCGATCGTTGCCAAATTGTTGCATTCGCCAAGTATGCAATTGAAAAACAGCGCAGGCACCCCTCAAGGCGAGCGAATTGCAGCGGCGCTGCGCGATCTATTCGATATTGCGTGAGCTGATTTTCGCATGATCCGTCTCGCCACTCGATCGAGTGCGCAGGCGCGGACACAATCAGAGGTAATCGCCAAGGCGATCACGACCCTGTCTGGCGGCGAGCAAGTCGAACTTGTTTTTGTGGAAACGCTTGGTGATCAGAAGGCCGACGTTCCCCTTCATGTCATTGGCGGGCAAGGGGTCTTTGTCAAGGAAGTTCAAAACGCGGTCCTCAACGGAGGCGCAGACATTGCCGTGCATTCGGCCAAGGACTTGCCGTCGTTATCGACACCGGGACTTGTTGTTGGCGCATGGTGCGAGCGTCGCGATGCCCGCGACGCATTGGTTGGTTCTCGACTTGATGATCTTGCCGTTGGAGCAACGGTGGCCACAGGCTCCGTTCGTCGGACAAAGCAATTGAGCACCATCCGTCCGGATCTGCAGTTTGTCGATCTACGCGGGAATATTCATACGCGGTTGCAAAAGATTCCAGACGGTGGGGCAATCGTGATGGCCGTTGCGGCCCTGCAAGTACTCGGTCTCACCGATCAAATCGCGGAGATTCTTGACCCCAAAGTTGTTGTGCCAATGATCGGTCAGGGTTGTGTCGCCGTCGAGTGTCGAGCGAACGATCGGTCCACTAAGGATTTGCTCAAACTTGTCGATCACCTTCAAACTCGAAGAGCGGTCGAAATTGAACGCATGTTCTTGGCTGAACTCGGAGCCGGATGCAATCTGCCCGTTGGGGCGTATGTAGACGAAGGCGACGAGTTGACGACGTTTCTGGCCGCGGGTGCCGAAGTTGATGCGCGCTGGGTCATCCTTCGCCAAACGTTGTCGGGCGAGCCAGACCCGTATCAATGTGCCGTTGACTTGGCGCGCAAATCGCGCGAATCGGTGTCATGACCCTTGATGCACTCCATGGCAAACGAATCGTCGTCACGCGATCGGTAAACCAATCGGTCACACTGCTCGATTTGCTCAAGCGCCATGGCGCCGTTCCATTACATGTACCCCTGATTGAGATTTGTCCACCAAGCGACAACGGAATTTCATTGCGGCGGGAAGTCGCCATCCTCGAATCCTTCGATTGGGTGGTTGTGACTTCGGCAAACGGAGCGTCGGCGATTGGCGGTGAGCTGAACAAGATGAATAGAAAAAATCGTCCGCAGATTGCGGCAATTGGCAAGGCGACGAACAATGCATTGGGTTCAATTGCCGATTTTGTTCCCTCAATTGCTCGAGGAGACGTTCTTGCCGCCGAATTTCCAAGCGGAAGTGGGCGAGTGTTACTTGTTCAAGCAGAATTCACGGACGGAGTACTCGCTACATCTCTAAAGTCGCGCGGTTGGAATGTGATCGAGGTTTCCGCCTATCAAACCCGAATGGTTCGGCCAGACCCAGATGCGATCGCCAGAGCAATTAACGCGGATGCGCTCGTGTTGGCATCGGGCTCGGCCGCTCGGTCGTGGGTTCAAAACGCCGGCACACATGCTCCGCCAATTGTTGTGGCGATTGGACAGTTCACCGCGGCCGTTTCCAAATCGGTAGGAATCAGTATCACGCAAGTGACTGCAGAACCAACGCCCATGTGTGTTGTGGAGACTCTTGCTGACATTTTCGCACGTCACCACCCGTAACCTTTGAGCATGGCGTTTCCAGTCCATAGACCTCGAAGACTGCGCCAAAATTCGGCGATTCGCGACTTGGTAGCGGAGGTCAATCTTGGTGTGCACGATCTTGTCGCACCGTTATTTGTTCGCGAGGATATTTCCACCCCGCAGCCGATTGCATCCATGCCAGGGGTGATGCAACACACTCGCGAGTCGTTGCGTAAGGAAGTTCATCAACTCGCCGAACTCGGAGTACCGGCGGTCATCCTGTTCGGAGTACCAACGACAAAGGACGAGGTTGGATCGGGCGCATTTGATCCCGACGGCATCGTTCAAGTCTCCCTGCGCGAATTGGCCGACGATCTCGGTGATCGAATTGTGCTGATCTCAGATTTGTGTGTCGATGAATACACATCTCACGGTCATTGTGGAGTGTTGGATGAGCATGGAGATGTTGACAACGACGCAACACTTGACGTGTATTGTCGCGCCGCCCTTGCCCAGGCCCAAGCGGGCGCGCGCATAGTTGCGCCAAGTGGAATGATGGACGGCCAAGTTGGCGCGATTCGAAGCGCACTGGATGGTGCAGGTTTTGTGAATGTGGCGATCTTGGCCTATTCGGCGAAGTATGCATCCGGGCTCTATGGGCCATTTCGTGATGCAGTGGATGTGCAAATTTCTGGTGGGGGTAATCGCAAGGGATATCAGCAGGATTGGCGCAACGTTCGCGAGGCTTTACGCGAAGTTGATGGCGACATCGAACAGGGTGCCGACATTGTGATGATCAAGCCGGCGATGAGTTATTTGGATGTCATCGCTGCAGTTCGGGCGAGAGTGAATGTTCCGGTAGCCGCGTATCACGTGAGCGGAGAGTACGCGATGATCAAGGCAGCCGCCGAAAATGGTTGGATCGATCACGATTCGGTAGTCGTTGAGCAACTTACGGCCGTCAAACGTGCGGGTGCCGACATTATTCTCACGTATTTTGCACGCTGGTTCGCCGAACAGAATCAATAATCGCGTGACGATTCCATTATGTGACGAAGTCAAGTGCGCTTCGGCCGGCTGTACCGCAACGGTCTGCGTTGGGGCGGGCGTCGCATCAAATCACGAATTTTTTCAACGTTCACTGCGGGCAATACCCGGCGGGGTAAATAGTTCGATCCGAGCGTTCAAGGCAGTTGGTGGAGAGCCATATGTAGTTGCCCGTGGCGAGGGCCCGTATGTATTCGATGTCGAGGGCAAGCGTTACATCGACCTCGTGCAAAGTTATGGCGCAATTATTTTGGGCCACGCGCATCCAGCAGTTACTTCCGCATTGCGAACCGCCGTCGTCGATGGCACATCATTTGGCGCGCCAACCGCCCGAGAGATGAAATTGGCAGAGGCAATTCGTGAACGCGTGCCGAGTTGTGAACGAGTTCGACTGATGAACAGCGGTACAGAGGCGACAAGCACGGCGGTTCGCCTTGCCAGGGGAGCCACAGGTCGAAAGCGGATTATTACGTTTGCCGGAAATTTTCACGGGGCGACCGATGCCTTACTTGCCGCCGGTGGAAGCGGCATCGCAACGTTAGGTATTCCCGGCACGGCGGGCGTGCCGGAGGAAGCGGTTGCCAACACGCTCGTTGTTCCTTACAACATTGTTCCCCAAGTTGATAAAGATGTCGCCGCCGTCATCGTCGAGCCCATCGCCGCAAATATGGGAGTGGTCGCACCCGAAAATGGATTCCTTGAGGGGCTACGCCAGGCGTGCGATCGTGCGGGGGCATTACTCATATTCGATGAGGTGATCACTGGATTTCGCGTTGGTACGGGCGGAGCCCAAGCAAAATACGACGTGCGTCCAGACATCACTTGCTTCGGCAAAGTGATTGGCGGGGGACTACCGATCGGCGCGATTGGCGGATCGAAGTCGGTGATGGAACACCTCACACCATTGGGCAAGGTGTTTCATGCCGGAACACTGGCAGGGAATCCATTGGCCACGGCGGCCGGTCTCGCCACCTTGAATGAACTCACTCCCGACGTGTACATGGAACTCTCCGCGCGAGCGCGCTCCCTGTCGGCGCTGTTGCGCGAGGCATGCGGTGCGGCGGGAATGACGGCGCAATTCCCCGTTGTTGGCACGCTCGTCGGAATGTATTTCGGTCACACAGTGCCGACAAATTTTGACCAAGCAAAGACGACGGACGAAAAAATGTACTCCAGATTTTTTCATGCGATGTTGAAAAATGGCGTGGCATTGGCGCCCGGCGCGTATGAGGCCCTGTTCGTCGGTGTCGGTCACACCGATGCCGTGCTGGATGAACTTGCTCACGCCGCCAATGCCGCCGCAATTGCGGCGATGGATAATTAGCAGGAACCATGCGTCAACTGCTGTCGGCCCGATTGTGGATCGCCATCGGCATTCTTCTTGTCCTTGGCGCGGGACTGTTTGTCGTGTTTACGCTCACCAACGGCGAGTCGTCGCCAGTTCTCGGCGTTCCCGAAACTCATTCGATCGATCTCATCGCCTCCGTGTCCAATCCTCAGGCCGATGCGGGATGGACCGTGGTCAATGGCAAGACAACCGGTCAGGCCTCGCCGATTCTCGATGACGGTCGTACGATCCGAATTATCCCCAACACCCCAGGAGAAATTTCTTGCACCGATCTGACGACGCCGTCTAGTTGTGTGTTGCTTGCCGACACGCTGGGCGGCGCAATCGTGTGGTTTACGTTGCTACCCGCCGATTCCGTCGAACCGCTAACTCGATTGGAACTACCCGCTGTAGTCGACATGCTCGATGCGGGAAACCTAGGAGTATTGACCAATGGGTGGATTGTCAAGTTGGCTACCCCGACCAAGCGAACCTGTGATACCGCAACTTTGACTTTACGAGAATTCATCACAATGTTTTCGCCTGATCAAAGCAAGTCAATCTTGGATTTGATCGCCGATGAAATCAGCGAGGTGGTGTGTATCTAGTAGGGCGTGTCTAGTTGGGCATACGTCGAACGATTGCCGCGGCGGCCTTGTATGCCGCCTCCGCCGGACCGGTTTCGTCCGGCCGCAGCAAATTGGCCATGATCCGCAACACCCATTCCATCAGCGTTCGGCTCTGGATTCCGACGCGGGAGAGTTCACGCATCAAAGCAGGACGGCCAATAACTCTTGCAAATAGTCGCGCGACCTTGAAGTAGTCGCCGTACTCTTCGTCGATTCGTTTCTGGTATTGGTCAAGTGCAAAGTCATCGCCGCTGTCGAGGGCATCATGGAGAACCTCACTCGCCGTGCGCGCGGTTTCATAGGCGTAGTCGATTCCCTCTCCATTAAACGGGTTCACGCTGCCGGAGGCGTCGCCGACGACGAGAAAATTCGGCCCCACCTTTGGTCCAACCGATCCACCCATAGGAATCTTCCCACTCGTTGCCTTGCACTGAGGCTGATCCGGATTGATACCCCAGCGGTCGGCGATCATATGCGCATAACTCGTAAGCAAATGCGATGTATTGACGTCCTTGAATTTTTTGAACGTCGATAACAGCCCAACCCCGATATTGATCGTTCCATCGCCGACTGGAAATATCCATCCATAGCCCGGCATCGAATTTCCATTTCGATCTTTGACATCGAGCGCCGATTCGATCCACGGTTCGTCGTGTCGGGGGCTTTCCCAATATGTACGTATCGCCGTGCCATACGGCCACGACTTTGTACGCGACGTACCCATCGCGCGACCAAAGCGACTGTTCGCACCATCGGCAATCACCACATACTTTGAGCGAATCTCAAATGTCTCGTTGGTGTCGTGGTCCGTAACATTCGCTCCGCGAACCTTGCCTCGTTCAAAAATCGGTGACAACGCCTCGTGACCTTGGAGCAATGTTGCACCGGCCCGCTGCGCATTGAGGGCGACCATTTCGTCGAGTTCTCTTCGGCGCACGACGTAACCGTGTTGCGGATAAATCGGATGACTTGGCCAGCGCAATTCGAGTTCCTTGCCATGCGCGGTGGCCCGCAATCCCTCGAAGCGATGGAATTTCGCCAACTGATCGGCGATGCCCATGTCGTTGATCTGCTTCACCGCCCGCGGAGTTAAACCATCTCCGCATGTCTTTTCGCGAGGGAAGTGTTTGCGTTCGACGATAATCGGCCGATGTCCCATGTTGGCCAACCAAAATCCGGCCGCCGCTCCTGCCGGTCCACCGCCGATGACGAGCACATCGGTTTCGAGTGTTTGCCGAGGCGCTGACACGCGTTCAGCGTACGGTCGTTGTTTAAGGTTCGACGATGCTATGAACCAGACGACACAGAAGCACGCGGTGTAGTACCCACTGCCGCAGGCGGATCAGGCAATCCCTTAAACGTCTCAGCAAGAGTGTCGAAGTCAGTTGTACCGGCGAGAAGCGCGGCGTAGATCTCCGAAGTTGGCGAGCACCAGCGGTCGTATTCCTTCGACCACTCCGTACTTGTTGGTATCGCACCGCTTACGGTGTAGCGCTCGTGACATACAACTCCAAGAATTTCTGCATCGGTTAATCCGCCGCCACTCTTTGCGCCTTGCTGAGGCATCGGATTGCCGTTATATGAAAGAGGCGCGTTTGCTCCTCCTTCCCGATCGGGATTGCCATAGATGGCGAGACCGTTGGTGACAAATGCCTGGCTACCTGTATAAACGAAATTGAGCATGTCTTCTATTCGGGGAAATGTTTTCAGCACTTCGCCTTGGTACAAAACTCTGCCGGCTCCGCCTTGGCCGTCCGCACCATGACAACCAGCGCACGAACCAAAAAGTGTGGCACCAATTGCCAACGGACCTTCCACGGTCTTTTCTTGTGGGCGCAACGCGAGTAGGTAAATGAATGCCCACAGAGGTAGCAAACTGAGTGTGGCCATCGCCCAAAACGGGATCTTCTTTCGAGACTTAGCGGCAACAACATAAGGCGGGTCGGGAGGTGGCGGCAACGGGGCAACGGGAGCGCTTGGTGCAACCGGCTCCTTGGCAACTGCCACGCTCGGAGCAGATTCAATGCTTCCCGTCGGCGCGGGCTTGTCTGCCGGCTTGGCAGCTTCAGAACCACCTAGGGCTTCTCGGCGCTCTTGCGAGCGCTTGAGTAGGTGTTCTGGAATTTCTGTCACGAGAATCCTTTTTTGAGTCTGGGTTGATTACGGTTTTTGCGAGTGCATCTATAAGACATCTACAAGATTAGACATGACGTAACAATCCCGCGCGAGTGTGCAACGTCACAGGTTTGCACGAATGCACATACTCGGTTCTTTCGCCTTGGCACACCCAATCGGACTAGGGTTATAAGGGAATTAACGACGAAAGGTACCCCTGCGACCCATGCTGGCGATCGACATTCTCAAATGGCCAGGTGTGAACCAGCCATTCATTTTTTCGGTCCTGCTCACGGCCGGCTTGGCCTACCTAGTTGTACCAATTGGAAAGCGTCGACCGGTCAATCGTCAGATCACATGGGGAGAAGCGATGATCGGCGGATTGTTCATTTTCATCTTGCTGTTCCTTGCATTCGGCGTTGTCCCTCATCAATTCATCGACCACGCGGATCGAAATCTTGGTTGGCGCAAGGACAAGATCGTGTACGGGCCCTTTGGGATCCTCAAACCAAAGGCTCTCAACGGACCTTTTCCGTTCACCATTAGCTACGAAGCGATTCGCGACATTGTCGTAGTCGGAATACATGCCGTCAATCTCGGAGCGATGATCTTTCTCTTTTCTTGGTGGCAGAAGCGCGGTGTTGTCAAGCCAAAGGAAATTGAAACGTCAACATACGGCCGACCGCTGGTCAAGACGAGCTGAACGATTATGACTAAGACCGATGCCAATCCACCGATGCCCGAATGGTCATCAGAGTATGAACTTGTCGAAGTTGATAACGCGTATCTGTCCAAGGCAGTTAAACCAAAGCAGTTCATTCACATTGATCAAAGCGAATGCATCATGTGCGAGGGATGTGTCGACATCTGTCCGTGGAAGTGCATTCACATGGTCACTCCAGAGGCGATTGCCGAAGCTCAGGGAACGGAAATGCCCGGTCTGGATCCATCGGACAAAGTTCTGTTCATTATCGACGACGATGTCTGTACTCGTTGTGCGCTTTGCGTCGATCGCTGTCCGACCGGCGTGATCATCCTCGGCAAACTTGGAACCCCGGGCGTAACGGGTGATTTGCATGTACGCACCGATCAACACGGCTATGCCTACGGACTGCGCTTCTAAGGAGACGAATCATGGCCAGCACCGTTGACGAAGCGCCCCGAGTCTCGATGAAGGAGCGCGCCGCCAAACTTGGCAAGTCTGTCCAGTCAAGCCAGGCGTGGAACTCGATCATGCGTCCCGGATCGATATTCCGCAAGGGATATACGGACTCGCCACGCAACCGCTCGTACGTGATCATGAACTCGGTGTTGTATCACCTCCATCCAGTCAAGGTAAAACGCCACGCCGTCAAGGTCAGTTACACACTCTGTCTTGGTGGTTTGAGTTTCTTTCTATTCATTCTTCTCACCGTGACCGGCATCTTCTTGATGTTCTTCTATCGACCGACGGCGACAAACGCGTGGGAAGACATTCAGTCGCTGCAAACCTCTGTGACATTTGGACTGATGGTACGCAACATGCACCGATGGGGCGCCCACTTGATGGTGTTGAGCGTGTTCTTGCACATGGCGCGCGTGTTCTATCACGGTGCCTACAAGGCGCCCCGCGAATTCAACTGGGTTGTCGGCGTTATCTTGCTGGTTCTCACACTGATGCTTTCATTTACGGGATACCTATTGCCGTGGGATCAGTTGGCACTGTGGGCGGTCACCGTGGGAACAAACATGATTGGTTATTCACCGGTCATCGGTTCGCAGGTTCGGTTCGTCTTGCTTGGCGGTACGGAAATCGGAGCAGAAACTCTGTTGCGTTGGTACGTGTTGCACGTGTTGCTCTTCCCGTTCATCACGGTGATTTTTTTGGCGATCCACTTTTGGAGAGTGCGTAAAGACGGCGGAATCTCGGGGCCACTCTGATGACAGAAATCCCGGAGCACCTACTCAAGAGAGCCCAAGCGGCACGCGAAAGAGCGGCCGCCGCGAGCGGAGAGCCATCGACGCAAGGTGGTGCGGACTCGGCCGGTGCAACTGACGCTGGTGCGGCTGCCGCCGATCCGCGAATTTCCCAAGACCTGCTCGATCGGAGTAAGGCGGCTCGCCCTGGTGGCGTCGCGGTAGCGGATCGGCAAACCGCGGTTGTTCGTCCTGACCCACAATCTGCTGGGCCACTCGGAACCGGACCTGGCGGTCACACTCAGCGCCTGCTCACCGTCGTCAAATCCGGATCGATTCAAGATGTCAAGGCAATTCCAGTTGACAAGGTGCACACGTGGCCGCATCTGTTGGCAATCGAGTTTGTTGCCTCGCTTGCATGCACTGCTTTTCTTTTTGTTTTCTCTTGGTTTGTAAATGCGCCGTTGCTGCAGGCCGCAAACTTCAATCAGACGCCAAACCCATCAAAGGCTCCGTGGTACTTCTTGGGGTTGCAGGAGTTGCTGACAATGTTTCATCCGATGATTGCCGGCGTGACAATCCCCGGTGTCGGAATTATTGGTTTGATGCTTGCCCCATTTGTCGATAAAAACCCATCGATCAAACCGGAGGATCGCAAGTTCATTACAGGCATGTTCACCGTCTTTCTCATGTTTTGGGCGATCCTGGTAATCATCGGATCATTCTTCCGCGGGCCAGGATTCAACTTCACGTTTCCGTGGCGTGACGGAATCTTCTTCGATCTCTAAATCGGAACAACGATGTCCACCACCACAATCATCATCAGCGCAGTCGCCGTTATTGTCGTGCTCGGTTTGGGTGTAGTGCTTACCGCGTCGCGCCGAACCGATTCCAGAGGAATTGGAGCCCTTTCGCGGGAAACGCGACGCAAGGATCGCGGCAATGACTCAGAATCGGCAGCCACGGGACGCGAGGTTGAGCAAGCCGCCGTAGCCGGTCGAAGCGTCGCCGTTGTTGCCAAGCCATTGCCGAATGTTGTTCCATGGACTCCACCGGATATCGAGGCGGTCGGAGTGACTCGACGCCAATTCTTCAATCGAGCGACGGTGACGCTGATGAGCGCAAGCCTCGGCGGATTTGGTGCAGCGGTCATCGCGTTTCTGTGGAGAGGCGCGGTCGGTGGGTTCGGATCCAAGGTGACCGTCGGCAAAGTTGAGGACGTCATCACCGAAATCCGGGCAAACAAAGGGTTCCTCTATGTGCCGCAGGCCAGATCGTGGGTAACGGAGTATCCGGCAGAGGCGTTGCCGAAAGCAAAAGTCACGTATGCCAAGCAGCCTCCCGTATTGGCAGGGATGGAAGCGGGACTCGTCGCGTTATACCAGAAATGTCCGCACCTAGGCTGTCGAGTACCCACCTGCGCTACCTCGCAGTGGTTCGAATGCCCGTGCCATGGTTCGCAATACAACAGAGTCGGCGAAAAGAAAGGTGGCCCGGCGCCACGGGGAATGGATCGATTCGGAGTGTCCCTGACCAATGATGTCTTGGTCATCGATACGAGTTCGGTGTTTATCGGTCCGGCAATTGGCACTAACACGACGGGTCAGGAAGCAGAAGGCCCGCACTGTGTGACCAGTCTCGGCGGTCACGGATGATATTTGCCGATATCACAACAAGCATCGCCTGGTTCATACTCGTTGTCTCAGTTTTGGGATGGACCATCTATCTAATAACCAATTCCCGTCGTGGACGGGCAGAAATTGGTTCGGAAATCGAACTTGCGGCGAATCGCAAACTTTATTACGACGACGACGTTCTGGAAGGCAAAAAGATCGAGCGGACGCAATTGATCGGCATCGCCTTTCTGGCCATAATCACGGTTGCGTTGCCTCTCTATTGGATCCTCGAGCCAAGTCGTGAGGCCGGAGCCACGGTCGATTTCCAGCGTCGCTTTGAAACCTGGGGTAGCCGGTTGTTTGTGCCAACGGCAAGCGGTGGTTTCAATTGCTCGGGATGTCATGGCGGAATGAAGGCGTCTGGCGGAGTTTCAAGTTATGTCATTACCGATGCGGCAACTGGCGAGGTCAAGCTGGTCGATTGGAAAGCTCCTGCCTTGAATACTTTGTTTTACCGTTACACCGAATCTGAGGTGCGATTCATTCTTGAGTACGGTCGTCCATTCTCACCGATGTCGGCTTGGGGGCTCGCCGGAGGCGGTCCGCTCAACGACCAACAACTTCAGACGCTGATCGAGTACATACAGAGCATTCAGATCCCGCGCGAGGACTGCCCAAAGGTAAATGATGATCCGCGTCTGTGTGAAGGAGGGCATTTACCCAAGGCCGAACAGGATGCAATCCAAACGGAAGCCGAGCGATTGGTCGCCAACAAATCGTATGCAACCGTTGGTGAATCGCTGTTCAACCTTGACCTCGGCAGCGGAAACTTTTCCTGCGCCCGTTGCCATACCAAAGGATGGTCGTATGGCGATCCACAAATCAGTGGCGGTGGAGCACTCGGTCCCAATCTCACCGGCGGTTCGACGGTGCGTCAATTTCCCCAAAAGTCCGACATGCTCGCGTTCATTCAAGGCGGCAGTGAATTAGGCAAACGATATGGCGAACAGGGACAAGGCAGCGGTCGGATGCCTGCATTCGGGGCGATGCTGACCACCGAACAGATCAATGCAATCGTCGATTATGTGCGAGGACTTTAGATGCTCTCGACTCTTCTCGCCGTTGCATGGAAGCCCGAGCTACACGGGATAGTCGTCGTCATCATCGCCCTCGTCGTATTCGTTGGCGGACCATATCTAGTCATCGGAACAAACGTCGGCGCCCGACTTGGGGTGCTGATTATCCTCGCCGGTTTCTTCGGCTGGCTCATGGCGATGGGTCTTATTTGGTGGACATATGGCATCGGCCTGAAAGGTCCAGATCCTTCATGGGATCCGGCTAGCCCAATAACGATTATTCGTGACACGTCCGAATTCCAAAATGCAGGTCTCGTATCGTCTTCGATCACCACGACTGGTGAGCCACTTACCGACGCCGCCAACGCATCAGAAGCTCTCCAGCGCGACGGCTGGAACTTATTGGATGAAGCGGATCCGCAGCGGGGACAAGCGGTCGCCTCATCGGACGAGATCCTTCTTGTCGAAGCAAAGGAGTTTCTCGCCGGTGAATATCTCTCCGTGGCCGTGTACGACCGCGGTGGCGAGAGATGGCCAAAGATTAATGACTCCCTTGACTTCATAGCCTTCTTTCACAAACCGCATTACGCCCTTGTCGAAGTTGCGCCGGTCATTGCCCAGCGAGTCGAACCGGGTCGTGCTCCTGCAAGGCCCGTGGTCGACAACACGAAACCGCATCGATACGTCTATATGTTGCGCAATCTTGGCGCCAAGCGTCAGCCGGCGATGTTCATCGCGCTCGGTTCGGGACTCATCTTTTTCATGCTCTGCTGGGTATTGCATCGCCGCGATCTCGCACTGCGTGTCAACCTTTCGGCTGAACGCTCGCTGACGAAGGTCTAAGTCGTGGGTCAATACCTACCGATTGTCGTACTGCTCATTCTGGCGGCCATATTTGGGGTCTTGAGTTCGATGGCCTCAAAGTTGTTGGCACCAAAGCGCCCCAGTAGCGCGAAATCTGCGCCATACGAATGTGGGATTGTGCCAAGCCGTGAAGCGCCTGAACGATTCCCTGTGAGTTTCTACATCGTGGCGATGCTTTTTATCATGTTCGATATTGAGATCATCTTCGCCTATCCATACGCGGTCAGTCGTCAGGAACTTGGTTCGTTTGCCTTCTTCGAGATGGTCGCCTTCAGCGTCGTATTTTTCGCCGCCTTCATCTATGCCATAGCCCGCGGAGCATTGGACTGGGGACCTTTTCAGCGTGCGTGGTCAACGAATCAATTCGACAAAGTCGGCGCAAGTTCAGTGCTTGCAGAGCCAAGTTACGCCGTGCGAATTGTCGGACTTGAAGGTCGCCAAGACGATGAACAGGTTTCGGTGTAATGGGAACCGTGCGCAATGTTCTCGATGAAGGACTCGGCGGACTCGAGTTGAATTTCCTCACGGGCCGCATCGAAGACGTCGTTAAATGGTCGAGATCGCGGTCGAGTTGGGGCGTCACATTTGGTTTGGCTTGCTGTGCGATCGAAATGATGGCAACCGGTACCGCCCATTACGACCTTGCTCGCTTTGGGATGGAAGTGTTTCGCGCCTCACCACGACAGGCCGACATCATGATCGTGGCGGGACGCGTCAGTCAAAAGATGGCTCCGGTATTGCGTCAGGTGTACGACCAAATGATGGAACCAAAATGGGTGATCTCGATGGGGGTATGTGCGAGCAGTGGCGGCATGTTCAACAACTACGCCATCGTCCAAGGGGTTGATCAGATTGTTCCCGTCGACGTTTACGCACCGGGTTGCCCGCCAACACCAGAAACTCTCATTCACGCAATCGAGACGTTGCATCAACTCATCGAAGACGGAGAAATAGTAAAACGACGATCGGCAACCGGCGCAGGTGCGGGCGTCCATGTTCAGGAAATTCCGGCAGGAAGTATCACTCCAGTCATTCTTGGATCGAAGTAGTCAGTGTCCGCTACCGAAATTCACGGCTCGCCTCACATTCTGAGCGTTGGGCAGGACGTGCTTTTGGTCGCCAAAGACCGCTATATCGAGACAATGAGAAATCTTGCACTAGATGGATTCGAAATGTGCGTGGACCTCACGGCCGTCGATTTTCTGACCCACCCAGGGCGCTCGTTGCCTCAGGGTATTGATGCCGAGCGATTTGAGGTTGTGGTCAACCTGCTGTCGATGAGTCTGCATAAACGGTTACGTCTTCGGGTGCAAGTGAGCGAGGCTGACCCGATCATCGACTCGGCCTTCGAGATTTATCCGGGCACCGAGGCGATGGAACGCGAGGTGTTCGACATGTTTGGCATCTCGTTTCGCAATCACCCTGACCTCACACGAATCCTTATGCCGGAAGACTGGGATGGACACCCTCTGCGCAAGGATTATTCCCAGGGCCAGATTCCGGTTCAATTCAAGGGCGCGACAACATGACCGACATCGATGACGTCGTTTCGGCCGACACCTTCGAGGGTCGTCAGGAATTGCAACCGCGCAAGGTGCTTACGCCGAGAGAGGTTCTACGCGAGGTCGGTGCCGTATTAAGGATGAGCGAGACCGACGCCGCGCTCCTTTCCGAAACGACCACAGAAGTTGCAGAAGACCAAACCATGATCATCAACATGGGACCCCAGCATCCCAGCACCCACGGCGTATTGCGGCTCATGCTTGAACTTCAAGGCGAAACGGTGTTGCGCTGCAAACCAATCATCGGATATCTGCATACCGGAATGGAAAAGACGGGCGAGTCGCTGACGTTTATGCAGGGCGGAACCAACGTCACCCGAATGGATTATGTTTCGCCGCTCAACAATGAACTCGTATTTTCCATGGCGACCGAAAAACTGCTCGGCATCGACGGCGATATTCCCGAGCGTGCGGTGTGGATGAGAATGTTGCTTTCAGAACTGAACCGAATGAGCAGCCATCTGCTGTTCATGGCCACCAACGGAATGGATATCGGGGCGGTCTCGATGATGCTGTACGGCTGGCGCGAACGCGAGGAAGTTCTGCGCTTTTTCCAGAAAGTCACGGGACTGCGAATGAACCACAATTTCATTCGACCAGGCGGGGTAGCGGCGGACCTGCCGCCCGAGTGGCGCGACGATGTGTTGGCGATTCTCGACATGCTGCCGGCGCGACTGGCCGAATACGACACGTTGATGTCTGGTCAACCCATTTGGCGCGATCGTTTGCAGGGGGTCGGAGTGATCACCCAGCAGGAGGCGATCGCCCTTAGCGCAACTGGCCCAATCTTGCGCAGCACCGGAGTGTCGTGGGATTTACGGCGTGACATGCCATACCTGCACTACGACGAGATGGAATTTGATGTCATCGTCGGAAAACACGGCGACTCATATGATCGCTACGCCATTCGTCTCGAAGAAATCCGAGAATCGATGAAGATTGTGCGCCAGATTCTCGAGCGGATGCCGAGTGGTGACTTTCGGATTCAGAACAAGAAGGTAACCCCGCCGCCGCGGGCAAGGATTGATGAGTCCATGGAGGCCCTCATTCACCATTTCAAGATCTTCACCGAAGGATTCAAGGTTCCCGAGGGCGAGGTGTACATGGCAATCGAGAGTCCTCGTGGGGAAATCGGGTGTTACATCGCCAGCGACGGTTCGGCCACGCCGTATCGGATGCATGTGCGCGCCCCGTCGTTTGTCAATATTCAAACGCTTCCGCACATGATGCGAGGCGGTCTTGTTGCCGATGCGGTGGCCGTTATCTCGTCTGTCGATCCCGTTCTCGGTGAGGTGGACAGATGAGCCGCCTGAGCGATGCAAATGTAGCGATCGCCAAGGAGATCATCGCCCGATTTCCGCGGGCAAGGTCGGCGATGATTCCGCTATTGCATTTGGCCCAGGAGCAAGACGGACACGTGAGTAACGAAGCAATGGTGCATATCGGTGAATTGCTCGGTGTCACTTCCGCCGATGTGTACGGCACGGCGAGTTTCTATGAAATGTTTAAATTCGAACCAATCGGCAAATACTGCATCAACATTTGTACGAACATCTCTTGTCATCTGGTCGGTTCATGGAATCTTTTGCACCATGCCGAGGCAACACTGGGAATCAAGGCGGGCAGCACTACTACAGACGGAATGTTCACGTTGGAAGATGTTGAATGCATCGCCGCCTGCACAGAAGCACCTGCAATTCAGGTCAACTACCGCTATCGCTACAAAGTGACACCGGCCAACTTTGACCAACTGATAGACGATTTGCGAAGTGGCCAGGTGGACGATGAAATTCCACCTTTTGGCAAACTGTCTCGAATACGCCAGCGCACGACCGACGCATGGTCGAACAAAGGTATCCAGTCGCAGGGCACTGTTGATGAGAGATAACCGCCGATGAGCTTTGTTTATAGCGCGCCGGGTCAAGTTCCAACCGGTCCACAACTGATCACTGGCCGCTTTGATATTGCCGACGGCCACACATTCGAGGGATACGTCCGCACCGGGGGTTACGTTGCTTTGCGCAAAGCATTGGCGTCGATGACTCCTCAGCAGGTTCACGACGAAGTGAAGACTGCCGAAATTCAAGGTCGCGGAGGTGCGGGATTTCTAGCCGCCACGAAGTGGGGATTTTTACCCGCAGAAGTTCACCCAAGATATTTAGTTGTTAACGGCGACGAGAGCGAACCGGGTACTTACAAAGACCGACTATTGATGGAACTCGATCCTCACCAACTAATTGAGGGCATTCTCCTTGCCAGTTATGCGATCAATGCCGCCCAAGCGTTTCTCTACGTTCGAGGAGAAATGGCTCTTGCACAAGAGCGTCTGGCGAAGGCCCTCAACGACGCCTATGCCAACAATATTGTCGGTCGAAATATTTGCGGCTCTCAGTTTTCCCTCGACATCACGCTCACGTGGGGCGCGGGTGCGTACATCGTCGGCGAAGAAACCGCGCTCATCGAGAGCTTGGAAGGCCAGCGTGGCATGCCCCGTTTGAAGCCTCCGTATTTTCCCGCCGTCAAGGGCCTGTACATGCAGCCGACAATCGTCAACAATGTTGAAACTCTTGCCAACCTGCCGGCCATTGTCAACAGCGGCGGAAACGCATTCAAGGTTCTTGGTGCACCCACAAGCACGGGGATGAGAATGTTTTCCGTTTCCGGACACGTCAATCGTCCGGGAGTCTTCGAGGTTCCAAACGGCGTGACGACGTTTCGCATGCTGTTCGAGGCTCCCGAATATTGTGGCGGCGTTCGCAACGGAGGAACCGTCAAGGCATTCATTCCCGGTGGAGCATCTGCCATGTGGTTTTTCGACGAACACTTAGATATGGCTCTTGACAAACCAACCGTGGACAAGGCCGGCTCGATGCTTGGCTCTGGTGCGATCGTTGTCATGGACCAAACCACAGACATGGTTGCAGCCTGTTGGCGCATCGTCAGGTTTTTCGCACGCGAATCGTGCGGCAAATGCACCCCATGTAGAGAGGGAACCACCTGGCTCGAGCAGGTCTTGCGACGAATCTTGGATGGCCAGGGTCGTTCCGAGGACATCGAGCTGCTGTTCGAGATAAGCGAAAGCATCAGCCCTGGAATTGCTTGGCCGCCAATCCAAACGACCATCTGTCCACTTGGGCCTTCTGCGGTTTCGCCGATCGCGTCTGCAGTGCGACGGTTTCGTCCGGAGTTCGAGCATTACATCGCTCACGGTCGTCCGGCCGACGGTATTGAAGACGTACTTCAGCCGGAAGGCGTGATCGCCAATGTCTAAGAAATCTTTGTCGATCACTATTGATGGCAAACCACATCAGGCCACTCAAGGCCAACTCGTTATCGACGCGTGTCAAGATGCCGGCAGTTACGTTCCGTTTTTCTGCTACCACAAGCGAATGACACCGGTCGGAATGTGTCGGCAATGCTTTGTCGAAATTGACGGTCCGCGCGGTCCAATGATGGTCGTGTCATGTATGACACCAGTCGTCGAGGGCCAAGTAGTGCGCACGGCTACCGAAGGCGTCAAGCGTGCCCAGGAAGGAGTGCTGGAACTTCTGCTGGCAAATCATCCCCTTGACTGTCCGGTGTGCGATAAGGGCGGTGAATGTCCGCTGCAAGACCAGGCATTCAGTCATGGTCCAGGTGAAAGCCGATTTGTCGAAGAGAAGCGTCACTTTGAAAAACCAATTCCAATTAGCTCTCTTGTATACCTCGATCGCGAGCGGTGCATCCTGTGCGATCGTTGCACCCGCTTTGCCGATGAGGTGGCGGGCGATCCGCTGATCACGTTTGTCGGTCGAGGCAGCAACACCCAAGTGCTGACATTCCCCAACGAGCCATTCAGTTCGTATTTCTCGGGTAACACCGTGCAGATCTGTCCAGTCGGTGCGCTTACGGCTCAGCCGTATCGTTTCAAGGCTCGACCATGGGATCTTGATCAAGAAGAGAGCACATGCACGACTTGTTCGGTGGGTTGTCGAACCGTGATCCAAAGCAGCCGCGACGAATTGGTTCGCTACCAGGGCGTCGACATCGATCCGGTGAACTGGGGTTGGCTGTGTGATCGAGGTCGGTTCAACTTTGAGTCGGTAAATAGTTCCGATCGACTGACCGCACCGATGACAACTGGCGATTCCGGCTTAACCGAAACGTCCTGGGCCATTGCGATTGATCAGGCGGCACGCCTCCTTCGCACCGCCCTCGCAATTGGTCCTGAGTCGGTCGCGATTATTGGTGGTGCGCGAGGCACCAACGAAGATGCATTTGCATGGGCAATGCTGGCCGACGCCCTCGGAATCGATCAGAGGGATTCGCAGCTCGCCGACGGTTTGCCACCAGAAATTTTCGCACTGCCCCAGGCAACAATTGACGACATCAATCAGGCCGCCACGATCATTTTGCTCGCGCCCGATCTCAAGGAAGAACTTCCCGTCCTATACCTGCGGGTGCGCCACGCCGCGGAGAAGCGCACGGCCAGAGTCATCGAATTCACCTGCCACAACTCTGGGCTAACTCCATATGCATGGCACAGCACTCAAGCCGAGGGCGGCAAACTTGCCGATGTTATTCGGCAAGTTGGTGCCACAGATGAGGTCGCCAAACAATTGCAAAGCGGGGACGTCGTTGTCGTTATCGGCCGAATGAACCTGGCCGAGACTCCTGAGTTCGTGATCAACGCCCTTGCAGAGGTTCTCCATCTCGCTCCTCACGCGCGTGTCCTGCCAACGCTTCGTCGAGGAAACGTCCGGGGTGCAATTACCGCAGGGATGACACCTCAATCGGACGCGGGCGGTACCGCCGAAATTTTGGCTTTGGCCGCGGCGGGCAAGATTGAATGCCTTGTCTTGCTCGGAGCAGATCCTCTAGCCGATGTTCCCGACGCCGATCTGGCCCGTCGCGGCATCACCGGAGCGCGAAACATTATTGCAATCGACAATTACATCACCGCTTCAAGTCAGCGCGCAGACGTCGTGCTACCGGCGGCCGCATATGGTGAAAAAATGGGGACGACAACAAACCTCGAAGGTCGGATAAGCAATGTGGCACAGAAGATCACTCCGGCGGGTACGTCTCGGCCTGATTGGATGATCGCTGCCGAATTGTCAATCGCAATGGATAAGGATCTCGGATTTTCCAGTTATGCCGATGTCCATCGGATGATGATCGAAAGAATTTCCGCATTTGCTCCGGCCGGTGATGACAAAAGTGTTCGTCACAATGGAGTGCTGATGAATCGTCCTCGCCCAGTCACGCTGGCCAGATCCGACATTAAAGTGGCCGATCACATTTCGTTCAAACATCGCCTAATTGTCAGTCGCAAGCTGTATGACGGCGCCCGCGGCACAGAGAAAAGTCCTTCTCTTGCTCCACTGGTCGGAAACGCAGGCGTATATGTCCATCCACTTGATCGGGCGCGAATTGGTGTCGGCATTGGAGTCGACGTCAAGGTCACTTCAAATCGAGCCGTATTGGTGTTGCCAATTCATGAATCGAAGGATGTCATGGTCGGCACGGCCTGGATCCCATTCAATCAATTGGGCGTCGATGTCCGAGAACTGCTTGATCTCACGGATGACGTGTGCGATGTTCGAATTGAGCACCTCTGATGCACGCAATATTTGCCACCGATCCATTGCTGAACGGCGAAATCTTGTGGACTCCGCTCATCATCGTCGCGCTGAAAGTGCTAGTCGTGTTTGTCACTGGCCTCGTTGCCACGATGCTCATGATTTGGTTCGAGCGCAAGGCGATTTCCGGCATGCAAAACCGGATTGGACCGAACAAGGCCGGCCCTTTTGGTGTGTTGCAAACGCTCGCCGACGGGATCAAGTTGTTCTTTAAGGAAGATCTCATTCCCGAACGGTCCGACCGCTTCGTCTTCAAACTCGCTCCGTTTCTGGCCTTTGTCCCCGCTTTTTTGGCCTTTGCCATCATTCCTCTTGGTGGAAATTTCCGCGATGGAAACGATGGCCTGGTCACGTGGTTCGGTCACGAGACACGCATGCAACTGGCCGATCCACCGATCGGTGTGTTGTTTGCACTTGTCATCTCCTCGGTAGCCGTTTACGGAATCATGCTCGCCGGCTGGTCGAGTGGCTCAAAGTATCCGCTACTTGGTTCGGTGCGGGCCTCGGCGCAAATGGTGAGTTACGAAGCCGCGCTTGGTTTGTCGTTGGCCTCCGTCCTGTTGGTGTCGGGGACGCTTTCCACTAATGGAATTGTCGCGGTCCAATCAACAATCGGTCGTTGGAACGTGATTACCACTGGTCTCATTCCATTCTTTGTCTTTTTTGTTGCGGCCACCGCCGAACTGAATAGACCGCCGTTTGATCTCGTCGAGGCCGAGCAGGAACTTGTCGGTGGATTTAACACAGAGTATTCATCGATTCGATTTGCCCTCTTTTATCTGGCCGAGTTCATGAACACGATCACGATGTCGGCGCTCATCGTCACGCTATTTTTCGGCGGACCACAACCCGTTTCGATTGGCAACACCGTGGTCGACATTCCGCTCATCCCCAACACAATTGAAGGTTCCATTTGGCTGTTTGCCAAGGTGCTCGTGTTCCTTTATATATACGTGTGGTTGCGGGCGAGTCTGCCCCGATTTCGCTATGACCAGCTCATGGACTTTGGCTGGAAGGTTCTCATCCCCGCGGCGCTTGGTTGGTTCATGTTGCTTGCCGCCCAAAGGGTCGGACGCGATCAGGGTTGGAACGCAATTGCGGTTGCCTCGGTGTCGGTTGTTGCGGTGGCGTTCGCCTACGGACTGTTACAGCTGGCATTTCGCGTGAGCGCGCGTCACCGCCAAGAGGAAGGGTCGATGTTCTGATGGGTTACTTGGGGGGATTTCTCGTCACCATTCGTCAGCGTGGGGCAAAAAACCAAGTAACCACTCAGTACTCCGGCGGGCGAGTACTTCGTCGAAGCAAAAGGAAGTCAAAGGACGGCGTGGCAAGCAGGCGTGCCGAAGAAATGGACGCCAAAATACCGAAGCCCGAACGCCTTCACGGCCGTCACGTACTCAATCGGTACGAAGACGGGATGGAAAAATGCATCGGCTGCGAACTTTGCGCCGCGGTGTGCCCTGCCAAATGCATACATGTGCGTGGCGCCGACAACGACCCCGAGAATCCAACTTCGCCGGGGGAACGCTACGGGTGGATCTACGAGATCAACTATTTGCGTTGTATTCATTGCGACCTGTGTGTCGAGGCGTGCCCGACAGAGGCAATTACCGAAACCAAACTGTTTGAATTTTCCTTCACCAATCGTCTCGACGCGATCTATACGCGCGACGAACTATTGGTCGACTCTGCTGGCAATCCGAAGCACATGCCGTGGGAAGACTGGCGACCCGGCGAAGACCTCAATACGTCGGGCTGGATGCGGGCTACCGCTTCGAGTGGCGATGCTTCGTATAACGGACTCGTCGGATGGAGCGCCGAATTGGGCCACGGAGTTCGCGCTCCGGAAAGCGGCGGCTCCTAAATGGAACTGTTTGTCTTTGTTTGTGCAGCGTTAATGATTGTTGGCGGCGCCATAGGCGTTGTCGTGCGCGGAAATCCCGTCCATGCGGCGCTGAGTCTTGTGCTCACCTTGTTTGGAATTGCCGTGCTTTTCGTGGCTCAGCGCGCGGAATTCCTTGCGGCGGTACAAGTCATTGTCTATGCCGGCGCCATCGTTGTGCTCTTCCTCTTCGTTGTCATGTTGTTGGGCGTCGACCGTGCGGAAGATCTGCGTACCGATTCGCTCACCGGCCAACGTGGCTTAGCCGTCATTGTCGGGCTTGGTCTACTAGGAGTGTTGGTGACAGCAATTGTTAGCGGAACAGACGCGGTCATAAGCCGGGGAACCGGAATAGAAGGGGCGACCAACGAATCCGCAGACGCCAACATCGTCCAACTGGCCCGCTCGGTCTTTGCGGACTACGTCGTTGCCTTTGAAGTCACCTCCGTACTGTTGGTTGTGGCAGTCGTCGGAACCGTTTTACTCTCCCGTCGTCGACCGAAAGAAGTACGACCGGAAAGCGGTCGACCGTCGTGATTGCCGTCGTCGTGCAACCGACGCCAATGTGGTATTTGCTGCTTTCGGCCTTTCTGTTCGCGATCGGAACGTTCGGGGTCTTGGTTCGACGCAACCCACTGGTGATGTTTATGTGCATTGAATTAATGCTCAATGCGGTCAACCTCACGTTTGTCACTCTCGGCCGTCAACTTGGCAGTATCAGCGGCCAAACGATCGTCTTCTTTGTTCTTGTCGTCGCTGCCGCCGAGGTAGTCGTCGGACTAAGCATCATCGTGGCAATCATGCGTCGGCGCGCCGGAGTGAATGCGGACGACCTTGCGGAATTAAAGGGATAAGCGCAGTCTCATGGTTGACTTTCTGTGGTTCGTGCCGGCCTTTCCGTTGCTCGGTGCAGTCATCATGTTGCTATTCGGCCGCCGCATCGGCGATCCTCGATCGGGCTGGTTGGCAACGCTTGCTCCAACTGCGTCGTTCTTAGTGGTGGCCGCAATATTTGCCGATCTACTTTCCAAACCGGCGAACGAACGTGAACATGTCGTCAATCTATTTTCATGGATTGGAGTTGGATCGCTGCGTGTGAAAATGGCGATCGTCGCCGATCCGCTGAGCATCACGATGGCCCTATTCGTCACCGGCATCGGCGCGCTCATTCATCTGTACTCAATCGGCTACATGCATGGCGATCCGAAATACTCAAAGTTTTTCCTCTATCTCAATCTCTTTATTTTTTCGATGCTGATGCTCGTCCTCGGTGAAAACTTGCTCGTCACGTTCCTGGGCTGGGAAGGAGTTGGTGCCTGCTCGTACTTGCTGATTTCGTTTTGGCATACACGCAATTCCGCTGCGGTCGCCGGCAAGAAAGCGTTCATTGCCAATCGCGTCGGCGATTTTGGAGTCATGATCGCCATGTTCCTCGCTTTCAGCACGATTGGCACGTTGTCATATTCCGGAATTAACGAAGCCGCTCGCGGCGGAACTCTGGCTCCGGTCACGGCGACGGCAATTGCCCTGTTGCTTTTTCTCGGCGCGTGCGGGAAGAGCGCACAATTGCCGCTGTACTTCTGGTTACCCGATGCCATGGAAGGTCCGACCCCCGTATCGGCACTTATCCACGCGGCGACGATGGTTACGGCCGGCGTGTTTTTGATGACGCGCATAGCTCCGGTGTTGGCGGTGAGCTATCACTTTGCGCCGATGATTATCGCGGTCGTCGGGGGAGTAACGGCACTTTTTGCAGCGACCATCGCGGTCGCTCAAAACGACATTAAGCGAGTGCTCGCTTACAGCACCGTGTCCCAACTTGGATTCATGTTTATGGCCGTTGGGTCCGGTGCCTATGTCGCGGCGATTTTCCTCATGGTGACGCATGCATTTTTTAAGGCTCTCCTGTTCCTTGGTTCTGGTTCGGTAATCCATGGCGTGAACCACGAACAAGACATGCGAAGAATGGGCAACTTGCGCCTGCTCATGCCAATTACCTCTCTCACATTTCTTGTCGGGTGGCTGGCTATTGCCGGTGTTCCACCGTTTGCCGGTTTCTGGTCGAAGGATGAAGTTCTTCTCCACGTCTTTGCCAACAACCGCGCGCTGTATGTCGTCGGACTTGCTGCTGCATTACTCACTGCGTACTACATGACTCGACAGGTCATCATGGTCTTCTTTGGCCGGGCCCGTTGGCAAGATCACAGCGGAGAACACGGTGCCCATGGCGATTTCGTCCCCCACGAGAGTCCACGAATTATGCTTGTCCCGCTTGTTTTGCTGGCCGGTTTGTCGGTTCTAGGCGGAGCATTGCAGTTGCCGTTCACGGCCCACACCGAGTTTCTAGATCGCTGGCTTGCACCCGTGATTGAGGAATCTCAAATCAGCATCGCTGGCACATGGGCCTTCGACAATAAATACCTGTTGATGTTCTTAGCCACCGTCGTCGCACTCGTCGGAATTGCGGCGGCTATCGCGGTTTATGTCAAGCGAGTTGTTAGACCGCTCGAACCGCGCGTCCTCGAGCAAGCGTGGTATTACGACACGGCCGTGAGTCAAGCAATCGCCGGACCCGGTGCGAGAGCGTTTAACGCAATCGCATGGGTCGATCTGCACATCGTCGATGGCGCAGTGAACGGAGTGGCGACATTGGTTCGTCGTTCGGCTGGAGTTACGCGAAAAGCCCAGAGCGGATTCGTGCGAACGTATGCCGCGGTGATTGGCCTCGGCGCCGTGCTCCTCGTCGCCTGGTTTGCCTGGAGAAGCATCTCATGATCGCTTCCGAATCGGGTGTGGTGGCGTTTCCAATTTTGACGATGCTTGTCGTGCTCCCCGCACTGGGAGCACTCGTGGTTTCGTTAATCAGTCGCTCGCGAGGCGAGTGGGTCAAGCTCGCCGCTCTAATAACCAGTGTCGCCACCGGTGCCATGTCGATCTGGATGCTTGTCAAGTTTCCAAGTGGGTCTAGTTCGTTTGAGTTTGTGTCGAAACATTCGTGGATTAGCCAATGGGGAATCTCCTGGCATCTCGGTGTCGATGGCATTTCACTCTTCCTTGTTGTGCTTACCGGAGTGCTTTTCCCTCTTGTCATTGCCGGAATTGACGCTCATCACGATGAAAAGCCATACCTAGCGTGGATGCTTCTTCTCGAGGCGGGAGTGATGGGAAGTTTCCTCAGTTTGGATCTTTTCCTATTTTTTGTCTCTTTCGAAATCGTGCTCGTGCCGATGTATTTCCTCATCGGTGGATGGGGCTACGAGCGACGTGTCTACGCGGCCACAAAATTCTTTCTGTACACGATGGCCGGTTCTGCGTTCATGCTGGTGGGCATCATTACCACCGCCGTTCTTGCTCGAAGAGATACCGGCGAATTGACATTTAGCGTTATCGACATCGCCGAGAAGGCACACTTCTCTACGGCAACCGGTCGATGGCTCTTCGTCGCCTTTGCCATTGCATTTGCGGTCAAAATTCCACTGTTTCCGTTGCATACCTGGCTGCCGGATGCCCACACCGAAGCGCCAACTGGCGGCTCGGTCATCCTCGCCGCCGTACTGCTGAAGATGGGTACTTACGGGCTCTTGCGTTTTGGTATTTATTTATTTCCCGAGGCTTCCGTGTGGGCCCGCCCCGTGATGTACACACTCGCCGTGATTGGCATTCTGTACGGAGCAATTGCCGCCACCATGCAACGCGACCTGAAACGACTCGTCGCCTATTCGTCGATTGCCCACTTGGGATTTGTCGTGCTCGGTATTTTTGCACTCACCGTGCAATCCATCGACGGCGGTGTTATCCAAATGGTCAACCACGGCGTGTCCACCGGCGCGTTATTTTTGCTCGTCGGCATGATCTACGAGCGCCGTCACACTCGCCAAATCGACGAATTGCGCGGGATTCAGGATGTTGCGCCGATCTTCGCCGGGTTCTTCATGGTGGTGATGCTGTCATCCATTGGATTGCCAGGGCTCAACGGATTCGTCGGCGAGTTCCTTATCCTGCTCGGGTCGTTCGCCAATGCGAGGTGGTGGGTCGTGGTCGCAACTACCGGCGTCATTGTGGCCGCGCTTTATCTGTTGTGGGCGTATCAACGCGTATTTCATGGCGAACCGGACGCGGCCAATAAGTCGTTCCCAGAAGTCACCTGGCGAGAGGGCGCACTGCTGTCGGTGTTTGTCGGCGTCATTGTATTTACCGGCGTCTATCCAAAACCGATCTTGGATCGCATCGAACCAAGTGTCAAGGTACTGCTCGAACATGTTGAGCAACGCACGACATATCGACAGCCGTTGGCT
>Ga0265292_1001031_pt1 | contig 27880 bp, 14 predicted proteins | sample Munlanlewell296A_FD_189080 | JGI IMG/M metagenome (GOLD analysis project Ga0265292, IMG submission 189080) | Leachate microbial communities from a municipal landfill in Southern Ontario, Canada - Leachate well 296A | ecosystem: Engineered > Solid waste > Landfill > Unclassified | place: Canada... | reverse complement strand
ATTGTAATTGTTCCCCCGCCTTTTTGGCCTGCTCTCTGCCTGTATCATTAAGCGGATTATCAGTTTGTCCTTGCGCGCGCTTTTCAACATTCCACGCTGTTTCTCCATGTCGAACAAAATACCAGTTCCCTTTTGGTTCAATACCAACTTTTGGCTCGCCACAACATGCGCAGTACCACACCGGAATCCGATGCCCATACCAAATCTGCCGACTAACGCACCAGTCGCGTAAATTATCTATCCAATGAAAATAAATCTTTTCAAATCTTTCCGGAATAATTTTTATTTCTCCGCTCTTAACCGCAATCTGCATTCGCTCTTTCAAACTCAACTCTCCCGCAAACACTCTATTGGCTATTGGCTCTTGGCTGTGAACTTTTTTATTTACGTCAATAAACCATTGTTTAGACGGCAACGGCTCAATTGACGCTCCGCAACGGTAACAAATAGAAAGATTGTTAATAATTTCTTCTTCTTTTTCCAGCAAATCTTGTTTTCGCAAAAACTCCACGACTTTTTTTCGCGCTGCCAAAACCGACAAACCCGCGTATTCTTTACCCGCTTCATCAGTCATCGCCCCAGCCTCATCAATAATCTTGATAACTGGCAAATTATTTTTTTGCGCCATTTCATAGTCAACACGGCTATGCGCCGGAGTAACACCAAGCGCGCCCGTGCCAAAATTCATATCTACTGATTCGTCCGCGATAATTTTAATGCTCAAATCCGCCCCGCCCGCAAACTTGGCAACTTTATAAACTTTATTAACTAATTTTTTATACCTTTTATCTCTCGGATTAACGGCCACAGCGGCATCTCCCAATTTCGTCTCCGGACGGGTGGTGGAAATCAAGATCGGAAAATCTTTGGCATACTTAAAAGTATATAGTTTGGCAGTCTGCTCTTTGTATTCCACCTCATCATCCGCCAAAGTGGAATGGCACCGCGGACACCAGTTGACAATGCAGTAGCCGCGGTAAATCAGCCCGTCGTCGTACATTTTTTTAAAAACGGTTCTGACCGCTAAATTTCTTTTTTCATCCAAAGTAAACGCTTCCCGCGACCAGTCCAAGGACGAGCCCATTTTTTTTGTCTGATTAACAATAATGTCATGCGATTCTTGGGCAAACTTATTTACTTCGGCCAAAAACTTCTCCCGCCCCAATTCCTTCCGCGGATCTTTATATCCTTCTGCCATCAATAATTTTTCCACTTTGGTCTGCGTGGCAATCGCCGCGTGATCCGTGCCCGGCAGCCACAATGTCTTGTCGCCTTTCATGCGATGGTAGCGGATCATCACATCTTGGATAGCAAGCATAGCCGCGTGGCCTATGTGCAGATTGCCAGTAACATTGGGCGGCGGCAAAACAATGGAAAATGGCTCGGCGTCTTTGTCGCATACGCCTTTTTCCACGCAAACATCCGGATTAAAAAACCCGCTCGCTTCCCAGCGGTGATAGATGCCGTCTTCGTATTTGTTTGGCTCGTAGGCCTTTGGGAGCTCTTTCATAATGTCTCGTGTTACGTGTCTTGTGTTTCATGACGTCGCGTCCACCATTTCTTCACCACCGGCACCGTCAAAGTAGACAGCACAAACGCCACCGCAGGTACTACTGCATTGGCCAATGGTTGGGGAATATTGCTAAAATACATAAACAGCACGATCACAATATAAGTCAGCGCAAAAATCACCAGCTTGCGCGTCAAGCTCGTTTCCCAGGCCTTGTCCGCCTCCACCCTTTTGTTTCTATCTTCAATGGCTCTTATTCTATTTTCCAACTCATTTATTCCTTCTGACATAGTACTCTTATTTTACTAAATCTCGCTAAAAAAAGCAATAATTTCAACAAATTCGCGCTTATTTATGTAAAAATTCGTGTTTCCGCAAGATTGACAGAAATTTGATTACTTGATAGGATAATCTATTCTTTGTATGGCTTTTAACCAAACGCAACAAATCCACCAGCTTTGGGAAGATAAAAAGAATATTCTCATTACCTTCCGAAAAAACGGCGCTGGCGACGCTATCTCAAGCGCGATCGCTCTGCTTTTATTTTTGGAGCGTCTTGGCAAGCGCGTTGATGTTATTTGCGAGGATTTTGTTTTGCCAAAAAATTTTAGTTTCTTAAAAAACTCTGACAAAATCAGGCCGGCTATTTCTGACTTGCAAAAATTTGTGGTAACGCTGGATGTCAAAGAAACTGGATTGCAAGAATTGAGCTATGATCTAAAAGATGAAAAACTGCGCATTTATATTACGCCAAAAAAAGGATTTTTAACCCGCGACAATGTCCGCACTGCCCAGTCTGATTTTAAGTATGATTTGATTATTACCGTAAATACCCCGGATCTAAATTCGCTTGGTGGATTATACGAAAACAATACCGAGCTTTTTTATAAAACACCCATAATCAACATTGACCACGAAAACGCGAATGAACATTACGGGCATATCAACTTGATTGATATTACCGCCGCTTCAACCGCTGAAATAATTTATGAATTATTAAAAAATCTAGGCGAAGAATATATTGACAACGGACTCTCCACCGCGCTGCTCGCCGGCATGATTGCCGCGACCCATAGCTTCAAGCTGCCCAATGTCAAACCTCACACTCTGTCTATCGCCGGCAAACTGATTAGTCTGGGAGCTGATCGCGATAAAATTATCCGCCAGCTCTATCGCACCAGGTCCATCTCTACTCTCAAATTATGGGGTGAAGCTCTATCCCATCTGCAATCTGACAAAGAAACTAAACTGGTTTGGACCAGCATCACGCGCGACAATTTTGTCCGTTCCGGAGCGCAAGAAACCGATCTGTATGACGTGGTTGAAGAAATTATCAGCACCTCGCCGGAAGCGGAATTGATTATTATTTTCCACGAACACAGCGCTGGAGGGGAACCGCCTCTTATTCATGTTATTCTCCATTCCAACAAAAACACCTATGACGCTAAAAAACTTCTCCAAAACTACCACCCGCCGACCGGCAACAAAAAACAATCCATTTGCGTCATCTCCGGCAAACCAATGAAACAAGTGGAAGAAGAAGTGGTGAGGGAAATTAAAAAACAGTTGTGAAGACAACTGTCTTTTAATTCACCTAATTCACCTAATTGTCTAATTCACCTAATAAAATGTCTAATGACAAATATCTAATTGTTGTCTTCAATTTTTTTCTTTTCTTCCGTTTCTTTGGCTTTTCTGACGATGGTTACTAATATGAGATTCAATTCGTGGGCTTCTTTCCATAGCCTTCTGCCTTCTGCGGCATGAATGGGGCAAGCTCGGGAGAGCATGCGGATAAAATGTTTTGCTTCCTTTGCTTCCTTATTGGCGATTGACATCTTGTGAATAAAATCCTTATTGCTCTCGGCGCAATCAGCTTCGCAATAATTAGCTCCGATAGACGTAGCAGAGGCGACCAGTTGGGAGATCAATCTGTTGGTAATATCGTTCCGAGGCAGTTTGCCAACCCAATCAATGACTTCTTCGCCAAACCGAGCGCTTCTCTCTTCTATATCATAGATTTTCTTTTTGTCACTATCATTTGGCATTTGAATTTTTATTAGAGCTTGCCCTGAGCGAAGCCGAATGGGTGAATTAGGTGAATTAGACAATTAGGTGAATTATATCAACGCCCTTCCGGTCATCTCTTTCGGCTTTTTCATTCCCAAAATCTTGAGAACAGTCGGCGCCACGTCCGCGAGCATGCCTACCGGATGCATCAGGCTCAAGTCTCCTTCCGGCGCATCGCCTGCGGGCAAGGCTTGCCCGCGATACTCATTGGCGATGATCAAAAATGGCACTGGATTGGTGCTATGCTCTTTGTCTTTGTCTCCGGTCTGGAGATTTTTTACTTCTTCCGCATTGCCATGATCCGCGGTAATGATGAGCGTCCCATCTTTTACCAACACCTGCTCGACGATTTTTCCCAATCCTTTGTCAACCGCTTCGCATGCCTTTGCGGTTGCTTCGAAATCGCCGGTATGAGCAACCATGTCGGCATTGGCGTAATTTACAAAAATGACATCATATTTATCTTCTTGGACTGCTTTTATCACCTCTTTTGTCAATTCCGGCGCAGACATCTCCGGCGCAAGATCATATGAAGCTACTTTTGGCGATGGAATAATTTTTCTTTCTTCTCCTTTGAAAGGATCTTCAATGGTGCCATTTAAAAAAAAGGTGATGTGGGCGTACTTCTCTGTTTCCGCGATATGTAATTGTTTCAAGCCCGATCCGCTAATAACTTCTGCCAAGCAATTGTGCACGACAATGGGGGAAAAGGCCGTCGCCACTGGAATTTCTTTTTCATATTCAGTCATAGTGACAAAAAAAAGATCTTTGATATAAGTCCGGTTAAATTTGCCAAACCCAGGCAATACAAATGCCTTGGTCAGCTGGCGGGCTCGATCCGGCCGAAAATTAAAAAATATTATTGCATCATTTTCTTTGATCGTGGCCGTCGGTTCGCCACCCTTGCCAATTACGACCGGAATAAACTCTTCATCATAAATCTTTTTATTATATGAAGCCTTAATCGCCTCAAGCGGATCTTTGTAATATTCTTCCGCTACCCCCTCGGCCATCGCTCGATACGCTTTTTCAACTCTATCCCATCGATTATCGCGATCCATCGCATAATAACGCCCAGACAATGATGCTATTTTGCCGACTTTCAATTCCTTCATCTTTGCCTCAAGCTGTCCAATAAAATCAATTCCGCTGTCTTGCTTGGTGTCTCGGCCGTCCAAAATAGCATGGACAAAAATATCTCTTATTTTTTTCTTTTTTGCCAATTCCAACAACTTGTGGCAGTGCTCTTGGCTAGAATGAACATTCCCCGCGCTCACTAATCCGATTAGATGAAGAGTGGATTGATGCTCTTTAACATGCTCTATTGCTTCAATGAACGCTTTGTTGTCAAAAAAAGAACCATCGGCAATGCTTTTGTTGATCCGCGGAAATGTCTGATAATAAACGCGTCCCGCGCCAATATTTAAGTGTCCGACTTCTGAATTTCCCATTACGCCAAATGACAAGCCAACCTCATTGCCGGAGGCGTATAATGTCATAGCTGGATACTCGCGCACAAACTTGTCCATATTTGGAGTTTTACCGCGCGTAATTGCGTTGCCCTCACCATCCGGCGCGACACCCCAGCCATCAAGAATTGCTAAAACCACCGGTTTTGGTCTACTAGACATAACAGATAAACTGAACTAAATAAAATTTGACAAAATTATACAGAATTAAACAAAATTATTTTAATTTTGTTTAATTCTGTTTAATTTATTAATTTTTTATTGAATTTTTTAATATACTAAATCTAAAATCAAAAATCATAAATCTGCAATCAAAAAAGAATTTTTCCTGTCATCTCCTTCGGCTTGTTTATTCCCATCAATTTAAGCAGTGTCGGCGCTACATCTGCCAATCTTCCTTTTTTCAACTTCTTCATTGGGAGATTATTTCCCACAATTATAAACGGCACCGGATTGGCGGTGTGTTCGGTAATCACTTCTCTGGTCTTTTCATCAAACATTACATCCGCGTTTCCGTGGTCAGCGGTAATGGCCAGTTGGCCGCCTTTTTTTAAAATAAAATCAACCAGCCGCCTCACTTCATTATCTACCGCCTGAACCGCTTTTTTGGCAGCCGCTATATTGCCGGTATGCGCGACCATGTCCGCATTGGGATAATTGACGCAGACAAAGTTGTACATCTCATTGTTAATACCGGCCATAGTGGCATTGGTAATCGCTTTTGACTCCATCTCTGGATAATCGGCAAAAGAATAAACATTTTTTGACTTCACCAAATAACGCGTTTCCCCGTTAATCGGCTTAGGGAAGCCTCCATTCAAAAAAAAGGTAACGTGAGCATATTTTTCAGTTTCAGAAATGTATAATTGCTTTCTATGATCATCAATCGCTTTGGCCAAACAATTTTCTATATTCGGACTGGGGAAAGCAGTAAGAATATTTGGCAAATCAGGCCCGAAATCAGTCATGGCCACAAAACGGATATTCTTTGAACGCTTATTGCGCTTAAACGCTCCCGGGTTCATCTTGGCAAAATCAGGCTGGACAAAAGCTTTGGTCAACTGGCGGGCGCGATCACTCCTGGCGTTAAAAAAATAAACGATGTCATTATTCTTTACCAAAGCTGCCGGCTTGCCGTTATCTAAAATTACAATCGGAGAGATCTGCTCATCTGTTTCTTCGCGGTTGTAGGCTTGGGCAATCGCTTCCTCAGCGCTGTCTGCTGTACACTTGGCCTTGCCGGCAGCGATTGCCTCATATGCCAGTTTGGTGCGCTCCCAGTTCTTATTCCGATCCATGCCATACATGCGGCCCATTACCGTGGCGATTCTTTCGCTATTCTTCATCTGCTTGCGTAAATTTTGTAGAAACTTAATCGCGGCATGCGGCGGCGCATCTCGGCCGTCGGTAAATAAATGCAAAGCTACCCCGTGCTGATGATGTTCGCGCAAATATCCAAGCAAGGCGTACAGATGTTCCGGCCGAGCATGCGGACTATTGTTGCCGGTCAAGAGTCCGATAACATGAACTATTGTTTTGTATTTTTGGGCATGAAACAATGCCTGATCCAAAGCAGTATTTTTGAAAAAAGTGCCATCTTTAATAGCTTCGGAAATCCTAACCAAATCTTGCTTCACTACCCGGCCAGCGCCGATATTGAAATGCCCAGCCTCTGAATTGCCGCTCTGCCCCGAAAACAACCCCACATCCTTGCCATGAGCAATCAATCTTGTGCTGGGATACTTTTTCATATAACCAAAAATATTCGGCGCAGTCTCGGGCGTAACCGCGTTGCCCTTATTTTTGAAGTCAGCCAAGCCAAAACCGTCTAAAATAACAAGAAGGGTGAGTTTGACTCTACTTTTTTTTTCCACTTTTTTAACTATTTTTTTAACTATTTTCTTTGGCATAAGCAACACCTATTATACCTCATCCTACTCAAATGCTCAATAACCAATATTCAATGTCCGATACTTATTGAGTGTACGAATTCCGTACGCATCCTTGACAAGAAAAGCAAAATAATGCTATAGTTAAACGCTTTTTCGGAATATACTAACCTCCGAGAGAGTTTTCAACCTGCTTGCTCGCGAACGCGGGTAAGTTGCTCTTTTCACAATCACAGAAACAAGGGCACAGCCCGAAGGAGAAGTCATGAAAAACGTTACCCTCATTTCTTTGTTTGTTGCTTTGTTCGTGGTCGCGGCGTGTGGTGGCGAAGGTGGATCGACCGACGGTCGGCACAACGACCAGGACGCCGGCCATGACGTTGGGGAGGAGGACGACTATCGGTCATTTGACTCCCGCTTCACCGAAGCGGAAGAAGAGACGACGGATGAGCAGGTAGTGCGGATGGACGCGATATGGCAGCCGGAAGTTGCCGAGGTTGGTCTTGACGCGAGGTTTGACCCGGCCGAGATCGGTTTTGACGCCGACGTCGCGGCGGACACCCTGGATGTGTTCGCCGATATCTCTGATGTCCACGATCTTGGGGCAGACAGCGACTTGCTGGATGGAGGCGATGCCGCGCGGCTCACTGTTGAACGCGCGCCCGATATGCCGGTATTCCAGATTGTGGAAGACCCGGACACCGATGGCGAACAAATAACGCTTGGCGCTTTCTCACTCTGCGCCGAAAGTTCGGACGTGACGCTCAAGACCACCACCCTTACCATGGAGGGGTGGTTCGGTGATCTCTCTCTTGAGGTAATCATCCTCAACGCGTCGGGAGACGCAACGGTCATCTTCAGCGAACCGCGATGGTTTGGCGGCATGGAGATGAATCTGCTCGATCTCCGTCAGACGGTTGGGGTAGAGTCCTGCTCCACACTGGTACTTGCTACCAGAACACCGTTGCGCGAAGGCAACAGATGGATGCAGGTACGCCTGACTGGCCTCACAGTTGTCGAGGTTGAAGATTCCGAGATACTGATCATGGAATCCGCCTATATCGGCACCCGGACCATTTTCCGTCCGGGCGAAGGCGTAGTCGCCAGCAGAGCGAACTACTGGCGGGACGTGATGGAATATGCCAGAGATGGCCGCTTCCTGCAGATCGGCTCGTTCAAGATCTGCGCCGATGAATGGACCCGCGGCTCGGTCCGGTCGGTAGAGTTCCATCTGGAGATGGATAGCGAAACAGTCGCTCTGCCACTGGACATGACTGCCTACGTCACCGAGTGGGACGGAGACAGCACCTATCTGGAAAACCGCGCGGTGTTCCTGCGTAACGGCGGAGCATACCGCTGGGAAAGCGCTCGGCCCGACGACTCGGCCGAACCGCTGAACTGGGGCGGATGCCTCAATTTCAACTGGAGTATGTGGGCGGCGCCGGACGAAGTATCCGAGCTCCGGATGTTTGTTGACGCGGTGGATGCCGAGGACAGCACGGTGCTTGCCGAGTATCCTCCCTACGGCATCCGCGGAGTAATGGATACTCCTCTGCCGTGGTCCCTGATTCGACTCATTGAGCCGGCTCCCGTCGCTCCACAGGTCAACCTCTACTGGACCGGCCGCGCCGATCTCAATCGCCGCGAATGGTTCGGCTGGGAAGAAGACCTGTTCGACTGCTGGCGATCAGCGGCGCCCGACGGCGAAGATAACCCTGCTCTGTCGTCCCGCGCCTGCAGCTTGGCTGGCATTACCGGCACGGTTCAGTACATTGATCCTCGCTTTCCGCCAACGTTGGAAAGCATTGAGGCATCCATCTACATGGAAGGATACACCTCAATTGATGTGATGATCTTCGTTACCACCAAGTGGGAAGCGGAGATCGTCTATCTTGAGCGGATGACCTTGTCCCCGGGCGAGAACCCGATCGCGATTCCACTTGATTATCGCTGGAACAGGGACACGGGTACCTCGTTTGAGTTCGGCATCGCGATACCGCCGCAAGAACTTGTCTCAACGGTTGAAGACGAATTCGGCTCGCCAGTAATCGGCCTGACTATGGAAAACGTGGTCGCGACCTACGTAGGCGAGGAGTTGCCAATCTCCATCTGGGCTCCGGAACGCCCCGGCACGTACGATTACGCCCGCAGACCGCTCCCATACACAGGTCCGGACATGAGATTTCACGTGCCTGAACTTTGGCTCGTGAGCCACGAAGAAGGGCCTGTGACTACCGTGGTGATCGGCGAGGAACGCACCGAGCCAATACGGCTTTTTGATGCGCGGGTACAAGCGCCATTCGGTGCAGTTACGGTGCATCGGCTCACGTTCGTGCACGGCACGAGCAAGGAGGAGCCACCGCTCGGAAGCGTTTGGCTCCAAATGGATGGCGCAACATATGTCCTAGTCTACTGGGACAGGGTCAACGCCATTTTCGAGCCGCCGAGCGACGCGACTGTAACCGTGAGCCAACAATCGTGGTCGTGGCTTGTGGTTTACGGCTCGCAACCGCTCGAAGAGACTGTTCCAAGCGAACCGCTCCACTTTCGGCTCGTTGATGTGGTGATAACGCCGCAAGACAGAGCCGAACCGGAGCTTGGAATGATAATCGGGCTCACCTTGGAGGGAGAGCCTATCTACCTCGACGAGGAGCATCCGGTAATGGGAATGCCGGTGCGGCTCATCGAATAACCAAAGAAACAGGAGGAAAGAAAAAACACCCCGTCGTGCGTCTGCGCGGCGGGGTGAATTATTTTTAAGAAAATCATTTTTTAAATCAACCGTTCGCATCCCCTGATTTCCAGTTTCTAGTTTCTAGTTTCTAGTTTCCAATTTCTAATTTCCAGTTTCTAATTTCTAATTTCTAATTTCTAATCTCCCTCTCAATCTCCATCAGCCGATTATACTTCTCCACCCTTTCCGAACGCGACACTGATCCGGTCTTGATAAATTCCGCGTTAACCGCCACCGACAAGTCCGCGATAAAGGTGTCAGCGGTTTCGCCAGAACGGTGAGAAATGGAAACCTTATATCCATTATTTTTCGCTAGATAAATCGCGTCAATTGTCTCGGAAAGCGTGCCGATTTGGTTTAACTTTATCAGCGCCGCGTTACCCACTTTTTCTTTTATCGCCCGGCCGATTCTTTCGGTATTCGTCACAAAAATGTCATCTCCCACCACCGCGACTTTTTTGCCTAAAACTTTTGTAGCCAGCTTCCAGTTTGCCCAGTCATCTTCTGACAGCGGATCTTCAATAGAAACAAACGGATATTTCTTGACCCAAGATTCCAGTTTTTGGATTACATAGCCAGCAGTGGCTGGCTGTTTGGGGCTATTGAAATAGTATTTGCCTTTGCTAAAAAATTCTGATGCCGCGATGTCCATGGCCAAATAAACATGCTTTCCCGGCACATAACCAGCGGTTTTGATCGCCTGCATAATAAATTTGATTGCTTGTTCGTTGTTGCTAAACTCGGGCGCGTATCCCCCTTCATCTCCCGCGCCGGTACTATATCCTTTTTCACTCAAAATCTTTCCCAGCGCGTGAAAAACTTCTGACCCGATTCTGACTCTTTCAGCGAATTTGTTATTGACCGGCACGATCATGAATTCCTGAATAGTTAAATGATTGTCCGCGTGCCGCCCGCCATTGATTATATTCATAGTCGGCAAGGGCATTCGGCAGCCTTTTTCCTTCAAGTGAAATGCCTGACGGATATGCTGGTATAATGGCCGGCGTTTGGAAACTGCCGCGGCTCGCGTTGCTGCCATAGAAACCGACAGTATGGCATTGGCTCCCAGCTTGCTTTTATTTTTTGTGCCATCCAGCGCGATCATTATTTCATCAACTTTGCGCTGTAATGCCGCATCCGCGCCATTCAACGCTTTCGCGATTATGGTATTAACGTTTTTCACCGCTTTTAAAACTCCTTTACCGCCATATCGGACACTGCTATCGCGCAATTCCACGGCCTCGTGCGCGCCGGTTGACGCGCCAGAGGGGACCGAAGCGGTGCCAGTTGAACCGTCATGAAGTATGACAACCGAACGAACCGTCGGATTGCCGCGCGAATCCAAAATCTCGTAGGCAGTAATCTGTTTTATTGATGTGGGTCTCATAGTCCAAAATGACAGCGTGTTTTACCTTATTTCAAACGTTACACTCACATTCAACCTAACATCAGCGCTCCCAGGTTCAATATCTGGCGCTCCGCCCCCAATGCCAGAATCCATCGCCATTGCCTCTGCCTTATAAGAATAAGCTTGAGAAGCATCATATTCATTATAAGCAACAATGCTGACCAAACGAACACCGAGCGCTTGCGACAAAACTCTGGCCTTTTTATAAACTTTTTCCAAGGCTTCAATTCTTGCCTGCTCTATATATACGTCTGCATCATCAATGGTAAACTGCAATCCGCTTACGCTATTCGCGCCCACCTTGCCGGCCAGCGCCAAAACAGCGCTTGATTTATCAAGATCGCGTATCTTCACGCTCACCGATTGGCTGACTTCATAACCCTGAAGCGCCCGCCCCTCGTCTTGGGTATAATTGTATTGCGGGTACACATTATAATTGCTGGTCTGAATATCATCTACACCAATTCCAAGCGCCTTAAGTTCAGCAATCAACTGATTCATAATCTTTGTATTTTGGACTTGGGCTTCTTCGACCGTACTGCCTTGCGCGGCCATACCCATTGTCGTCTGGGCGATATCTGGAACAGCCGTTACTTTGCCTTCTGCCTGGATCGTAATAACTCGTTCAGACTTATCAGCTTGGCCGATATAATTGAATTTTTGGACATTGTTTCTTATCAAAGTTCCCATCCATACGATGACATAAGCAAACAAAATAAAAAATAGGGTAATGAGAAGTTTGCGGACGAACTCTCCCAAGGCATGTTTTTTTATAAATGGGAGGCTGCAGCTGTTTTCAAAACAACAGTCGTGCTTGGCGGTTCCGTTGGTTTTGCCATTGCCGTTGGATTTTGATTGTGGGTTTTGTTTTTCTGTTGGCATATGTTTGAAATTAAAGATTAAAGATTAAAAATTAAAGATTAAAGATTAACTAACTTATTAATAGTATACACCATAATCTTTTAATCTTAAAATCTTTCAGTCTTTAATCTTCATTCTTTATTTTTCTCCAACGCCGCAATCCCCGGCAACTCCTTCCCAGCCAAATATTCCAGCATCGCTCCCCCGCCAGTGGAAACCAGATCAACATCCTCTTTCATCCCGACCAAATCCATCGCCTGCAGAGTCTCGCCGCCGCCGATCACGCCGAACGCTTTGCCTTTTGAACGCGAGGCAACCAACCGCGCGATAGCCAAAGTGCCCGCATCATACGGCTTTTGTTCAAAATATCCCATGGCACCGTTCCAAACAATGGTCTTGGCTTGCTTGATATACTTGGCGTACAAACGAATGGTTTCCGGGCCAATGTCGTAAATCCCGTAACCCGAATCCCGCAACCCGAATCCCAAATCTATTTGCCGAACATTAAATTTTTTTCCTTCTTTATCTCCTATAACTAAGTCAACTGGTTTAATCACTTTTTTATTACCGCAATAACGAATGGCATCTTTAAAATAATCTTTATCAATAAGCGAGCCGCCGACTTTATATCCTTTGGCCGCGAGATAGGTATTTACCAGTCCGCCGCCAATGAGAATATGGTCGGCTTTTTTTAATAAATTTTGCAAAATCGGAATTTTGGTTTCAATCTTTACTCCGCCGAGTACAACAACAAACGGCTTTTTGGGATTTTCCGTAACTTTGCTCAAACCTTCAATTTCTTTTTCCAAAAGCAATCCAGCATAACTGGGCAGATATTTTGCCACGCCGGTAACTGACGCGCTCGCTCGATGCGCCACGCCAAATCCATCCAGCACAAAAATATCCGCTAAACTTGCCAAATCTTTACTTAGTGTTCCGGTATCTTTTTTTTCATCAGATGAAAAACGAACGTTTTCTAGCATCACCACATCGCCATTCTTCATCTTCAAAACATCCTCTCTAACTTTTGCCACTTCGCAACTTCGTAACTTTATCACTTTTTTATTTAAAATCTCTGACAATCTATCAGCAATCGGCTTCACGCCAAACTCTTTCACTGCCTTTCCATCGGGCCTGCCTAAATGCGTTAGTAAGATCGCCTTCGCCTTTTTCTCCATCAAATATTTTATCGTTGGCAACGAAGCATGCAAACGACTATCATCCAAAACTTTTTTGCCTTTAACCGGCACATTAAAATCCACTCGTACTAATACGCGTTTACCTGCCAAATCACGGGCGTGCTTAATTGATTTAATAGACATATAAATTAACGTTTAGCGCCATTGTCATTCCGAGCGGAGTGAATCCCGATTCGCATCGGGATGAACGTAGCCGAGGAATCCCTTAACGCATGTTAACAAGCAAACTTCCCTAATCCTCCCAATGCGGATTTTTTTGTTTAATTAATGCTTGCTTCTTTTTTCTCGACCATTTTTTCAGTTGTTTCTCTCTCGTAATCGCTTCGCGCACATCATGGTATTCTTCCCAGTATATTAATTTTGAGCAGTCATATTTTTTGGTAAAACCGTCGTTTAATTTAAATCAGTGTTCAAAGTTTCTTCGGGCGATATTATTAGTGATACCGATGTAGAGTGTGCCAGTTGGGCTGGCCATGATGTAGACGTAATACAGGCGTTGCTACATATTCACTCGTTAAGGGATTCCTCAACTCCGCTTCGCTCCGTTCGGAATGACAGTGTGACCGCAAACAATCTCCGCCATCTCCACCAGCCGATTCGCGTAACCCCATTCATTATCATACCAAGCAATTACTTTCACTAGATCGCCGTCTACCACATAAGTCAAAGACAGATCAACAATCGCCGACCGCGCGTCGCCGATAAAATCTGAAGAAACTAGCGGTTCTGATGTAACGCCTAGTATCCCTTTCATTGACCCTTGGCTGGCTTTGGTAAAGGCCGCGTTCACCTCGTCTTTCGTCACTTTTTTTTTGAGCAGAACAGTAATGTCGGACAAAGAAACCGTAATCGTCGGCACGCGCACCGATAGCCCGTCAAACTTGCCCGCGAGTTCAGGAATGGTAAGCGCGGTCGCGACTGCCGCGCCGGTAGTTGTCGGCACCATGTTTTGAGCCGCGGCTCGGGCCTCGCGCAGATCTTTGGCCGGACCGTCCTGCAAAGGTTGGGTGGCCGTGTATGAATGAATAGTAGTAAGCAAGGCTTTGCGCACTCCAAAAACATCTTCCAGCGCTTTCATCACCGGCGCGACGCAGTTGGTTGTGCACGAAGCGTTGGAGATAATCGTTTCGCCCTGGTACTTTTTCTCGTTGACGCCAATCACAAAAGTTGGCGCGCCGCCCTTGCTCGGCGCTGAAATCACCACCTTTTTCGCGCCCGCTTTGAGATGAAGCTCTGCTCCTTCTTTTTTGGTGAATTTTCCGGTGCACTCCAAAACTACGTCAACTTTTAATTTTTTCCACGGCAAAAACGACGGATCTTTTTCCGCGAACACGGGAATTTTTTTATTTCCCACGATCAAATGCTTTTCATCATGCGACACTCTCGGCGCGAAATCAGGATACGCTGTGTCGTATTTTAGGAGATGCGCGAGCACCCGGCTCTCGGCGATGTCGTTCACCGCGACAATCTGCAAGTTCTTTTTTGTCCACGCGACTTTGAAACTATGACGGCCGATGCGGCCAAAACCGTTGATGGCGATCTTTATCATATTTTTTATTATAAATTATGTGTTTACTGGCTCATACGCAATTTATGGCTACCTTGGGTCAAACGGTGAACTGATGAGAGATAAAATATACGCGACGCGGCTCATTTTCTTTATTGGTAGTCCGTCAACCCTACCTCTGTCTCCTCCCCTTATGAGGGGAGGAGAACCAGATAAGCAAGGTCAACTTAAATCCAATCGTTAGCCCCTTTCCCTTCATAAGGGAAAGGGGTTGGGGATAGGGTTGTCGGATCACCGCGGAGAGGGAGGAATACCCTATATTGCGCATGATCCTGTTTACTGTATTGTCATCCCTAATTATATCTTATTTTTGTTTCTAGCACAAGACAAAAAAACACAAAAATCAAAACCCCTTCTTTGCCAACCACGCAAAGAAGGGGTAGTTTCTAAATCGTATCAAATCTGAATCGCAATCTTACAGCAAATTCAGTTTTGCCATAGTCAGTGGACCCATACTGCCAGTGCTTGCGATACTATTCGCCGCTTGGAATTTCTTTACTGCTTCGGTCGTCGCTGGGCCAAAATTTCCATTGGCTTCAATATTCGCGGAGAAGAATCCCAAAGTTTTGAGTTTGAGCTGGAGCTGTTTTACCGCTTCGCCTTCATCGCCTTTTTGGAGTAATTGGGTGAATTTGTATGAAGTAATTTTTTCTCCCAACACGCTGCCGCTCGCGCTTGATTGCAAAACTTCTCCGTCGGAATATGTTTCGCTGTCATCAATAGCGACGATCCTGTCCCACCTGAAATTGAGCGAGTTGAAAGTCGCCTCGTTTTTCACATGCCGCCTGACTTGTTTGGTCGCATCTTGCGGATTTGGTTCCAAACGATACACCTTGGCATTATTCTTGTACTTAATCAAAGTATAGTTTGGGTGATGATTGGTGAAGTTAATTTCCGAACCAATGGTGTATTTGTCCAAGAGTGTAGTGTCAATATCCTCAATCCAATTCCAACTGTATTTAAGGGCATTAAAAACCGCTTCAGAGGTAATCCAATACTTCTCCGTTCCCAATAACAAATAGACTTTTGGATCACTGACGATCTTTACCAATGCGCCGTACTTCGGATCATATTTCGGTCCCCAAGGCATAAAGCCGAGATTATCATTTGGTATGGCTTGCAGATCCGACTTGACGGCAACCAACACGTTTTTCCATGCGGTGAAATAGGTGAAGAAAACCTTGGGATTGAGAAATGGCCGCTTCTTGCATTCTTCAGTAATGTAATAAATAGCTGAAGAATCAGAACTCTTATACGCCATGCCTGCGGTAAGGGAACACCCTCCGGCCTTAGCTTCAACCTTCGTTTCTTTCTTCGCTTCTTCCTGTTTTTGAGCAGTGTCTTGGCCGGTTAAATTAATAAAGTCAGAAGTTAATAAGCTTGTGCCGCCGGTGGCTGAAAGAAATTTCACATATACGGTCTTGGCGCCATTTCCTGGTGTCAATGTCCAAGTGGATGTAACTGTGTAAGGGATATAAGAAGCGCCGGCAAAACTGCTGTCATTGGAAATAACCATCTGAGTCGCATTAGTAACATTAAATGTCAGAATTACACTGCGAGAAACAGTTGATCCATCATTATTATTAATTACCACTGAATTGGCCCCTAAAACAGGCAGTGTAACAGCAGTCCCTGCGCCCCCGCCTTCGTTGCTAGTGGGCGGCGCTGCCGGAGTAACTCCGCTGGAAGCAGATGACATGGCTGATTCCAAACCGCCAGTATCAGCCGCTGTCACTTTATAATAATAAGTTGTGCCATTAACTGCCGATGAATCAGTATAACTAGTGCTGGTAAGATCTGAGCTGTTTAACTGGGTGTATGTTCCGCCAGCGCTGGTAGAACGATAAATTTCATAGCCAAGCAGATCAGCCAAGACGCTTGCGTCAGCATTAGTCGTTGGGGCAGTCCAAGTGATAGCAACCGTAGCATTGCCTGCTGTCGCTGTTATGCCAGTCGGGGCAGAAGGCGCCAAGCCATCGGACGGAACAATCGGATTGAAAACAGAGAAGTGTCCAGTCTGGCCAGTAAAGGCGACTGTGGAAGCGCTGGTTGATGGTTCAATGAAATTGCCGCTGGAATTTTTATAGGCAATAGTCGTCGGTAAATTCTGCCAATTGTCTGCTGTGCTATCCCAGCTGCCCATCTTTATTTTCTGCAATGCGGCGACGGTAAGCGTACCAAGAGAAGTCGTTAATTCCGCGTTGCTGTAAGAAGCCGAGACCGCTACATCCTTGTTAAGCAAAGTAACCGCGCCGCCATCATTATCATAACTGGTTATAGTCTTGGCTTCATTTCCGATCGGCGCGCCCGACCCTCCGCCGACAACATTTGATGTTTCTTTTTCACTCAAAGAATAAGTATTGGCGCTGCTGCCCAAAGCGGCTTCCGGGGCGCTAATGCTTAAATTAGCGGCGCTATCGCTAAATGAAGCGCCGCTTTGCGGGGTCAAGGACATTGATGCGGAACCAGCCAAAGTAGAATTAGTCGCGGTAATATTTATATTTATGCCGCTGGCTCCTGCCGCGCCAACGTTCACCACAGTAGTATATGACTTTTCTGAATAGCCATCAGCAGAGGCAGACACTTTCCAGTCGCCGCCAATCACATATATAGTATAAGCGCCATTAGTGCCGGTATTAGCCGTGGCAATACCGCCGCCCAATCTTTCCGCCCGCACCGTCGCTCCGCTTACCGCGGTGCCGCTGGTTTGAATCGTGCCGGTAATAGTATAGGTCGCGGCGGTAGTAGTCGCGTTGACTGTGCCATTGGCGTTGATGATTACGGTGGAAGCAGTGTCAATATATCCATCTTTGTCCGCCTTTACTAAATAAGTGCCGCTGGAAACTTTGGCGCTGTAATTTCCGCTGGAATCAGTTTGCGTTTCAACTGTTTCACCGGTTGAAGTATTTTCCAGATGCACTGTGGCGCTAGTTAGAGCTGTTCCATCAGCGTCTTTAACTGCGCCATTAACAAATTTCAAGTCAGGCAATTTTACGTTTATTGTTTCCGTGTTTCCATCCACTTCCACTTTCCAAAAACCACTCGCGGCCGTGGAAGTGGCCAACACGGTGTTATTATCGCCGTAAACATTCAGAGCGCTTTGAGAAATGCCCGGAATACTGATTTCCAATAAATACATGTTAGCCGGATTGGTGCTGGTAACCGCGTTTAAAGCGTTGGCCACATCAAATTGGGGTAATGAAACAGTAGTGGAAGGTGTGTTGCTAAATGATTCAGTTTTTTGAATCTTGCCGCCAATCTGCTGAAAATCAATCACCGCGTCAACTGTGGTAGTTGGCGCGCCATTCGCGTCTAAGATATTTACTGTAACCGTGCCGCTCTTCGGAGCTAAGACATCATACGGCGCGGTGGTGACTGCGCCAGCGCTATTAACCACCAGGCTTTGCGTGGAAGACGACATCTCGCCGTAAGTTGGGGACCAAACTTTCATGGTAAAATTGCCCGGCGGAAGTTTTAAGGTGGAACTGCCATTGGTATCGGTCATTCCAGAATTGAAATAAGCGTCGCCCGCGCTGGTTGTGCCTTGGATAATAACCTGCGCGTTGCTTACTCCTTCGCCGCTGTCCAAAACTCCATCCGCGTCCGCGTCAACTGCCACGCTCTTGGTAAAAGTCGCGTAATTGGTTGAGGCGGTATTAGGTTCAAAATTTTGTCCGCTGACTGACGCGCTAGTGACCGAAATTGTCTTTTCCGGCAGTTTGCCATAATCCGGCGTAAACACATTCACTTTCCAGGTCCCGCTGCCAACATACAAAGTATAGTCGCCGGAAGAATTGGTAAAGGTGTTGGCATTGCCCGGACCATCGGAACGATAAGCGCTGATTGACGCGTTCGCTGTCGCGTTGGTGCCATCAGTCACGCGGCCGCTAATGGTATAGGCCGGTTTGCTGATAGTTAAAATCAAATCCGTGGTGGCCATTGTAGCCAAAGCTACAGCCGTGCTTGAACCATCTATATAAACATTAGATCCGACAATGTTGATCGTTTTTTCCGCTCCGCCCGGCATGCCTGACACATCCGCGCCAATTTTGTAAGTTCCGGTGGCAAGGGTAATTGAGCCGGTACCGTCTGAATTGGCTGACGTATCACTGCCAAATCCGCCATTCGGCGAATAAGCAAACACATGGGCGTTGGCGATCGCGCTGCCGGACGCGTCTCTAACTATAAATTTAATTGTTTTATCCGCAGTAGATATGTTGAAGGTAAGAGTGCTGGGATTAACTGAACAGGCGCTCGGGCATCCGCTGACCAAAACTTCTCGCGGTTTCGGCGGCATCCAAGTGGTGGGCGCTGATGGACCGCTCTTGCCAAATATCTCGGTTGACATCTGCGGACCAAAGCCAACCATCCAAATCCCATTGCTATTTAATTTAATGCTATTGGAAGTGTCATTCGTTAAAATGCCGTTTAAAGTTGATGTCGCTTTGCGGAACGATCCGGGCCCGCCGGCAAAGATATCAATCGTATTATTACTGAACGTTCCGCTGATATTCAGAGTTACCGCCGCGCCGGTGGAAGCGTCGGTTACAGAAATATTTCGCGTGCAAATATTTGACGGACAATCTGTGGCATTGACATTTATCGGCATCGGAAAGCTGGCAGTATAACTTGTTCCGCCGGCTTTGAAATACTGCTCAACGCCAAGCATGTAAGTGCCGGCGCTCAAATTCTGGAACATGAATTCGCCATTATTCCCGCCATAACGGCTGCTAGCTGATGAGCTGGTCATGGGGCCGGTCATTGGCGACATCAAAAACACATTCGCGCCATTGATGCCGGAGGCGGTAGTGGTCACCACGCCGCGAACAGTAAAGTCGCCGGCCGCGGTGGTAAAGAATGAACCTGATGATAAACTCTCCAGTAAAGTGCCGTCGGTTTTCTTTGTTTCCACTGTGGCGCTGTTGCCCGAGGTATCAATGCCTGAAGAAATGGTAGAATTGGTAATTTGAGCGATATCAAGACGCAGATAATCATGCTGATCCCCGTCTCCGCTCGTTAAATTCGCCGTACCGCGGCGAGTGGCTACCGCGCCCAAAATTACTCTGACTACGCGCGTGGTGGCATTAACGATTACGCCATCAGCTGACTGGCCGCCAGTCGCAAATCCGTTAGGTAGCGTGCCTTCGGCAGTACCAAAAACAACCGTGCCCGGACCCGGACCGTTCAAGTCGCTGTTAGGCGGACTGTTGGTATCTTTTTTAGCATTGCTCACATCCGTGCCTTCCGGAAAAGTAATATCAATAAATCCGGCATTGGGAACTTGGTAAGAGATCGGCGCCTCCACGCCATAAATGGTGCTAACACCGGCCATTTTGTTAAATGGATAAACCTTGACACCCGGAGCAAAACCAATGCCTGAATCAAGGAAAGTGCCGACCATTGGAGGAGGCCCACCCATCATGCCGCCTTGCATAATATTGCCGTCGGCACCCATCATCGGACCCATACCCATGCCGCCGCCAAAGCCGCCGGTTTTGGCGCTGGATTGCGCCGTAGTGGTCGCGGCATTACCGCCCGTCGCTAATGTATTGAAACCGATATCTTTTACTGTACTGCTCACCACTATATTAAGCAGAGTGGAACCCACGGTTACCACATTAGTAAAATATGAAGGCGTAAAACCGCTGATGGACACTGAACGCGAGGATGGATCATAAGACAGGGTAGCGCCTAAAGGCAGGGCATGAGATTCGGTAACAGCGCCGGCGCTGCTTACCATGCGCACGAGATAGCGCGCCGGATTCAAAACACTGGCGGCATAATTCCCATCGCTGGCTGTTACACTCAACATTGGCTGGGAATAAACTATTTTCATGGAAAAATCACTGGCTTGAGCGGAAACCACGCTTGGCGAAGAAGTATCAGCGCTACCAGTCGTGAAAGTGCGGAGCAAGGCCGCAGCCAAAGCCCGGCCTGCCAAATCTTGAACATCAGTTGTTACATTTATAGTATAAGTGCTGGTGGCAGTTAGAGCGTATGACGGGACAAAAGTGGCGGTGCGATTGTTTGGATCATACGTCAAATTGCCCGCTACCGCGGTGGAACCAATTTTCAAAGAAACAGAATTTTCCGTAATAGTGGCGGGGTTCATTGTTTCGGAAAAATTGATCACAATCGGCCTAATAGTGGAAACAGCTGTAGCTGATGCCGCCGGAATAGTGCCGGCGACAGTCGGAGCAGTGGAGTCGGCTCCGGTGCCAGTTTGGAAATCCGATCGATACATCGCGTTGGTGGCATAACCGCCGACGGGATTGCCCATCGGTATACCCTTGGCAGATGATAAACCGCCTAGTACTTTAACTCTATAATCACTGCTAACAATCAGATTAGCAGTTGAGGAAACAATCACAATTTTATTACTGGCGTCCAAACTGTTGGCGGCGGCAACTAAACTTTCTGATTCGCTGGCCGTATTCGCGCCAGTAACTTTGTATAATTTGACATTGGCCAAATTAGCATCTGTATTCTGTATGGCTTCGGAAAAAGTAACAAAGGCCTTGCTATTGAGTGATACATTAACTTTGCCCGGTACCGGCTGACTGCCTACTACATACGGCGGAAAAGAATTGCCAGTGCCAAAACCCGTAACTGCGCCAGGCGCGCTAAACATTCCGCTCGCGGTAGAAAACATTAGGACATAAGCGCCGCCAGGTCCATTGCCGCTCACTGGATTGCCTACAGTATCTTTGGCGCCGGGAGTAATAAATAATGTATAACCCCTGCCAGCGGTCAGAGTAGCGGTTGGCGTAAATCTTGCCTGCGTTGTAGAGCCCGGTATCATGGCCGCTGATCCGCCCATTTTGGTATCACTCCCTGCTTCAGTGAGATAGATATTAGAGCCCGCGTTGCTGGCATCAGTATCAACGATGGTGGTTGTATCCATGGCTTTACTAAAAGTGATATCCATTGTAGGCGCGCCGCCAGACGGAGATTGAGTTGGGAAACCCATCATCCCGGGCATTGGGAAAGAACTGACCACGCGCGGCATATTATAATCACCGCCTTGGCCCATATTACCGCTATAAAGAGTCATCGTGCCAAGGCTGACCAAACCGGTCGGCGGCAAGAAAGTGGAAATTGATTGATCAACATAACCATCTTTGGCGACCTTAACTTGCATACCGCCGGATGGACCGACATTAGTGAAACTAAAAGTGCCATCATTGCCAGTAGTGGCGGCAAACTGCTTGCCGTCAATCCAAACCGTAGCGCCGCCAACACCGGCGTTTGAACTATCATTCACTGTGCCGGAAATCGTGGCAGTACCGAGATTGCCTTGACTGACATTGACTGATAAAGCCTTGGATATTTGCAACGCGGCCGTCTGAATGCCGGTGCCGCTAGTATTATAAGTTACGGAATCAAAACTTGGATCATTGGTAAAGACTCTAGTCTTGGCAGGGATCACTGAATCAGCCGCTTGGAGATAATATCTAAAATAATTTTTAAAATTATTCCAAGGAGTGGTGGTAGGCGTAAACTTATACCAACCAGCGCCAATACTTACGCCATAAATCGGTGTTGATGAACTTGGCTGGCAGGTATTGGTATCATCAGTACAAAAAATCAACTGGGTATTAGCCGCGGGTGGAGCGCCGCCATCATCGGAAATTCTAGCGACTACATTAAAAGTTGAACTGGCGCTCGCGGTAAAAATCGGCGCGGACTGAATATTTGGCGCCTGATTGTTGTCCCCGCCCCAAGAACCCAAATTAGGAGCTTCAGCAAGGCTGGCAGCACTTTGTGGAAGCGGAACAGCGCGCGCCACAAAATCAAAATTATTATTCTGCGTATCAATGCCATTGCCTTGCGCCGCGTGAGTACCCCCCGCGGCCAAAGTCGTTGGCGTGGAATCATTCAGAGCTTTGCGTTCAATTGATTGCCCGTTGTTAATTAAAGCGCTAGCCGCTCCGCCATCGCAATTAGCAGTTACCGGATGAGCGCCCCAGCAAACCTTGTCTAAAAGAGCGGTGGAAGAAGCAGCGCTATTGCTGATATATAAAGCGCCATTGGGCACAATAGACAAAGTAGAGGTGGCATAAACAGCGTCTGCCGCGCCGGCAGCGGAAGCAGAAGCCGGAGCAATCAAAAGGAATCCTCGCGCGGGAATGCCCGCGCCATTGTTGCGCCAGGTCAAAGTTACATTATTATCAACTGTGCCTGCCGCGTTGATAATATGCAATTTTAAACTGGAAGTGGGGACAATACCGCCGGAAAGATTATAAATTTCCACAAACTCATCAAACTGATCCGAAGCCGTGCCAGCCTGAATTTCCGAAATAGCCAAAGGCTTGACACCGCTATAAATAACTGTTGGGCTGATGTTGGCATTGGCCATGCCCATAGTGCTTTTTACATCAGCGCTTACGGCAATCAAACTTGTTCCCGTAGAAACCAAGGTGGCGCCGCTGGCGCTTACCCGAACAGATTTGTTATCCGGCAAAACCGTCACCGAAGTTACGGCTGACGCGCCCGCGCCGCTAAAAGAATAATTGAGAGTAGAAGTGGCTACACCAGTGTTTAGATCCAAAAAATCAGTAAAAGTAACATCTACAGTGGTGGCATTAACATAAGCGACATTAGACACGCTAAAACCGCCCCAACCTCCGCCACCGCCGGCGCTAATAGCCTTGGTACCGTTCAACGCGGTAACAGTTGGCGAAACGACTGAAGTAATAATTCCATTAGCGGCCATGTAAACCAAAATAGAATCTGGCGCCGCCCAAGTAGAATCAGTGGAGATAGTCACAAAAAAACTGGTCGCCGGATCACCAGTAACAGCCAGAGTATTATTACTGCCGGTAGTAATAACCGAGGTGCTGGTAGTCACTTTTACTACCGCCAATGTGCCGGCCAAACTATCGCTCTGCGGATCAAAATAATTATTGCCATTACTGTCTTTCCAAACTTTCAGTTCTCTAATGTGATCGGCCAAGGCGTTATCAGTGACCGCGGGGCCGGTATTATTAGCAATGGTCACGGCCACGCTTAAAAGGGTTTCCGAGTCAGACGCGTTTAACGCGAAACGGATCAACGGCATATCAAAACTGCTGGCCGGAGCCATCATGCCGCCTGGAGGAATCAAATCAAAAGCGCCGGTGGCGGTAATAGCCGCGTAAGCCGTTTGAGGGATTAAAAAAGAAATTCCCGCTGACCACAAAATAGTGGTGAAAATTAAAAAAGCGCGCATCAAACGATTGGCAACTTTCAAGCGCGGACGCATGCTTTGGCGTAGAAATTGATACAACATACTCATACTGTTTATGAATTAAAAAATTATGAATTAAAAATTTTAAAAAGTAATGCAAAAAACACCATCTTTATTTTAAAAGATAAATTTTATTATCTCTTGTGTCTTACCCAGTAACACAAAAATTTTTAGATTAGAAGAATAATTCAAAACTATTATAACACTTTTTTAAGTTGTCAACAATTAGTTGTGCTAACATCTGTGCATAAGTTCTTATTATTAGGTTATGCGTTTGGCGTCAATGTCATTCCGGGGTTAATGCTAAACACGCAAGTCCTAATAATAACAAATGTAACGAGCGCTAATATGCTGTGAATTACGAAACGTCATTATTTGTCATTCCCGCGGAGGCGGGAATGACAAGTTGATGACAAAATGGCGTTCGGCGACAGTCCCCTGTTGGGTGAAAAACCGATCAACGCGGTAGTCCGACAACTCATCCTCTGTCTCCTTCCCTTATGAAGGGAAGGAGGACTCGTTAAGAGGGTTCATTTTTAACTCAATCGCTGTCTCTCTTCTCTTTTTAAAGGAAAAATGATTGACGATTGAATAAAGTTAAACTTACTTAACAGGTTCCCTTTCCCTTTCATAAGGGAAAGGGACAGGGATAGAGTTGACGGACTACCGCCGTCCCAGGAGACAGAGGAAGAGTTGTCGGACTACCACCCAAACAGAGGACTGTCGCGGCAATAATTAAAATTAAAAGACCTCATTGGCCGCATGAGGTCTTTTTATTCTATATTGCTTGTTCACTAATTCAGGACGCTAGCTGTTCTTCTACCTCTGCGACAAAATCACATTTCTTTTTTTCAATCCCTTCGCCCAATTCATACCTGGCAAATCTGCGCACTGTTATTTTTTCCCCAATCTCCGATGTTTTTTCTATCAGCAGCTGTCCTATTGTCTTATCTTCATCTTTTATAAAGGGCTGTTCCAACAGACATGCCTCGCTGTAAAACTTCTTCAGCTTGCCTTCTATGATTTTTTCAATAATATCATTTGGCTTGCCCTCTGTTTTTAATTGCGCGCGATATATTTCTTTTTCTTTTTCTCTCTCATCAGGCAAAACATCCTCGCTAGATATATATCTCGGCGAAGATGCCGCGATATGCATTGCGATATCTTTTACCAAATTCTGAAAACTTTCTGTCTTGGCCACAAAATCTGTCTCGCAATTAATCTCCAACAATACACCCGTTTTCCCGCCAGCGTGAATATAGCTGGCGACAACGCCTTCAGCCGCGATCTTCCCGGCGCGCTTGGCAGCTTTGGCAATGCCTTTTTCCCGAAGAATATCAACCGCCTTATCAATGCCTCCGCCCGCTTCTTCCAGCGCTTTTTTGCAATCCATCATCCCCGCGCCAGTCTGCGCGCGTAATTTAGCAATGTCTTGAGTATTTGTGTCCATAAATATTTCCAATTTTCATCCGCCAGTCCAAAGGACTCCTTCGTGAGCTGGCGGACTAATTTCTAATTAGCAGGTTGTTCTTCCTCAGATATTTTTTCAATTCTGGAATAATGAACGACCCCGCAGCAAGCTGACGGGGTATCCATCAAGGAAGTATTTTTTGAAAAACCTACGGTTTCTCAAACTCTTCCCTGCAAGGAAACCCCAAAGCAAGCTCATGGGGAATAAATTGATTTAAAGGAATGACAAATTGAGCCTCGCGGCGAAATTTGTTATGCTAGCGGTAACGAAATTCGTCCCGCGAGGGACTTATTTCGTCATTCCTTAATCTCCAAAATCTCCAATTTCCAATTTCCAATTTCTCTTCGTCATTTAACCACGCTTTGTTTCTTCTCAAAATCTTCCCTTCCTTCTTTAATCGCCTCGGACATAAGCCCGACTATCATCTGAATGGATTTAACCGCATCATCGTTTGCGGGAATAACATAGTTCGCTTTTGTCGGATCAGCGTTTGAGTCGCAGACAGCGATAATTGGCACTCCCATCCTAATCGCCTCGGTAACTGCGGTTTTCTCTTTTTGCATCGCCGGCGCAAAAAGCGCGTCTGGCAATTTATCAAGGCTGGAAAGCCCGGCAAGCGACTTATCCATATCTTCAAGCTGTCTCGCGATATCAAGCTGTTCTTTTTTTGTATACTTTGCCAACTCTCCGCTTGCCTGCTGTTCTTTCAATGAAAGATATTTATTGATCAGCCTTTTTATTTCTGTAAAATTGGTCAAAAGCCCGCCCACCCATCTATTAACCAAATAAGGCATGCCGCACGCTATTGCCGCGTTTTTTACTATCTCCTTTGCCTGCGGCTTGGTGCTGATAAACAATATTTTCTTGCCTTCCGCCGCCATTTGCTTTACCGCGTCAAGAACCTCTTGAAGTTTGGTTTGCGTCTTCTCCAGATCGAGAATATGAACGCCGGAACGTTCCGCAAAAATGTACTCCTTCATCTTTGGATGCCAACGCGATGTTTGGTGCCCAAAGTGGATGCCGGCCTGAAGCATCTCTAGAATGCTTGGTATTTTCATAAATTTTTCCTTTTAACCCCCCCTTCTGCCGCCCCGATTATAAAATTGGGGAGGAAAAATTGCAAAAGGTGAGAGATAGATTAAGTGGCGATATTATAATAAAAAACAGTTTTTTTGTCAATATTCCCGTTTTAAATAAAAATGTGCTATACTTCATTATTATAAAATATCTTTGAATTACGAAACTCCTAAAATTGTCATTCCGAGCGGAGTTCCGATTCGCATCGGGACGGAGCCGAGGAATCCCTTAACGAGTGAATATACAACAGCACCTATTATATTACATGCGTTAAGGGATTCCTCGGCTGCGTTCATCCCGATGCGAATCGGGATTCACTTCGCTCGGAATGACAGTTTTGTGAGTTTCGTAATTCAAAGTAAAATATGCAAAATGCTTCCCGCAAACCATGGTACAAAACATTAAGCGGCCTTATTTTTTTAATAATTCTAATTATATTCCTTTCAGTCATGGCGGTTTTTGCGGTTCTGTTTGGCTACTACAGCTGGCAATTAAAATTCGCGGAGTCAGAAAAAATAGAAAAATTTGAACAACAATTCAGCCACCATTTTACCATCGATGAATCACTCGCGAAAACACCCTCGGCATCCATTCTTGAAAAAGATATCGCCGCTTTTATCCGCCCGAACAACCCGACTTTTGGAGACGCGGCCGCGCCAATAACAATCGTCGCTTTTCTTGATTTTGAATGTCCTTTTTCCCAAGAATCTTATCCGATCTTCAAAGAAGCAGCCCTAAAGTACGAGCCGGTTATCCAAGTGATTTTTAAACATTTTCCCTTGAGCACAATACATCCGTCTTCTCTAGACGCCAGCCTGGCCGCGGAATGCGCGCGCGAACAGAATAAATTTTGGGATTATTATAACGCGGTATTTGAACAAAAAAAATTAACCAAAACCTCTCTCTCCACTTACGCCAAAGAGCTTGGTCTGAATGAAAAAATATTCACCGCCTGCCTGGATGGAAAAAAATTTGTCAATCAAGTCCAACAAGACCTGCGTGATGGCCTAGAACTCGGCGTGCGAGGCACGCCGACATACTTTGTGAATAATAAAAAAATTGAAGGAGTGATGACGAAAGAACAATGGGATAATATTATTCTCAAAGAAATGGAAAAATGAATACGAGAACGAAATAGGAAATAGAGAAATATAGAGAAATATAGAGAAATAATGTGGAAATAAATTGTCCCGCAGTAAGCGGGATCCCGCTTACTGCGGGAGAAATAAAAAATAAATAGATATTTGTAATTTGTTATTTGTAATTTGTTATTTATTAAAATTATGGATATTAATGTTAAGACAAAATATTTTTTAACTCTAACCGCGCTGTTTGTTTTGTTATTGCCCGGCATCGGCATGGCCAGCGCGCAGCCAAACGACCCTAGGTGCTTCAC
>Ga0265292_1001030_pt1 | contig 27897 bp, 27 predicted proteins | sample Munlanlewell296A_FD_189080 | JGI IMG/M metagenome (GOLD analysis project Ga0265292, IMG submission 189080) | Leachate microbial communities from a municipal landfill in Southern Ontario, Canada - Leachate well 296A | ecosystem: Engineered > Solid waste > Landfill > Unclassified | place: Canada... | reverse complement strand
AATAATTTTAAGGCGGCTAAGGTATCACCAATATTGATACGTTATCCGGATTCCTGACAAAAGGCAGTATGACTTTTGTCACAAACAAATTGATATTAAAGTAAAAATTTTGAGATTCCAATTTAGAATTCCGAATTCCGAAGTGGGAGATTCAAGTATTTTGAAGTTTTTTCCATTTTTTTCCATTTTGCCAGTATAAATGCATCTATATCAGAAAAAGACAGATATGAATGATTTACAAAAGCGTTTACTAAAGTTTTCAGCTGAAGTATTCAAAGCAATACAAAAGTTGCCTTATAATATTGATCTGAAGGACAATAAGAATCAATTAATCCGGGCTTCATCATCCCCTGGTGCGCATTACGGAGAAGCACAATCCGCCAGCTCGAGGAAGGATTTCCTTTATAAGATCGGTGCGGTTTTAAAGGAACTTCGGGAGAGCTATTACTGGTTAATGTTTTTCAAGGAAATTTATCCAAAAAACAATGACATGATCGTCCTTTCAACCGAAGCCGAAGAATTAGTGAAAATATTTGCCACGATCCGAAAAAAAGTAAGTTTAAACAACTCTGCAGAATTAACTCTTCCACCCTCATCCAATCCTTGAATCTCCTACTTCGGCATTCGAAATTCTAAATTGGAATCTCTAAACTCTTACTTCCTACAATAACCTTCAACCTCAGCAATGCTCATCGCAATCAACGGCTGAAATGCCGGCGTGGAAGCGTATTGCCGTAAACTATAAAGTAATTGACGGGAGGCGGGCCTGTTATCCAAATGGAGGATAAGGTCAGCGCCGGTGATGATCAGTTTCCCCTTGCCAACCCTGGCTTCGGTAACCAGGCCGAGGTTGCGGTTAGTGAACCAGTCGTCGATTACCCGGACAATCGGTTGTGGTGCAGGGTTAATTCCGTCGAGTATGATCGGTTTGGCCTGTGATAGAATGTCCCACCACTGGAAGGTGCTGTAATATTCGGTTGGAAAGTCTTTAAGCGCCGGATGCTTCGGGTTGCACAGGATGCCAAGGGTGTGGGGAGCCTGGCCCCTCGTCCAGGCTGTGTTCCAGAAGATGCTGGAGAATCCGAGGGCGATGTTGCCTCCTTTTTCGGGGGCCACTCCGTCCGGACCCAGGCTGAGTATTGCCGATCCGCCCTGGTCCAGTAACTTCACCAACTGTGGCGTAACGGAAGCAAATACGGGAATTTCAGAATTACCAGGAGCCGCCAAAACCTTCGGATACACCCAGAAATCCCACCGGTTCATGCGGTCGCCGACACTCACCTCGAGCGTAAACTTCGATGCCTTAGTCACTTGTTTTAGCGGCCATTCTACCTTCCCCGCAATGGTATTAGTCCCCGTCGGAATTGCAGTGGCTGACCACGAAGACTCACTTTGTACTTTACCTTCAGAATTCAAAATTCTGATTGGTCCTCTGACTTGTGTGAGCTCCCCGGGTCCATAATTGGCAACTTCAATGTCGGCCTTAAATACCTCATCGGAATTCAGAACCAGTTTGCCCATCCTGGCCAGGGGAACAACCGCATTGCAAAACAGGCTGTACTCGGCGGGGGTGATGTACCCTTTTTGTTCCCAGAATGCGTTCAGTACCCCTACCAATGCCGTGCCCTGGCCCGGGAAATCGTGCAGATCGAGCAATTGGAAGCCGGCCATGCCCGGGGTGCGAAGCGCTGCTTCGATATCAGCTTTATAGCAGAGTGCCTGAAGTTTACCAGAAGCAAGTAAAAATGAATCAGCCAGATGTCCGAGTTTATTGGCCTCGAGCGTCTCTTTGAAAATCTCGAAGTTTTTAGCCTTCAGTACACCGGTGTATTTAGCGATCTCTTTAAGATCAGGGTATACGCACCACTGACCGATCTCGTGGCTGACAACCGGTTTTTCGGGATAATCCTTGGCGATAATATCGCGGAAATCATAAGCCGTTTGCGGTGCTTGAGCGTTGATAATGCTGTTCAGCCCCTGGCCCCAGCCCTGAATCCGCGGGTTAGGAGTGCAATAGAAATCGAGCGATGGCACAATCGGCCATCCGGATGCGGATGTATATACCCTTCGTTTATCCTTGTTTTTCCAATAGGAGACAAACTCATCGAGGAAAGCAACCTGGTTATTACCGCCGGGTTCATTGCCATACGACATCATCACAAATGAGGGATGATTGCCGTATTCATTCACTATTCGCTCACTTTCAGCATATAGCCAATCGTCAAACGTGTTGCCGGTGCCGACATCCGTCCAGGCTCCGCACTCCACGTACAGGTAAATCCCTTCGATATCAGCTGCGATAAAGGCTGCTTCGGGCGGACACCACGAATGGAAGCGCATGTGGTTGAGGCCATGGGCTTTGATGATTTTGTAAATGCGCTGCCACTCTTCCACTTTCAGCGCAGGATAACCGGTTTTCGGGAAGATGGCGCATTCAAGGGTGCCCCGGAGGAATGTCGGGCGGCCATTGATAGCCAGCCGGCTCCCCTGGGCTTTAAAATTACGCATCCCAAACAGAATGTTGGAAACCTGAACGTCGGTGGTTTTTTTCATGGTCAATCCGATCTTCATCTCGTACAGATTCGGGGAAAACTCATCCCATAGCAGGCAATCTTCACCCATCGGATAAATCAGTTCAAAAGCCTCGCTGCCAGCCGGAATCTCCTTTTGCATTTTGAATGGACTGAGGGAATTTCCGGTTTTGCCGTATGGTTTTACAACCACTTCAAGCGAAATCTGCTCGGTGTTGGCCGAGCTGTTTTCGATCCCGCCAACCACCTTAACCACATGGTTTTCGATATCCGCATAGAGTTTTATCGATCCCAGGCTGACCACAGGAAGAGCTTCAATAGTCATTTTACCGACGATTCCGTTCCAGTTCGACTGGGTATGGTCCGATACACTATGAGCATTTACACCCACGTCCACAATCATCCGGTTATCAATACGAATGGTCAGTAAATGGGAACCAGGCTTGGCCAGTTTGGATAGATCATAACGATGAGGAGTGGCCAAGCTGTTCAGTTTACCCGCAAACTTTCCATCAATCCAGATGGTTGATTCCCAATGACACCGTTCGAGGGTAAGGACAATGCGCTGGTCTTTCCAGGCCGACGGAATTTTGATCTCCCGCTGATACCAGGCGGCTCCCACATAATAAAAATCCGGCTGCAGCCAGAACGGTATCTTGATATTACCCGGTTTGCGGTATTTTTCATACTTATCGGCCGTGTACCAGGATTGGTCCACTACCTGGCCGGTCCATTGGGTATGGGTAGTCACCGGGAACCCTTTGCCATTTTCTGTTAATGAGCCGGGCAAATGAAGTGTATCCATCGGAAACGCTTCCGTAAACCACTTCTGATCAATGCCCTGGTCCAGGGAGTCGATGCGGTAACACCAGGAACCGGAGAGATCACGCTGGTAAGTAATGGGCTGACAGGACGTTAAGAACGATAAGAGGGTTAAGAGTGAGAAGAACGAAAAGATTGTGAGGAAGTTAAGGGGGTTACGGACGTTAAGGACGTTAAGGACGTGGCGGGGGGGGAGGGAGGGTTTCATCGGGATTTATTGATTTGCTGATGTGCTGATTTGCTGATGTGCTAATTGGACAATTGTATGATTTGTATCGACCGGCAAGGCAAATATCCAATTTTCTTTTGATTTTTTTCCTTTCACGGCTTTGTTATTCACCTTTACCGAGATCCTTTTGGCCAGGGTCGAGTGTGATGGAAGAAGGCGGTTGACGCGAGGTACCGCGGGAGATATAGCATAACTTAATGGTTTGGTTCTCAAAAGTCTGGCCGAAGGCACAAGGCACCAGGCTCAGGGCACAAGTAAGGAAGAAGAAATAAGGTATAAGGAAAAAGGGTCTCATCGGGTTTAGGTTTTGTCATAAGTGTAAAGGTAACAATTAATAAAACGTGATGCGTGACGAGTGACAGGAAGGGCCGGCTCTAAGGCCGGCCCGTACGTTCCTGGATCTGGAATTTCAAAATTCAAAACTGGTCTTCGAATCTCTAAATTCCTATTCCTGCATCCTGGTCCATCATCCAAACCATCTGACCATCAGCAGGATCAACCTGTGATGCGGGCAATTCCTGCCATCCTTCTTTCCTTTGCAGAATCTGTGCTACTCTCTGAGCTTTGCCGGAACCGGTTACGATGAAGCAAACCTCTTTGGCATTGTTAATCAGGATGCCGGTAGCAGTTATCCTTTTTTGTTGAGTAACCGGATGTTCACTGATTTCAAATAGTTTATCGGATTTAAACAGATTAATATTATACGGAAAGATGGAAGCAGTATGGCCATCTTCCCCAAGTCCAAGCAGGATCAAATCAAATTGAGGAATATTATTTACGTGCGGAAGCATTGTGTCAACAATTTCCGAATATCTTTTTACTTCTGTATCGGGATTATTTTCTCCATGAATTCTGCAAAAATTTAATTTCGGAAAATTAATGTGCTTTAATAAAGTTTCATAAGTCATCCGGTAATTACTTTCTTCATCTGTTGGAGGGACACACCTTTCATCACCCCAGAAAATCAGTACTTTAGACCAATCTATTTTATTTTTATAATGAGCTGTAATTAATTTAAAGATTGCTTTTGGTGTGGAACCTCCCGATAATGCAATCGAGAAAAACTGGCCGTGTTTTTTACTTAATAAATGGCCAGAAATTCGTGATACAAAATAGTCCGTTAGTTTATCTAAAGACGGAAATATTTTTATTGTTGGTTCCATAATTATAGCTCACAATAGATTCCGTCGTCCGATAAATTCTTGCATGGATACCGCCATGTCATGTTGGGTTCCTCGATTAAATCATCTGCTCTTTCCGGACCCCAGGTGCCGGCCGGATAGCCGTGAACCGGAACGCATGGATTGTTTTTCCATTCATTTAAAACAGGGTCCAGAAATTTCCAGGCTGCCATTACCGCATCACCCCTGGCATATAAGGTAGAGTCGCCGGTCATGCTATCCAGAAGCAACCGCTCATAAGCGTCGGGAATTCTTTCGATGGATAAATCGGAATAGTGGAAATCCATATTCACATTCTGAACGTCGAACCCGGCTCCGGGCATCTTCATGCCAAACTTCAGCAAAATGCCTTCATCTGGCTGAATCCTGATCACCAGCTGATTATGAAATTCACTGTGCAGACTATTCGCAAACAGATAATGAGGAGTCGGCTTAAAATGTATCACGGCTTCGGTTACACGGGTGGGCAATCGCTTTCCGGTTCTGATGTAAAAAGGCACTCCGCCCCAGCGCCAATTATCAATATAAAATTTCAGTGCCGAATAGGTTTCGGTTTTAGAATTTGGATTCACTCCTTCTTCTTCACGGTAACCTTTTACCTTTTCTCCTTTGATGGTGGCCGAAAGATATTGACCGCGAATGGTTGAACTGATAATATCTTCCGTAGTATACGGGCGAATGGATTGAAGCACTTTCACGGTTTCATTCCGGATGGCATCGGAATTCATCGAAGCCGGCGGCTCCATGGCGATGAGCCCAACAACCTGCAGCAGATGATTCTGGATCATGTCGAGCAGTGCCCCTGAACCTTCATAATAGCCGCCGCGCTTTTCCACCCCGATGCTTTCGGCAGAGGTTATTTCAACATGATGAACATAGTTCCGATTCCACAAAGGTTCGAATATCCCGTTAGTAAATCGCGTAACCAATACATTCTGAACGGTTTCCTTGCCCAGATAGTGGTCGATCCGGTAAATCTGGTTTTCGAGCCAATCCTTTTGCAATGAATTGTTCAGCTCAATGGCGCTTTGTAGGTTGTATCCAAAAGGCTTTTCAATAATCACCCTTTTCCAGCCATCGGATTGATCATTCAAATGGTTTTTTGCAAGATTCTGAGGTATTATTCCATATAAATTTGGAGGAGTCGACAGATAGTAAATGGTATTTCCCGGAATATTCAATGAATTTTGTAGCTCTGAAAGTTTTCCGGCTAAATCGATAAAGGAAGATGCATTCTGTGCATCAACACTTTGATAATAAATTTTTTGTAAAAAGGATTTGATCCTGTTTTTATCTATTTCTTCTGTGAATTGCTGCAACCCTTCCCCCATGGCATTCCGGAAAAGATCATCATTCAAACCCGATCGGCTTACACCGATTATTGCGAATTTTTCAGGCAATAAATCCTGGACTTCCAGGGAATAGAGCGCCGGAATCAATTTCCGCTTAGTTAAATCTCCCGATGCACCAAAGATTACTATTATTTGATTTTCAGGTCTATTCATTTTGAACTTTACATTTTTACGAAGATACAGGGGATGTTTCGTATTAACAAGGCTTTCGCCGTTGCGGCTTCCTTCAATATCTTGTTTACATTGTGCTGAGTATTCATTTTAATGGAGGTTTGTTTTTATGCCAAGATTAATGCCATCAGGTGATGCGAGAACCCGTTATGATGAGACGACGGGTGCAGTCAGGAGTTTTTTCGACCCCGGACTTGTCGAGCCAACGATCGGGGGAAATTTAAGTAATGCTGCTATTTCAGATGAATTCCTCGCTTCAAATGCGGATCTGTTTAACCTCGAAGGAATCAACCTCATTCTAATGGAGGAGAAGGAAGGAAGTTCGCAAACAACGTGTAAATATGAGCAATACCATAACAATATTCCGGTTTACGGTGCCTATATCAATGTTACGCTCCGGAAAACCGACAGTCAGGTGATGTCGTCGGTAAATAAAATCGATTACGATATCCCGGAAGATTTTGGGGAGACATTGGTCAGAATTTCATCGGAAGATGCCCTGGAATATATGCATGAAAAGTATGATCCGGTATATCATGATATAACCCATTCGGAACCAAGACTTTTTATTTATCATCAATACCTGGTATGGCGGATTGAAATGGACACCCATGATCCGAAGGGATTCTGGGAATTATTGATCAATGCGGTGGAGCCCGGATTTGTTGAGGTGTTTGACCGCCGGAGGTATTATACCAGCCGGCCTGCGAAAATCTTCTGGCCCGATCCGGTCACTTCCTCGCAGAATCCCGACCTGCACTGGGGTTCTCCTGAATCAGTGCTAAATGATGAATTGGTGGATGCTACCCTGGAGAATCTCGACGATCCGAAAGGTTCAACCTGTTCCCTAAGCGGCAAATGGGTCAGGATTGCCGAAATAGAGGATCCGTCATTGGCATTACCGGCCACCGGATCCCACTTTAATTACACCTCCAAAGACCGTAAACTCCTGAGCGTTATGGCCTATTATTACATTGACCGGTTGGTGGAATGGCTGCGGTCATTGGAGATCCCTGCTTTTAATGATGCGATGACCGGTCCGATCGCTGTGGATGCCCAGGCATTGGACCAAGCTGATAATTCCCATTTTGTGGTACCGCTATCAGGTTCTGCCTACATTGGCTTTGGTGAGGGAGGAACCCCCGATGCCAGTGATCCCGGAGTAATTGTGCATGAATTCGGTCACGCATTGCACTATTTTTTACTCGGCCGGTTAATTCCTCCCGCCAGTTGCGAGGAAGGTTTCAATGACTTTTTATCCTGCGTTTTCAGGGATCGGTTTAATGTACACCGGTTCGACCGGGCAAATCCTTTCCCCTGGGATAATAATTCAACCGTGAACTGGGATCCAACCCGGCGCTGCGATATGGAATTTCGCTTTGATGATCCATCCTACGACAGTTATGGATTTTACAAAAAGGGAACAGTTTATGCTGCTGCTTTATGGGATATTTATCTGGAAATCGGGGGAAAATCCGAAAATGCCGGCGATCGTTTGAAGGCTGCAGATGAGATAACGGGCATGTGCCTCGACATGCTGATAGCTGTTGGAGATACCGGCCCGGTTATGGATCTGGCTAATGGACTGATCAGTAGCGATAACAGCCGTACAGGCGGCCGGTATGAAAAAGTGATCCGGGATGCTTTCCGTAATCGGGGATTATGGAGCTGATTACACCTGGGTAAGAATTATTGTATTACGATTTTTTTCGTAACAAAAGAATTGTTTTCATAGGTTACACGAACTGAATAGGTTCCGGCGATAAGGTTTTTCAATGAAATCCGGTCGGAATTGCGGACTGCGTTTACTGGCTGTCCATTCATATTGAATAGTTCAATGCTCCTGATCCCGTATTTCCCACTTTTAATAAAAAGTACATCCATAGCTGGATTTGGAAACAGGATGGTTTCATCCATATCGGGAGTATCATCTTTCCCGGTAATGTTATCGAACGATAATGTGATTTTGTTGTAGTAAAGGGTTGTTGTTCCTTCGAATCCTGAATCTGTTCCAATGCATACCCACACTGTGCCGGCATCATCCGTGGAAATGGTAAATAAATGAGCAGCATTGGTTCTTTTTATTAGTGTAAAAACAGAGGTAGTATCCGTAACGCCAATATGTCCGAGCGTGTCCATATCAATCCCCGGAGAAACCTGATTTGACTTATCAATATTCATCAGATAAAAACCTCCTGATTCCACTTTTTGGGGTTCAACCAGGGAAGCCCCCGCTTTCAGGTAAACACTCTCGCCAGGTGCTCCGCCTATGCCAACCGCATGAGTGGGTACTGATGATGCTAATTCAATGTCTATTAATAGTTTATAGATTTTATTTGGCGATAAACCGGTTATTTTTCTTTTGATGAACATAAACAGATCATCACTATGGTTATTACCCTTGATCATTAAGGCATTCTTGCTGGTATTCAAAGGTGCTGGCAATGTGGTCCTTTTGAATTCCAGTTCGTAAAAAACGGAATCAGCTACCGGGTAATCTGCAAAATCGCCTGACCAGCCGTCATAATCTGTTGAGAAATCAAATACAAAAGTCTGGCTTCCGGCCTTAATCGGGTAATCATTCACGATATTCGGAGGCAGCTTGGCTGCATTACCTGAAATCCAGATGGGTGAGGAAATAGCCTCATCTCCATCTGCCTCCATTACCCTTATATAATAGTATTCTCTATCAAAACAATTCAAACTTGCATAGATAGCAGGATTAGATGAGTTGGGGACCCATGCATTGACCACAAACCCATTTCTGAGCAGCTCGATCCGGGTAAAAACTTCATGGTCGGCATCGGATGCCTGGATCAGGACTTGATAGGATCCTCCGGTAATAGTTGATCCCGTTTCATTTTCACCTATTTTAAAAGATAGTGCCAGGTTCTTATCATAGGTGGAAAAAAAATTTCTGGCCTTCAATGCATTCATGATTTCTGTCCGGTTATTGGCAGTAGCCAGAACGGCCAATCTTGATTCAGTCCAGGTTCCCCAGGTGCCTATATGGTTGTCTTCGCTGCCTGCAGCTCCGATTTTCCAGCCACGGGCCAGAGCTTCGTCAAACCAGCCTAAGTTCCCGTCGCCGGAGTAATATCCATCGGTATAATAAAATCTTTCGAACCTTTGGGTTTCATTCCACAATTCCATGCCCACAATTTTATCACACGGTCTGGTGGAAAAATGGTAGAACTCCAGACCGGTTTCGTCAGTATGCCCCGGATGATTAAAAAAAGCCACGCACTCATTGTTGTTGAGCCAGTTACAGAGGCCTTTAAAATTATTGGTTGGAGCGGCAGTAGAGACGTAGTCAGCAGAATTGGTTACGGTTACATGGCCCTCATGATTATTTGTCCATTCAAATCCCCAAAAAGCCGTGAAAAAGCCTGGTTCATTATATTTTTCCGCAGCAACCTTCATGGCGGTCCATTCAGAGGAACTGATCATTGTAGAATGGTCAGATAAGCTGAAAAAATCCAGATCCCCGATTGTTTTCGCATAATTATAGGCATAGTCGGGAGTCTGCTTACCATCCGAAATATTGCAATGATTATGCAGATGGCCATAATACACGTTGAATCCGCCTATTGATGTCCGAGCAGCAAGATTTAAATTAAAGAACATAAATGCTGCTGCAATGATGATAACTGATACTCGTGTCACGATCTGTTTAGTTAAACTCCTAAGGTACGAAATGTATTGATTTTGTGCAATTGTCATCCGGCGAAGGCCGGGGCCCCGTCACGCTATACGGAGTCCTCTTATGTGCGACTTCCGATAAGGTCGAGAATGCCATTTATGAAAGTCAGCGGATGCACGGGATTCCCCGGAAAATACAGATCGATGGGGTAGCGGGTGAGGAAGGTGCGGTTGAGGGCGTGACTTTCAGCGAAAAGTCCGCCTGAGATGGCATCGGTGCCGCAGAGGATGATGAGCTTGGGAGCGGGGGTTGCGTCGTAGCAGATCTGCAGGGCTTCAGCCATGTTTTCAGAGATGGGGCCGGTAATCACCAAACCATCGGCATGTCTCGGGGAGGCTACGAATTCAATGCCGTAACGTCCCATATCAAAGTTGACATTCCCTGCGGCATTGAGTTCCATTTCATTGCTGGCATCGCCGGCAGCAGAAACCTGGCGAAGTTTGAGGGAACGGCGAAAGAGAGTGCGGATCTCTTTGCGAACCAGATTGGGATCGAGAGTGATCGGGATATCCTGGCCTGTATTGATAATCAGGTTGCTGCGATTGTTCGTAGCAATGTGGTAGTCATTGGTGAACCGAATATTATCAGGAGCAGCAAATTCGCATTCCCGGCAAAAAACACATTTTCCCAGATCAATGGAAAACGGATTCGGCTCAATAGCGCCGGATGGGCAAAGATTGGCCAGTTCCGTGGCTTGTTCTGCAGAGGGCTGTCCGGTAATCACCGCGCCAGCCTTCGGTGACGGAGATGGCGAAGGAAGAGGGCTGCAATGAGTTGTCGGTTGTCAGTTGTCGGTTATCAGTTGCAGGTTGCAAGTTGCAGGTTGCAAGAAGTGCAGTGGCCCAGTCGGTGACCATTTCGATGGATGTGCGGGCTTCGAGGTTGCGCAGCATGGCGCGGGCAAGGACATCGCCGGATACCTGGATTATTGGTTCGTATTTCAATTCTGAATAGTAACCGCCCGGGCGTATCAAACCTTTACCGAACCGGTTTCCGCACCATAGCTGGGTGGTATTGATGATTGTAGTGCGAAGGGCCTCGTTCACAACCTGCCCAAACTGATAGGCTACATCGGTGCAGAGGGCCGCCGTATCACCGATATGAACGGCAATGCGCTCCAGTTCGAGTGCTATGGCCCGCTCAACCTGCAGAGTGTCACTGATGGTGATCCCGGCAAGCAATTCAATGAGCTGTGCATGCGTAACAACGTGTCCCACAGCCGTATCTCCTGCAATGTTCTCTGCAAGGAGCTCCTGGTAAGTCCGGATTTGGCTTCCAGCATAAGCTTTTCGATTCCGCGATGCTGATAACCAAGCTGAATCTCGAGGTGTATTACCTTCTCACCGTTGCAGATAAACCGGAAATGTCCCGGTTCAATCACCCCGGCATGAATCGGACCCACTCCCACCTCGTGAAGCTCTTCGCTATCGATCCGGTAAAATGGGTAATCATTCATGCCCAGATCTTTCCGATGCCGGTCAGCGGCAAAGCGGACAGGCTTCAACTACGGATGGTTATCAAAACCGATCCCGAAATTCTCATGAATCTCCCGCTCAAACAGATGTAATGCAAGGATTTGCGGGGTAAGGGAATCCAGCGTGGTTACTTGGCTGCTCTGTTCATGCGAGAAAACCAGAAACTTGCCGCTGGTGTCATCCGCAAGAACTGCAATGAATTTCAACCCGCTGTTATACGGAAAAGCATAGTAGAGAACACAATGAACCGTTTCCGAACTCATCATGCCGGACATAAGGCTACAAAAATCAGAATATTTCAAAACCGGAATTGTCTCGAGTCCGACGGGACCGCCAGTAGGCAATATTTCGATATATGAATGGTCTTGCATCGGCATTAGTAATTCGGTAATCCTGCAATAATCTGATTAATAATGTCTTTCAAAAATGGGGGCTGATAAAAGCAGGCTCCCACCACAATCATCAGAAAAATGAACTGACTGATGGTTTCCCATCTGTCAACCGTTCCTTGCGTATGGATCCCGGTATTTTCGCGGGGATGCGAAAACAGGAGATGAAGCACACGGGTACTCATGGCGTAGATCACACAGCATAATAAGATCAGGACGAGGATCAGTACAAACCAGCTTTTACCGGCAACGAGTGCTTTTAAAATCAGGTATTCGCTGACAAACAGGCCGGATGGCGGGATCGCCAGGATGGCAAGCATCCCGATGAGCAGTGCGATTGCGCCGGTTGGGAAGAGTTTCAGGTACAAACCGCTGTCGTCGAGCTTATAGGTGCCCAGCACCCGGCCCATCTGACCGACCTGGAAAAACAGGCTCGATTTGGTGAGTGCGTGAAGAACCAATAGCAGGAAGGCTGCGTAATATCCAATGCCGCCGATTCCGGTTGCGATGGCTACCAAACCCATGTTTTCCAGGGTTGAATAGGCCAGCATCCGCTTGGTGTGCTTGGCTTTCAGCATGTATCCGGCGGCAACCAGAACCGACAGCACGCCGGCAAGGATCAGCACTTTGTTCATCCATCCAAATATGGGAGAATCGGATAAAGCCTTGTAAATCCTGAATATCGAGAGAAATCCTAGGTTAACCAGTCCGGTTGATATCAGTGCCCCAACCGGCGGCAACGCCACCGAGTTGGCATCGATTCCCACCGTATGCATCGGGAAGAGTTCCATCTTGGTGCTATATCCTGTCACAACACAGAGGAAAGCGATTTTGAGATAGATCGGGTCAAGCGTATGAGCCACGGAACAAATGAAAATATACTTCCAGGTAGCTTCGAGGGCATGCAGGGTTCGCTCGCTGTAGATCAGTACCGATGCTGTCAGGGTAGTAGCTTCCACGAGAATCCATACCAGTGTGATATCATTGGCCATGTAAGCCCCGGTTATGGCCGCGATCAGTCCGGTTAATGCAGCATAGTAATAGCTGAACCGTCTGTTTAGCTGGCTGATGAAGTACGGGAATCCCTGGATCACTGCGGCTGTGGAGATCAGGGTGAGCAGGCCAAGGAACAACACTCCGGCCGGATCATAGGTGAAATAAGTAAGCTCGGTTTGACCGGCATACAGAAGAACGTAGCCATTGAAAAGCCACTGGATGAGCACGAAAAGCAGCATCAGCCACCGGGTTAACAGTAACCGCCTCACGGTTAACATCGTCATGGCAATCAAAAAGGCTGATATGAAGTAGACTGCTATCATGCCTAATGTTTTAAACTGGTCAGATTATCGGACTCCAGATCGCTGAACTGTGTACCGATACGGTTCATCAAAACGCCGATAATCAGTACGCTGACGAAAATATCGAGTAATATGCCGATGTTGATCAGCATGGGCATTTCACTGCCGACTGCCAGAGAGAAGAAAAAGACGGCATTTTCTACGACGAGAAAACCTACCATGTGCGAGAAAATTCTCCTGTGGGTGATGATTAAAAGAACGCCTGTAAAGAGGGTGAACAGGGCAATCGTGAGGAACACTGCATCCAGACTGGGGTTTTTAAGAATGTTGGAGAGGATGATGCTCACAAAAAGACCTGCCATGGTGAATAAAAGGGAGTAGAATGAAGGGAAAGCCTTCGAATGGACTTTATAAACTTTGGTTTGATTGATTATACGGAAGAGGAAATACGGTACAATGATTGCTTTGAATATCAGGGTTTCGGCTGATACAAAGATCAGGCTGGCCATGTTCACCGTCTTGAGTTCGATCAGAGCGATCTGCACCAGAAGGTAAAACCCGATGAGCCCGAATACCGTAATGATCGGGTTTCCCGAAACATGGAAAGCCATGAACATATCGGAAAATGACGTGTAGCCGGTGAGCATGGCGAAAGTGCCCATCAGTACCAGAAAAGCGGGCTCTACCAGCATCGAATAAAGGGCTTCCCGGTTGGCGCCCATCCCTTCGAAACTGCTGCCGGTATCAAGCGCCCCGATAATCGTGAAGAACTTTCCCAGGGCGAGCATATAGGAGAAAAAGACGAAATCAGCCTGGAAAGGTATGAGAGCGGGCATGTTTGCAAAGGGAACCACGGTAAGGGCAGTTAACATCGTGGCCAGTCCGATAACCGGGGCAAGCTTGAATACCCAGCCGGTAGTGGTGCTATATACACTGCCTTTGCCGAATAATACCCGGATATCCAGCATCGGCTGGAGAATGCCGGGCCCTTTCCGGCCGCTGACGATGCTCTTGGTTCGGATAATTATACCGGGAAAGAAAACCGCGGCGAGGAGGATCAGTGGAATTCCGGCCATCGGTTAAAGGATTTTAAAAATTGTGAGTACCAGAATGAGCAGCATAAACAGGAAAGAGATTATTTTCACCGATGTGTACGGTATTTTTTTTGGTTCCCAGAATCGGGTTAGCCAGGGCGCTGAAATTATCTGCCCAGGAAGTGGCTGTATATTGCTGCTTTTCATCGCCCGCGGTATATCCGCATCCCCATGTGGGTCCGGTTGCTCCGGGCCTGGCCCAGAAAAACGATTCCGAAAGCCTTTGTAAAACAAAAAATGGCCAGTCCTCTGATCAGTGTTAATCCAATGAGACTGATTAACAATAGGATACTGAAATATAAGCTGGATTCGGGGAAGCTTTTAAACAGGCCGAGATAAATCAGAAATTCTGAAATAAATCCATTAAAGGGAGGTAATCCGCAGATCGCGAGTGATCCGATCAGAAAAAAGGCAGCCGTATAGGGCATCTTTTTCGCTAACCCGCCAAGTTGATCGATATTTCGTGTATGGGTAGCCTGGTAAACCGATCCGGCATTGAAGAACAGGAGTGATTTAAACAGGCTGTGATTGAGAACATGCAGTAAGCCTCCACTGAATCCGAGCAGGGTGAGGGTATTGTTACCAGTGGCCATGCCCAGCACTCCAAGGCCGATTCCGATGCCGATTATACCGATGTTTTCTATGCTATGATAAGCTAAAAGCCGCTTCAGATCGTGCAGCACGATGGCCATCATTACACCCATGATCCCGTAAATACCCATCTTGATCATCACTCCCGACATTAATCCGGATACTGGCGAAGGAGCTGCAGGATGGGCTTCAGGAAAGCAACCAGCAGAAAAAGTAATCCCAAATGCATCTGGACCAGGTAGTTGATACCGGTCTTTAATACTTTCCGGTCATCTGCCTCAAAGATGACCAGCAGGAACGATGAAACAGCCATAAGCTCCCAGACCACCAGGAAAGCAAATCCATCTCGCAGGATAACCACCAGTATCATCGAAAAATAAAGCCAGATATAGGCCCAAAGGTGCACCGACCAGCGCAGGGAGGTTTGTTTATCGTAATAGGACTTCAGATAACCGCGCGCAAAAAGGAACGCGGTGAAGGTGGTGAAGTTGATCACCAACACAAAGAAAACCGATAGTGAATCCGGTGCTGAGAACGTGAGGGCGTGAGGGAGTGAGGACGTAAGGACGTGAGGGAGTGAGGACGTGAGGAAATAGAGAGGCAAGGGTGGTGAGGGTGATAGAGGCGATTAGTAGGAGGAGGGTGTAGGTATATCGAAATGATTTCCGGAGGGCAAAGATTCCGAAACTCAGGACCATCAAGCCAATAAATAAAAGGGGTATCATAGATTTTATTATGGTGCGAAGATACAAAAAGGGCATAAAGGCACAAGTGGAAGGGGGCACCTGACCAACTCCGGACTAAAGGCCGGGGAGCCTTTAATACACCCTGATAATGATGATTCTACCGTTAATAACCTGATTATCAGTCATTATCTGATAAGGATAAACTCCCTGAGGTAAGTGACCGTTGTATATAATTGTTTTGGATTCCCCTCCGGATAAATACCCATCGAAAATTCTGCTGATCAGCTGCCCGTTCGGTTCAAAAAGTTCGATAATTACCCTGGAACTAACCGGCAAAGCCAACTGAAATTTAACATCCGGCCCATATAACGGGTTCGGGAAGATCTTGATGCCGAAGCCCGGGTCACTTACCGAAGGATAAACTGAAATCGTTATGCTGGCCTCACTGCTGCAGCCTTTGGCCGAAACCTGCTTGAGCGTCAACTCGAAGGTGCCTTCGAAGTTCCAGGTATGGGCAAATACGCATGTCGTGCCGCTCTGCACCACGGTGCCGTCAATGGCCCAGGTATAAGTGGAGCCCGGGTTCGCGGTCGAATCCACCCAATAGCTTTTGCTGGCCCCGACACATACCTTGTCGGGTATAGGCAACTGCGCAGCAGCCCTAAAGGCGCTGAACAGCACTAAAGCCAACAGGAGCAAATAGTGTATCAGGCTTAGCATAATTGGTTGTCGGTTGTCTGTTATCAGTTGCCCAGCCGGAGCGCCCCCTCTCCCGTGAGCTTGCGAGCGCGGGAGAGGGGGAAGGGGGTGAGGTGGATTATCGGTTATTTGTGCCAGATTGGCGAAGTGATCAACTGAGGCTGAACGGTGATGGTAATATTATTTGTGGTTACCGTACCGCAAGCAGGTCCTGAAGTCTGGATCAAATGATACATGGTCGTCTGAGTCAATGCACCCGGAGCATAGGTCAAGTTGGTAGCACCTGCTTCTATTAGCCATGTCGCACCACCATCAATGGAGGATTCCCATTGGTAGTTAATCGTTCCATTATCACCTATAGGAGCGGTGGCCGTTAATTGAGCAGGAATAGTGTTATAACAGATGGTCTGATCAGCCGAAACTGTGCCAGGCAATAAACCAGGTAATACAGTAACCTGAATATTAACGGGAATCCCCGTACAAGTAAGAGTCGTTTCAGTGACCTGTAATATGCAAGTTCCGGAACTAGTCCAGTTAACAGAGATCAGGTTATTTGGAGCCACCCCATTTGTAATGGAACCTGCACCGCCGGAACCGGCAATGATGCTCCATGTATACGTGGAGCCGGTGGTTAGCATTACACCGTAAGGCTCAGTTGAATTTTGACAAACAGTCATATCTCCTGTTTGTGTTAAAGTGCCCACCTGTGCCCACGCCCCCAGCGCACTCGCCGAGAGCATCATCATCATAAGCCATTTTAATAATCGAAGTTTTGTTTTCATGATTTGTTTTTTTAATGATTTGTTTTTATTAGTTAAGTTCTTGTATTTGTGTTGTTTAGAGATGATAAATCAATGACGTGGTGGGTAATGCGTTCACTGTAACTGCCACCGGCGCGGATGCAGCATTGTTACACGATCCCACAGCTGGGTATATATTAACACGATAATACAGTGTGCCAGCTATTGAGGTCACAGGCGAATAAGTTGAAGCTGTAGCTCCGGGAATACTGTTAAACGTAACATTTTCAACAGACGATTGCCATTGATACGAAATGGTTCCGATTCCATCAGTGACAATGGAAGTTAATGTTATAGTTGTATTTAAGCAAACTATTCCGGCTCCTGTAATTGTAACGGTGGGATCAGCAACGACGGTAATTACTTTTGGACTGGTTGTAACAACTGTTCCACTGGCATCGGTTATCGCACAATTGTAACTGTAGGACCCGGCTACGGTTATTTGAGGCGGATCAAAGGAGGATAGTGTGTCTCCGGGAATAGCAATATCGTTTAGCTGCCACTGGTAAGCATAGGGGGGTAAGCCGCCGGAAGTTGCCGTCGTGAAAGTTAATTTGGCTGGATTGTAACCGGTACAACCGGTAATGGGAGTTGTATTGTGCTTTCCTGGTATTAAAGCAGAAGGGGTTGAAAGTGTTAAGGTGCAAAATATCAGTAAACTGGTTTTCCAGAGACTTTTTAGGCAAAGCTCGCCTAAAGGAACTGCTGTTCCTGCTGTATGAAGGCCAGAAAATCTCATGTATTTCTAAAACCTGACTCCCACCATTATTGGCCACGAACTGTGCTTCCACACCCCGAAACTCCGGTACCCCGGACAAACTGTAACCCGTGCGCCGATCGCGGCAAAAAGAGTCAATTTCTTTTTCAGATAGTAATCAAACCGTCCCAACACTTCGATACCCCCGACATATAACGGATAGGGCTTATACAGATCGATTCCGTTAAGGAGATTAGCCTCGGTGCTGACTCTGAACCGCTCTGCCTGCCAGATGGTTTTATTAATTCCGAACCCCAGCAAAACTTCATTCCTCGATCGCAAAACAGAGAATTCCCCGGAAATATTCAATCGGTAAATTTTGTTAAGAATCGGATGATAGGTTACACAAAGGCCTCCACCATCGAACCCCGGTTCATAATAAGAATTGTACCAGGATGACGGGAATACGCGGATTGAAATATCGGTTTTTTGCGCTTGAATACTATTTGTGGTGACAAAAAGTGTCACTAGCAGCAAGAGTTGCAGGATTTTATTTTTAGTTGCCATATTCCCAGCCGTTTTCGGTAAAAAATTTAAGAATCAGTGATGAAACAAGCTCGGCCTGAGCTTCATGCGTGATTGTGGCGACTCCATCACCCTTCTGGATGCCGTAATTTCCAAACTGGCTATGGTTACCGCCAGGGATGGTGAAATACACCGTTTTTGAAACTTTGCCGTCCGGGTAGTTTTCGATCTTATTGATCCACCAGGGAGTAGGCAGGAGCCGAATGTAAGAGGCGATTTTGAGGCTGTCGACCAATCCGTCATACTGCCCGCGAAGGGACAGTACTGAACCTGACCAGTCATTCAGGTTAGTGGAGGACTGCGGATAGGCAGCCATCAGAACTAAACCCTTGAAAAAATCCGGATATTTATCCACTACCGAACAGGCCATAACCCCGCCCAGCGAATGCCCTCCGATGACCCATTGCTGCACATCGGGGAAATCATTGTAAATCCAGGCAGCCTGATTGTCATCCAAAACTGCCAGGTTGCCCGGCATTTTCACGATAACCACCTTGTGAGCCTTGCCGGCAATGGCAAATTTCGACAGCGGTTCAATATAGGCATGAGGGTCAATCAGTCCGCCCGGATAAAAAACCAATCCGGTTTTGGAATATTGATTGCTGGTAGGATTGATCTCAATATAATCCCGGTACTCATAAATCGTAATGGCACTTGGAAGTATTTGCTCATCAGGCAGATAGCTGCAGGAGGCCATTAAGAAAACAAGGAAGGGGATCAACCCGGTTTTTTTTATAAATTTCATTTCTGTTCAGTTTTGATTTATTTTTTCCCGATCGCAATCATGGAATGCTGTGTTCTGAAAATAATCATACCGTCAGTGATTGCTGGTGTAGGGTTGGCATAAGTAGATTTCGTATGGCGCCGCTCTTTTGGAACTCCTTCATCAGCAATGCGATCCCAGATAATTTTGCCCGCTTTCCAAAGCACATTTTCAGCGGTCTGCAGGTTCCACGTTGCGGGAACATCTGTTTGGTCGAAGATTCCCTTGCCCATGTAACCGTGGAATTGCGGCCACTGCCGTGAAATATCCGCCGGATTGCAGGCCGGAAGAAAATAGACCAGCGAAAGGACTATTACAAATGAAAATTTTCGGAATTTCATGGTTTGATGAATTTGGTATTGAAATAAGTTATTCATTCGACGAAGAACAGCAAAATTAATTACATCCATGAATCAGTCCACTGCAAATATCATCGCATTCCTGATCGGGAGCTTACCCATTATCTATCTGTCATGGAGTTCATTGGGCAGTATTAGAAATCACGGCTTCTTCCGGTTTTTCGCATGGGAGCTAATGCTCTGGCTCCTGATCAGCAATATTCGTTACTGGTTTAAGGATCCGCTTTCGGTGCACCAGGTTTTTTCATGGATACTTTTGCTGATATCCATTTATCCGGTCATCGATGGTTTATACCGATTTAAGGCTGCCGGCCGGATCAACCGTGAGCGGAAGGATCCGACACTTTTCGGCTTTGAACACACTACCAGCTTGATTACCACCGGCGTCTACCGGTATATCCGCCACCCGATGTATGCCTCATTGCTCTATCTCACCTGGGGAATCGCTCTTAAAAATCCGTCAGTCATTATGCTGATATATGCCGAAGCAGCAACCATTTTCCTCTACATTACCGTGAGGGTGGAGGAGCGCGAGAACCTGACTTATTTCGGAGAGGAATACCGGCAATACATGAAGCGGACCAAGAGGTTTGTGCCCTGGCTTTGGTAGAGGCGCGCTGCTTTAGTTGCATGGTACCTTTATGGTAATTGTTTTGGAATAGATCTTTCATTCAACAGCCATTTGTTGATATAGATGCGGTGCGTCGGTTGGAATGGAAAAATCGGGGCAACTATTTTTTCCCGATATTTTTCCGCATGAATGCACAATCATTTATGCGCTTCGCGCTAATTACTTTTCTACTAACTTTATGCAGACAAAACGTAAGCCTGCTAACCAAAAAATTGAACCGATGAAACTACGCATCCTGTTCTTATTGTGTATTATATCTCCGATGCTGAGGGCTCAGTTGAAGCCTGATAATTTCACCTTTCCACCTGTCGCATGGAAATCCGAAGCACCTGCCGATTGTCCGTTCCCGGCATCGAAAGAGATTACGGGTATTACCCTGCCAGGTGTGAAAAGCGGTTTTCATTTTGGCGATACCTGTTATCCAACGTGGGCCGACGACGGTAATTTGTACTCACCCTGGACCGATGGCTGTACCTGGAGACTCGATGGATCGTATGATTGTTCCAGCTCATTTGAGGGCGATAAAGCCCGCACCGGTCAGGCCGTGATCGAAGGCGATGATCCTTTGAATCTGAAAGTCTATAGCCTCGGCATGAAGTACGCTTCAGCAAGTCCCTACCATGGCCGGTATCCATGTGGAAGTTTGATATTCAATGGGGTATGGTATTTTGGCACCTACTGCCTCGATCCTTCGGGCCAGGCCGGTTACGGTGACCAGCTAATCAATTGGCCCTGGATGGGGCCTTTTGTGGGATTCCGAACCAGCAAGGATTATGGCCGGACCTGGACTGAAACGCCCCATACTCCTGAGAAACCGCTATTCGGTGAAACAGGGATCAATGGATACCCCGTTAAAATCGGATCCCCGCACTTTGTGGATTTTGGCAGGAACCTTCAATATTCCATCGAAATTTATCAGCGCTGATGGACGTACGGCCTGGCTCTGGTATTCCGGCAATTTTGCTCCCGATTGGAATGGTGTCAAGATCAATGAAAATCCGCCGGGAAGCCACTATGGTCTTGTGATGCAGAAAATCCAACTGAACAAATAGGCACGGACCTCACAAATCGATCACATTCAAAGTTCGTATCTTTCCCCCCGAATGAAATAACCATCCAATTATGGAAAAAGAGGAGGATAGCGGATGGAGATTCCTTTCAGGTACTGAAACCGAAGAGTACCTTGATGATCCTGAAACCAGTAAGGTATTCAGTATTAATGCAATCGCGAATTATGATCCTGCTATCCTTCCCTATATTAAACTGCCGGTTGGTACTGAACTGGAACGTGTTGAGGGATCCGATGAGTTTGTAATAATCGAAGAATAATAACGAGAAGAATAAAAATTATGAGCAATCCTATATCCAACAATCCCTTGTTGCACCCCTTCGTGAGCAAATACCAGGCTCCGCCGTTTGACCTTATTCATGAAGTTTATTTTATCCCCGCCATCGAAACCCTGATCCGGGATGCGGAAGAGAAAATTGCTCGCATCGCTGCTTACCCTGATGAACCGACGTTTGAAAATACGATACTCCCGTTGGAGCAGAACGGGGAACGCCTTGGAATTGTAGCCGGAATTCTCTTTAACCTGAGCCATGCCGAAACCACTGAGAAACTGCAGCAGGTTGCCCAGGAAGCTTCGCAACTGCTCACTGAATATTCCAGCCGGATGCTGATGAATCCCGCTCTTTTCAGCCGAATCGACACCCTTCATAACCTTCATAACAATCATAACCCACAACCGATAACCGGCAACCGGCAACCAATAACCCCTAACCATTTAACCTCTAACCTGTTACTTTCTCCCGAGCAATCCATGGTACTGTATAACTGGCATCGGGATTTTGTCAGGAACGGAGCCAGGCTCGATGAGGTGTCGAAAAAGCGGTTTGCTGAAATACGGTCAAGATTGTCAATGCTGACTCTTCAGTTTGCGGATAATGTGCTTGCCGAGACCAACGCATTTTTCCTACATCTGACGGATGAAGTTGATCTGTCGGGCCTGCCCGGTTTCGTTAAGGAAGCTGCAGCCCAGGAGGCCGAAAGCCGCAAATTAAAAGGATCGGTTTTTACCCTGCACGCTCCAAGCTATGTACCATTTCTGAAATATTCCGACCGAAGGGATCTGCGCGAGAAAATGATCAGAGCGTTCGGTGCCCGGGGTAACCAGGGAAACGAACATGACAATAAAGCCCTGATAGAGGAAATCGTTAACCTCCGGATAGAAATGTCTTTGATGATGAAGGAACCGGATTATGCTTCCTATATGCTGAAAGAGAGCATGGCAGGATCGTCGGCAAAAGTGATGACCTTTCTCGATGATATTCACCGGTATTCAAAACCGGCAGCACAAAATGAATTGGCCGAAGTGGCCGGTTTTGCGCATTCTGAGGGTGCCGATTTTGAACTCGAATCGTGGGACTGGAGTTATTACGCCGAAAAACTTCGCCAGAAGAAATACAATTTCCGGGAGGAGCTGCTGAAGCCCTATTTCAAACTCGAAAATGTGATCAAAGGTATTTTCCTGCTGGCCAATAAATTATACGGTTTGCAGTTTGATGCAATCAGCGGAATCCCGGTTTATCATCCTGATGTGATGACTTATGAGGTGAAGGATGAAAACGGGGAATTCCTATCGTTGCTTTATCTCGATTTTTTTCCCCGGCCGGGTAAACAGGGAGGGGCATGGATGACTGATTTCCGGGCGCAGTCGAATCTTAATGGTTTGACAGTCAGACCGCATGTTTCGCTCGTGTGCAATCTTTCCAAACCCACTTCCACAAAACCATCCCTCCTGACCTTTGATGAGGTGACCACCTTCCTTCATGAATTTGGCCATGCCCTGCACGGAATGCTTTCGCAGTGCACCTATCCATCGGTCTCGGGTACCAATGTGTACCGCGATTTCGTCGAATTGCCGAGCCAGGTGATGGAAAACTGGGCCCTGGAGAAAGAATGGCTCGACCTGTTTGCCGTTCATTTCGAGACCGGTGAAAAGATCCCGGCGGAACTGATCGACCGGCTCATCGAATCGAAAAACTTCCTCGAAGGATATGCGTTTGAGCGCCAGCTTGGCTTCGGTTTTCTGGATATGGCCTGGCATACTTTACCGGAACCCTTTGGCGGAGATCCGGTTGCCTTTGAAAAGCAAGCCATGGATGACACGCAGCTTTTCCGGAAAATCCCGGGTAGTTCAGTCAGCACGGGCTTTAGCCATATTTTTGCAGGCGGCTACGCAGCAGGCTATTACGGTTATAAGTGGGCCGAAGTCCTCGATGCAGATGCTTTCGCCCTGTTCGCAGGAAAAGGAATCTTTAACCGCGAAGTGGCTGCATCCTTCCGCAAAAATATTCTTGAAAAAGGAGGCAGCGAGCACCCGATGGAACTCTATGTCAGATTCCGCGGCAAGGAACCAAAACCGCATGCTTTGCTGGAGAGGAGCGGGCTTCTTTCATGATGTGCTGATTAGTTGATGTGCTGATGTGCTGATGTGCTGATGTGCTAATAGCATAATGGTCAGACTGCTCTCAAATTTGGTAGAGGTTTTCATGAGCTGGTGATTAAATTGTTTAATGATTAACAATGATACTGATTCGGCCTTAGTTTTCAAACCCTTATGTGGATTTTTTGCTGACCGGATTTAAATAGTTCAAACTAGTGGTTACCTTTGGAAGATGCAGATTAGTAATCCAATCATTTTACCATTATGTCGAAAAATGAATCACAATTAGCCGTTGCTGCCGGAACCCTGGCATTAGGACTGGTTATTGCAGCATTAGTTTTGGGTAATTCACTCATCAAGTTTAAGAAACTGGATCGGTCTGTAGTGGTCAAAGGGCTTGCCGAGATGGAAGTGGATGCTAATCTCGCAGTCTGGCCGATCACTTTCAGCGAGGCCAGTAACAATTTGTCCGAATTGCAGTCGACCCTCGACCGGAAGCAGAAAATCATACTCGATTTCCTGACAAATGCAGGATTTACCAAAGATGACATTGCCATAGGAATGATCAATATCAATGATCAGAAAGCAAATATCTACGGGGGAAACAACCAGTTTGTGGAATTCCGATATGTGGGCAGGGCCCAGATGACGGTTCGGATTAATCAGGCAGCCTTGATGACTGCGGCCATTACCCGTCTCACCGACTTGGTTGGTAAAGGGATAGTGCTGAATCAGGATCAATATATGAGCCAGGTGCAATACCTGTTTACTCAACTGAACTCAATTAAGCCGGCCATGATCGAATCGGCCACCATAAATGCCCGCGAAGCCGCTGAGAAATTCGCTTCCGATTCCAAATCCAAAGTCGGTAAAATCAAAAAAGCCACCCAGGGACTATTCACTATCGAAGACCGCGACATGAGCACTCCTTATAAGAAGATCATACGGGTGGTCACTACGGTAGAATATTATCTGGTTGATAAATAGACCGAAGATGTTGTCAGTTGTCGGTTTTATGAATAAACCAATTCTTGAGGTATGCGCAGGTTCCCTCGCTTCGGCTCTTGCAGCCCAGGAGGGAGGGGCTTTTCGGGTGGAATTGTGCGACAACCTGTATGAGGGCGGAACTTCGCCGCACTGTTCAAAGTGGCATGGAGTTCCGTCGCGACGATGTTTTCATGGGCGGCCGATCTTCAGGGAAATCCGGTGGAAGCAAATCTTTCGTGTGTACTGACTGCCCGCATTTTATGGACCTATTCCGAGGCATCTATCCTGTATAATAATCCGGATTATGTTCAGATGGCCCATCTGGCTTACCAGGTATTGCAGGAAAAATTCCTTGATCCGGTCAATGAACGAAATGATGCGGAGGTGCAATTTATTGATGTGTTGATAAGAAGATGTGCTGATTAATTGATGTGATGATGTGCTGATTAGTTGATGTGTTGATGTGCTGATTAGAAGATTAGCTGATAGGATGATAGGAGCAGTGTAGGGGTACTTGAATTTATTCATATATTTAAACGCGGATTGATGGTAAATTATCAGAAAATCAAGCAACTATAAGAGTTTCTTACAATCAGCACATCAGCACATCAGCACATCAACACATCAACTAATCAGCACATCAAAAACTCATCAGAATTATGAAGCAACCTTTGTACCTATACACCTTCGTAGCAGCTTTAGGGGGGCTGCTATTCGGATTTGATACGGCCGTGATCAATGGCGCCATTCCTTTTTTTACACAGCATTTCGGTCTGACCGACACCATGAAGGGCTGGGCAGTGAGCTCTGCGCTGATTGGCTGTGTGGTAGGTGCACTGGCTGTTGGACGCCCTGGCGATTATTTCGGCCGGCGTCTTGTACTCCGGGTACTGGCACTTTTGTTCCTGATTTCTGCCATAGGAAGCGGTCTGGCCTGGAATTTCCATTCGTTCATCGCGTTCCGGGTGATAGGTGGATTGGCCATCGGCGGTGTATCGGTTTTGTCTCCCCTGTATATTGCAGAAATAGCCCCGGCTGACTATCGCGGCCGGCTCGCCATCACCTTCCAGCTCGCAATCGTCGTGGGGATCCTCGTGGCCTTTTTCTCCGATTACCTGTTGTTGAATACCGGTGACAACAATTGGCGCTGGATGTTTATTTCCGGTGCCTTGCCGGCCCTGGTCTTTTTTATACTGTTGTTCCGGGTGAGCCAGAGCCCTCGCTGGCTCGTGATGAAAGGGTACATTCATCAGGCCCGCCAGGTTCTTGATGAAGTGAACCCTGGAACCGATACCGAGCAACTCCTTACCGAAATCCGCGATTCAGTCAATACAGAGGTGCTCGAGAAAGCGGTCTACCTGTTCAAAAAGCCTTATCTGAAGCTGGTTATGATCGGCATTGCCGTTGGGATGTTCAACCAATTTACCGGGATCAATATCGTGATGTATTATACAACCGATATTTTTCGTACAGCTGGGTTCACTACCGATTCTGCCATTCTCCAGACGGTTATCATTGGCTTCACTAACCTGATATTTACATTGATAGCCATGCGCCTGATCGATAAGATCGGCCGGAGAAAGATGCTCCTCATCGGATCCATCGGGATGACTATTTTTCTCACCCTTTTCGCCTTTGCCTATATCACAGGAGCTTTGGGAAGCTGGTTACTGGTTGTTATGCTGATCGGTTTCGTGGCCTTTTTCTCCTCCTCACAGGGTGCGGTAATCTGGGTGCTTTTATCGGAGATGTTTCCGAACAATATCCGGGCCCGCGGTGCCTCGATCGGATCTTTCTCGCACTGGTTCTTCAACGCCATTACGGTATTCCTTTTCCCGACCATCGCCGCCGGCTTCACCAACGGCAAGGGGATCGGGTATATCTTCCTGTTTTACGCGGTAGCAACCCTGATCAGTTTCTTCTTCTTTCGTAAGTTTCTCTTTGAAACCAAAGGAAAGACATTAGAGCAGATGTGATGATGTGCTGATTAGTTGATGTGTTGATGTGCTGATGTGCTGATGTGCTGATTGTAAGAAACTCTTATAGTTGCTTGATTTTCTGATAATTTACCATCAATCCGCGTTTAAATATATGAATAAATTCAAGTACCCCTACACTGCTCCTATCATCCTATCAGCTAATCTTCTAATCAGCACATCAACACATCAACTAATCAGCACATCATCACATCAATTAATCAGCACATCAGCACATCAATTAATCAGCACATCATAAACAGTAATGACCCACAAAGAACGAATCTCCGCCGCCCTGAGCGGCAAGCCTACTGACAGAGTTCCGGTAATGCTGCATAATTTCATGATGGCAGCCCGTGAGTATGGGGTAACTATGAAGCAGTTCCGCGAGGATCCGGGAATCATGGCCGAAGCTATGGTGCGGTCGGTGGAAAAGTATGAGTTTGACGGGATACTGGTAGATATGGATACAGTTACACTGGCAGGTGCTTTGGGCGTTCCGGTTGATTTTCCGGACAATGAGCCGGCACGTTGCCACCTGGGTATCCTCACCGACCTGAAAGATTGGCGAAACCTGCCGCCTGTAAATATTGAGAATTACCAATACGTGATCAACTGGCTCGAAGCGGTGCGATTGATCAAGAAATTCGTAGGTGATGACATCTATGTCCGGGGCAACTGCGACCAGGCCCCGTTCTCTCTGGCCGGTATGGTAAGAGGATCTGCCGATTGGATGATGGATCTTTATGTGGCTGAGGAGGATGACAAAGCCGGACTGCTTGAATATTGTACCGAAGCCACCAGTCAGTTTATCCGCCTGATGGCCCAAACCGGCTGCGATATGGTCTCCAACGGGGATAGTCCGGCCGGTCCCGACCTGATTTCGCCGGAGCTGTATAAACAGTATGCATTTCCATACGAAAAAAGGGTAGTGGAGGAGGCCCACAAAGCCGGAATGCCTTATACCCTGCATATTTGCGGCAACACAGAGCTGATTCTGAATGAGATGATTGCAACCGGCGCAGATGCCCTGGAGCTCGACTATAAAACCGATATCCACAAGATCGCTGAGGTGTTTAAAAACAGGGTTACCCTGATCGGTAATATTGATCCCAGCGGCGTACTTGCCCTCGGCACGCCGGAGGAGGTAAGGTTCAAAACACAGGAATTGATTAAAATAATGGGTAAAACCAACCGTTTTATCCTTAATGCCGGCTGCGCCATTCCGCCGAATACACCGGAGGACAACCTGAGAGCAATGATGGAGGAGAGTGAGAATTTATAGATTCGAATTAAGAGTCCTGAATTTTGAAGTTTAAGATTCAAGTACCATAATGGCCAGCCTCAGAGCCTGCAACCTGTAACTTGCAACTGACAACTGACAACTGATAACTATGACAAACTACAAACTTGGCCTGGTACTGGGTGGCGG
>Ga0265292_1001029_pt1 | contig 27914 bp, 32 predicted proteins | sample Munlanlewell296A_FD_189080 | JGI IMG/M metagenome (GOLD analysis project Ga0265292, IMG submission 189080) | Leachate microbial communities from a municipal landfill in Southern Ontario, Canada - Leachate well 296A | ecosystem: Engineered > Solid waste > Landfill > Unclassified | place: Canada... | reverse complement strand
CGTGCCTACCGTTTACATCACCGGTCAGGTCACCGAGGAACTCATCGGCACAGACGCTTTTCAGGAGACCGATGTCATAGGTATGTCCATGCCGGTCGTCAAACACAGCTATTTTGTAAATCATGCAGTAGACATTCCACGTGTTCTCAAAGAAGCTTTTTATATTGCTTCCACCGGCCGTCCGGGACCGGTCCATGTCGATCTTGCAAAGAACGCCTGGCTTACCAAGGCCACTCCCGATCCGGATCCCAAAATGGATCTCCCGGGTTACAATCCGATTCCACAAATCAGCTCCGATTCTGAAATTAAAAAAATCGAGCAATTTCTTTCCAAAAACAATCTCAAACCGTTGATCATCGCCGGCCACGGTGTCGAACTTTCGCGCGCGGAAAAAGAGCTTTTTGAATTTGCGAAGCATCACGATATTCCTGTTGTAAACACGCTTCTAGGTCTAGGCACTTTTCCGCAGGGCCATGATCTTTGGTGTGGAATGATGGGAATGCATGGCGACGCGGTTGCGAATTATGCCGTAGCTGAAGCTGATCTCATCATCGGTGTCGGCATCCGTTTTGACGATCGCATCACCGGTAAACTTTCAGAATTTATAAAAAACAAAACTTTCATTCACATCGAAATCGATCCTTCCGAAGTAAATAAAAATGTTCCAGTTGCGCTCGCGCTATATGGCGATGCCGCATACATCCTCGCTCGCGCCATCGCTCTCACCGACCGGCACACCTTCCCGTCTTGGCGCTCGCGCATTGCCGAACTCAAAACCAAATTTGGTTTCCTCGATTTCACTCTCAATCCCGTCCACGATTCCAAATTTCTTTCCCAGCCACGTCTCGTGAAAATGATTTCCGACGCAACCGATGGTGAAGCGATCGTCGCTTCCGACGTCGGCCGCCACCAAATGTGGACCGGCCGTTTCTACCGTTTCAAACACCCAAATTCCCATCTCTCGTCAGGCGGCCTCGGCTCCATGGGCTACGGCCTTCCGGCCGCTATGGGCGCTGCCTTCGGCGCGCCCGACCGCGAGATCTGGTCCATCTCCGGCGACGGCGGTTTCATGATGAACGTTCAAGAAATGGCCACCGTCTCCGAACACCATCTCCCCATCAGAATCGTCATCATGGAAGACAACAGTTTAGGCATGGTTCGTCAGTGGCAAAACCTCCTCTTCGGCGGCAACATCTCCCACTCCGACCTCAAAAATCCCGATTTTGTGAAGCTCGCCGAAGCCTTCGGCATCAAAGCTTTCCGCGCCACCACAGAAGCGCAGGCCGCCCAAGCCATCACTGAAGCCCGCAAAGTCAAAGGCCCGGCCCTCATCAATTTCAAAGTCGATCCCGACGAACATGTATTTCCAATGGTCATCTCCGGCACCGCTCTCCACGAGCAGGCCCTCGGCGACCAGGATTTTAAAAAAACCAATGACCCAAACAAACCATTATAAAGTCGAAGTGAAAGTCCAAAACTATGTTGGCGTGCTCGCGCGCATCACCATCCTCTTGCGCAAATTCGAGGTAAACATCTCCACTCTCGAAGTTCACCCCATCCCAAATTCCCCAAATTTTTCCGTCATCCACATGCTCATGGATTCCACCAAAGACCCCTCCGCCTTCTCCATCGTCATGAACAAACTGGCCCGCCTGATTCCGGTCATCAGCGTCGACTGGCACCGAAACAGCCTTTAAAAAAAGCCCATTTTGCGGTATAATAAAGCCGTAAACAAAAATAAAAAATGAGTGTCCATGATATCCGCAGCGGAGAAATTCTTGACGGCGACCAACCACATGATCAGCCTTTAAACGAACCGGAACTTGCCGCCCGTTTCAACAATACGGTCGACTGGCTAAATTCCTCGCCGGCATGGGCCAAGGTTCGAACCGCATGGATCAACAACATTTCGGACAAAGACCGTCTCAGTCTATACCAAACCGGCGCACCTACAATTTTCAGAACCCTACTCGACTCCATCCCCGGCGTCGCCCAAGTTTCCGATATCCACAATTTCGAAGATCCAAAATTAAGATTCCTGGGCGGCCACAATCTTGCCGCCTCTATTCGCTGGTTGGTACAACTCGGCCTCCTTCCTGCTCCGGCAGGCATCACCAAGGAAATGATCAATACCGATCTTGCCACCGACCATAAAAATCTAAAACGGATCCTTCGCGGTGCCGCCATCCTCGTTGAATTTATGGCTCCCGAATGTACAGCTCAAATTCTGAAAGTAGTCGCCACTGCCGAAGCCATCTTAAAAATCAAAAACGCCACCGCCAAAAGAATTCGCGGCATCGATGAAGGAGAGGAGCCGTCAGACGAAGAGAATTACAACATTGCCGCTTAGCTCTTACCATTGACTGGCGTTCTACCAATTTTATTCACGGTAAAATATCCACGCCCATTTTTACTGTCCGTTATTCTCCCACATGCGACAAAAAACATTTCTCCTCCCAATTTTCTCAATTTGTTTTTTGAATTTAATCCCGCCCTCTTCAAAAAACGCTCAAAACTGCTCCCGTCCGGCGTATATATCATGAATTTATTGCCTTCTTCGCCTACAAACTCGAGCTTCAGCCCAAGATCAAGCGCAAGCTTTTGCAACGGCATTGGGTAGCCCTCAAGAACCATAGAGCCTGAACGTTGAAAGCTTCTTAATTCAATCACCAATTCCGACTTCTCACACAAAGCTTCAAGGTCACGCCTGACTAACAATACTACGCTCTCGGAGCGTGGTCCTTTATTGGCAACCTTTACTTCAAACAGGTCTTTATACCTCTCTAAATTTGGCAAAAGACTTTTTGCCAGCCATTCAATCTCATGGATATACAAAACACCCCCCGGCTTAATAATCCTGGCCAATTCACGAAGGATCCTATCATCGTCATTGGCATACAGATATTTGTCAAAGATTCCGTCAGTAATCGCAATATCAAATTCTCCGTCATGGAAATCGGTCCTTTCCGCATCCATATGAAAAATTTTTCCTGGGACAATCCCGACATGACGCGGATCGGTATCTATACCCACAGCATTAATCTCTTGCCGTAATAAATAACGCAACAATTGCGCCTCAAAACAGCCGACCTCCAAAACCTTGGGCTCTTTCAAAAGATCAGTTCGGCCTAAAGCTTGTAGCCCATATACCAACCTTTTCCAGATTCCATCTCCAGCCTGCTCTTCGGATTTAAAACGTCGTTGCATATCATCAAATCTTTCCAGCATTACAGGTTCAGTATCCAGAGCAATCCCATATTCTTGTTTGTATCCACCCATTGTAAAAATTAAACGGAAGAGTACAGTACTTCGAAAAGATATCCGCGTCAAGCTGGACGTGGTGGCACTACTAGTTTGCAGATGCATCTCTCCAGTTTTCTTCAAGCAAAGATTGCAGAGCCTCGTTATCTATAATTTCAGCCATCGCCCTGTGAGTTTTCGATTTTACGGTACCGATCGGAATTCCCAACATTGCTGCCACCTCTTTGTATTCATTTCCTTCCATGCGAAGTAAAATCATATCCATGGTATCCGGAGCAATGTATTGCCCCAAAATTTCTCTCAAACGAGGGTTACCTCTAAAGTGCGAAACAAGGTGTGCTATAGGGTCAACTTGAGGCCTCCTATTTTTCGAAGCCCCTAAGCCATCTCCAAAGGCGTCATCATAGGCCAAAGTCTTGTCCTCATCTCTACACCTGCAGCGATAATATTTGACGGCATTATGGGCTTGATTTATTAGCACCTTTAAAAGCCAGGAATTAAGTTTTGATTCTGACCTGAAAGTATCCCATTTTTGAAAAACTTTGATTAAAGCTCCTTGGATAATATCTTCAACGTCATTTTGCGCGCGAGTTCCAGCTACGATCTTCGACAAAATTTTCCTTGCAACTGGGGACCTAAAAAGTTTATCGGCAAGCGCTACGATCCTATCCCTCTCAGGATTTTCATCTGGATATTCATCGGTTAGTATTTCAGCAGGTTCAGCAGCCGTCATAAACAAATTGAATTAGCATAGACTTTTACCACAAAAAACACAAACGCACAACAATCTGGAGCCACCTGTCGGATTTGAACCGACGACCCACTGTTTACAAAACAGTAGCTCTACCGCTGAGCTAAGGTGGCCCGTTTTTTGCCTTGCCATTCTAGTTTACCCATCCACCACTGTCAATTAAGCCTTTTGCTTATAAACATCTTTTCTGTGTTCAACTTTCACTATCACGAGGATCACTATCTCCCCTGTTCTCCGATCTATTTTAAAAATCACACGATAATCCCCGACCCTAAATCTGTAATGCGGAATCTCCAGATTTTTCAGCTTTTTCGCCGCGAACAGCGGATTCTCCATTTTCAAAATATCGTTTATCTTCAGCACGATCCTCTCTCTCACAACACGCTCCAGCCTTCCCAGATCCGCCTGCGCCTCATTCGTATAAATTGCCTTAAAGTAAGCCATATTTCTTCATTATCTCTTCATGTGTTACATATTTGCCCTCTTTGTATTGTTTCCACGATCTTTCCAGAGATTTTTTGAATTCATCGGTCATTTCCATCGGCATGATTATCAGCCGGTCATTTTGAATCTCTACTTGGTAGTGGTCTGTATCAAACATATCTCTCCATTTTTTAGGTAATGTGATTTGGCCTCTGGATGTGGCTTGGATAATTTTTATCATATAGTTATTAAAAAAGTTTAAAATTTTTCTTAAGTTTTTCTTAAATCTGAAAATAGGATAATAAGAAAATAGGAATTTTACAAGGCTTCATTCTCAAACCCAAAAGTGCTATCCTTTTCGCGCTATGACCGACCTAAAAACCACATTCAAAGCCAAATTTCCAGATATTATTTTCGCTGAGCCCCTCGCCCGCTACTCCACTTTTCGCATCGGTGGTCCTGCCGATTATTTTTATCGTCTCAAAGACTCCGCTCTCCTTCCGGACCTGATCAATTTTGCCAAAGAACATTCTCTCAAGTATTTTCTTTTTGGCGGAGGCTCAAACATCCTTTTTCACGACGACGGTTTCCGCGGTTTGGTCATCCATTTGGAATCTTCAAAGCTCGAAATCAAAGATGATCAAGTCATCGCTGACGCCGGCGTCTCAATTCCCCAGCTCATAAAAGCCGCTATCGAAAGCCATCTTTTTGGCTTGGAAAAATGGGGCGGCCTGCCGGGCACAGTCGGTGGCGCTGTTCGCGGCAACGCAGGTTGCAACGGTCTCGAGACCAAAGATATTTTAGTTGAAGCCAAACTTTTCAATCCTCAAACATCACAACTTCATACTGAAAATAACTCTTTTTTTAATTTCAGCTATCGCTCAAGCACTATCAAAAAAACCGGCGAAATCGTTCTTCAAGCCGTTTTCCAGCTAAGAAAGTCCGAAATTTCCATCGACGAACAAAAAAAACTTCTCGCCGAAATTACAAGGGAACGTGCCTCCAAACAGCCGCCAGGCTCATCCTGCGGATCTTTTTTCAAAAACCCCTCTCCTGAAACTCCCTCCGGCAAACTCATCGATCAGGCCGGCCTCAAAGGCACAAAAATCGGTGGCGCCCAAATCTCCGAAAAGCACGGTAACTTTTTTATGAACACCGGCTCCGCAACATTTGCCGACATGCTCGCCCTCGCCGAATTGGCAAAAAAAGAAGTAAAATCAAAATTTGGAATCGCCCTCGAAGAGGAAATCCAAATCGTCCAACCTTGAGCTTTACAGGCCTTTTTGTTATGCTTCCCTCAAGATAATCGCTTGGCCCATGGGCGACCTGATCCTTCGATTGGTAAACTACTTTGCAGCTTTTGCCGGATTCATCACTTTGATCATGGCCTTATACGGTCTTTTTACATACTTTTCCACTGAAAATCCCGAGTCCCGAGAAGACGGCAAACGCATGGCCAAATACTCATTTTTGGCCTTGGGCATCATCGCCATCTACCTCTTTTTGCAAAATTCCATTTGGCAGTAATGGCGGGAATATGCTATAATACAGAAAACCTTAACTTAACCATTCCTATGAACACAAAACTCGTCAAACAGACAGCGATTATCTTTGCTCTCATGGTCGGAGCAATCTCGCTAATGAGCTTCCTGCCGGTTGCCGGCGCGGCACTCATCGATAATAGCGCCAATATACCAGCCGTTTCCGAGGCCACAGGTGGTTCAGACTCCCTTCGCGATTTGATTATTACTATGGTCGACTACTTTCTCGGCTTCCTCGGTTTGGTCGCAGTTTTGATGGTGATTTACGGAGGTGTCACTTATGTTACCGCCGCAGGCAAGGATGACGCCGTTGAAAAGGGTAAAAAGATCATCATGTACGCTCTTATCGGCTTGGTGATTGTTCTGCTCTCCTTCGTCGTCGTAAACTTCATAATTGGTTCAGGTACGGGCACGGAGGTCGCTTAATACAGAAAACCTTAACTTAACCATTCCTATGAACACAAAACTCGTCAAACAGACAGCGATCGTCTTTGCTCTCATGGTCGGAGCAATCTCGCTCATGAGCTTCCTGCCGGTTGCCGGCGCGGCCAGCTCAATTCTAAATCCGACTGACAATCCGGATGCCGTTTCTACGGCCACCGGTGGCGCAAGTTCTCTTCGCCAGTTGGTTTTGACCATGGTCAACTACTTCCTCGGCTTCCTCGGTTTGATCGCCGTTTTGATGGTGATCTTCGGAGGCGTGACTTATGTAACCGCCGCGGGCAAGGATGACGCCGTTGAAAAGGGCAAAAAGATCATCATGTACGCTCTTGTTGGTTTGGTGATCGTTCTCCTTTCCTTCGTCGTTGTAAACTTCATCCTTGGTGCCGGTACCGGTACAGAAGGCTAGTTTATCTCTAGATTCAAACAAAAAAAGCTCCGCCTCGGTGGAGCTTTTTTATAATTCAAAGCTCATTTCTAGCTCACGGCCAAATCCTCCACTCTCACCTTTTCCTTCTCTTTCACGGTCGCCAGATCATCTTTCACGATTATCTTGTCAGCCTTTACTTCCACGATATTTTTCGCCGGAATGATGCGCTGATCATAATGCACAAGGCCAAAAACACTCTTGGCAACAAATATCTTTTGCATTATCAAACTCTTTGTATCTATTGAAAAATCAGCAACAATTCCCAGCTCTTTGCCGCTCTCGGTCACCACTTTATTGTGAAAAATCTTCACTCCTTTTTTTAGAACATTATCAACCCTCAAGACATCTTCCGCCGGCACGATTACCTCTCTGCCATGCACAAAAATCGTGTCCCCAAAAGACAGAATATCGTGCGGTGCCACGATCAGTTTGGCATTCAAATTCACAACCACGCCCACCACCGCTCCATTCTCCGGATCGACAATCAGGTCCTTCACCGTGGTGATCGGCCGCACTTCATCCTCTTCGCGCACGGGGGTATGTAGAATTTTGGTATATAGTTTTTCCATAAATTCACTTAACAATCTCGGCTTTATTCTATAGAATCACAAGGCGAAATTGAAATATCGGGGTGTAGCTCAGTTGGCTAGAGTGCGTGGTTTGGGACCATGAGGTCGGAGGTTCGAGTCCTCTCACCCCGACCATAGGCTCCGACTTGTCGGAACGCTTATGGTAATTAGATTCAACATGAAAATTGTTTCAGATAAAATATCGCTTGCAGAAATTATAGAAATAGTAAATAAACTCATCGCTTCATGAACTTCCAACATAAGGATTTGGTTGATGGACGGTGGTTCAAACTTTCTCTCATCGAACAGATGGCAAATATCGGCAGCGAGGTCATTCGCACCATTAATTGGAAAAATAAAAACAATCCAAAATACGCAAATTTGGCTTTTGATCGGGCTCTTGAGCTCTTTGACTTAACCATCCTCGATCCAAAAAACAAAAAAAGATTAAAAGAAGTTTGCCGTGCCCGCGAGTTTTTTGCCGACTTCTTTTTCGGAGATAATCAATACAATTTTACGGACGAAAGCTGGGAAAAATATTTTTATGCTTTCAATTATGCCGCACGAAACAGACCAAAGCTTGCATAAGGGTGGGCTTTCTAAGATAATACATCCGCTCTCTCATCGGGGTGTGGCGCAGTTGGCTTAGCGCGCAGCGTTCGGGTCGCTGAGGTCGGAGGTTCGAGTCCTCTCACCCCGACCACCACTCATTCGCGTCAGCGAGTGAGCTATCTCCATCAAAAGATTCCTATCCATGAATGTCATACACGTTTTCGCTCCCGCCACCGTTGCAAATGTCGCTTGTGGCTTTGACATCCTTGGCTTCGCTCTCGAATCCCCAGGCGACGAAGTGATTATGCGTGCCACAAGCACGCCAAAAATTACTATCACCAAAATCACCGGAGACAATCAAAAACTCCCGTTTGATCCCGAAAAAAACACGGTTTCTGTTCCCGTTCTAAAACTTCTCGAACATCTCAATTCCAAACAGGGCTTCGAAATTGAACTTCACAAGAATATACCTTTATCCAGCGGCATGGGTTCATCCGCAGCCAGCGCCGTAGCTGGAGTTTTCGCCGCTAACGAACTGCTCGGTCGTCCGCTTTCTACAATAGAACTTTTGCCTTTTGCTATGGAAGGCGAGCGCGTCGCCTGCGGCTCCGCGCATGCCGACAACACGGGCCCATCTCTTCTCGGCGGTTTTGCGATCATCCGCAGCTACGAACCTCTCGATGTCACAAAAATCAAAACGCCGGAACTTTTTTGCGCGCTTATTCATCCTGATTTGATCGTTCATACCGCCGATGCCCGCAAAATCCTCAAACCCGAAATTCCGCTTCCTACAGCCGTGAAACAATGGGGCAATGTCGCCGGTCTGATCGCCGGTTTACTCAATTCTGATTATGAATTAATTTCCCGTTCACTTCAGGATGTTGTGATCGAACCACAGCGCGCCCGATTGATCAAAGGTTTTTACGATGTCAAAAACGCCGCTCTGTCCGCCGGCGCTCTCGGTGCCAGCATTTCCGGCTCCGGCCCTTCTGTTTTTGCTCTTTGCCGCACTCGTGCGATAGCTGAAAAAGCAGCCGAATCAATGCAAAAAGCTTTTTCCAAATACGATGTCTCCAGTCAAATTTTTCTCTCCAAAATCAATCCAAACGGTCCAAAAATCTTATGAAATTTTATAGCACTGCCGGAAAACAAAAAGACGTCAGTCTCAAATACGCCCTTTTGCGCGGCCTTTCTACGGATGGCGGTTTATTTGTTCCCGAGAAAATCCCCACGCTTCCAGCTGAATTTTTTGACTCTCTCGCCACCATTTCTTTTCATGAAATTGCCTTTGAAATTGCCAATAAATTCTTTGATGAAATTCCGGAACATGATCTCAAGGAAATGGTCGTTCACGCTTTTGACTTTCCCGTTCCACTCGTCAGTCTCACTGAAAATCTGCATATCCTTGAGCTTTTTCACGGCCCCACTCTGGCTTTCAAAGATTTTGGTGCCAGATTTTTGGCACAGATCATTTCTTATTTTGCCAAAAAAGAAAAGAAAAATATTTTGATTCTCGTGGCCACTTCCGGTGACACCGGTAGCGCCGTGGCCCAAGGTTTTCACAATCTGCCAAACGTTCAGGTCGCTCTGCTTTATCCCAGCGGAAAGGTCAGCCCGATGCAGGAAAAACAGCTTACGACTATCGGGGGAAACGTCACGGCTCTGGAAATCGAAGGCACTTTTGACGATTGTCAGGCCATGGTCAAACAGGCCTTTATCGATTCGGAATTAAATACGAAGCTCACTATCACTTCCGCGAATTCGATCAATATCGCCCGTCTGATCCCCCAATCTTTTTATTATTTTTACGCCTTTGCCCAACTTAAAAATAAAAACCGCCCGATTGCCTTTTCTATCCCCAGCGGCAATTTTGGCAATCTCACCGCCGGCCTTATCGCCAAAAAAATGGGCCTTCCCATAGACCGTTTTATCGCTGCTACAAATGCCAACGATAGCATTCCCCGTTATTTTGCGACCGGCCGATTTACCCCACGGCCCAGCCAAAAAACCATCTCCAATGCCATGGACGTTGGCAACCCAAACAATTTTGCCCGCATCAACAACCTCTATCAAGGCGATCTCGATTCCATGAAAAAAGATATTTCCGCCTTCAGTTTTTCGGACGCACAAACTTCCGCCACCATCAAAGATGTTTACGAAAAGTTTAATTACACCCTTGATCCGCACGGTGCCGTCGGATATCTTGGCGCTAAAAAATATTTGGTCGACCATCCCGACGCCAACACCATCGTTCTCGAAACCGCCCATCCCGCCAAATTTCTCGATATTGTCGAGCCGATTATCGGTGCTAAAATTTTGGTTCCTGATCGCTTGAAAATCGCTCTCTCAAAGCCAAAAATCTCCACGAAACTTTCCAACAACTTCGCTGATTTCAAACATTTTCTGCTCGACAACTTCGCAAAAGTTTTCTAAACTAAATTTGTCCCAATTAAAATCTAACCATCAAATCTATGGCTTTCACATTGCCCGACCTTCCATACGCTTTTAATGCTCTCGAGCCGCACATTGACGCCCGCACTATGGAAATCCATCACGACAAGCATCATGCCGCTTACGTCGCCAAATTAAACGACGCTATCAAGGGCACCGATCTCGAGCAAAAATCTCTCGAAGAAATTATGGCCACGCCAAATCTCCAGCCCGCGGTTCGCAACAACGGTGGCGGCCACTACAACCACAGCCTTTTCTGGACAATTCTCGTCCCGCAGGGTGGCACTCCTGAAGGAGAACTCGCTGAAGCCATTGACGCCTCTTTCGGCTCCTTCGACAAGTTCAAAGAAGAATTTGGAAGCGCTGCGGCCACACGTTTTGGTTCCGGCTGGGCATGGCTGCTCGTTGTAAACGGCAAGCTGCTCATCTCTTCCACGCCAAATCAGGACAATCCCCTGATGGATCTTGCTGAAATAAAGGGCACGCCGATTCTCGCTCTCGACGTTTGGGAACACGCCTACTATCTAAACTATCAGAATCGTCGTCCCGACTATATTGCTGCCTTTTGGAATATTATCAATTGGCAGGAAGTTGCGCGTCGCTTTGCTGCATCATTTGCAAATAGCTAAACGGATCAAATTCTTGCGCGTCTTCAGGAATTTCCACCGACAAATCTGTATTCAGTTCACCAAACGAAATATCGAATTTTAGGTCCACTTTTCCAGCCTCTTTTCCATCAAAAGCCATCGATCCGGAAAGTTTGTGCAGTGTCAAATCCTCTGCCCCAACCCATACTTCCACATTCAGGTCGCTGGACTGTAGGGCAAAGTTGAAACTCTCCAAATCTTCTTTACTGATTTTATCACCGCTGAAATTTTCCGCTTCCGCCACGAAAGCTTTTACCGCTTCTTTATCAAGCTTGGCACTATAACGAAAACTGTTTTCACCCAGCACTTTTCCCGTGCCAAGATATTTAATCTCCCTAAAAAATTCTGTTTTCTCAAAAATATCCTTCATTGCTTTTTCCTCGGCCGTCATCTGACTTTCGTCAGCCGGTTTGGTCCAAAACGCCAGATCTGCGCCATTTAAATACTGCGGCGGCAAAGTGATCCTCCACCACTTACCAAGAAACTGCTCGGCAAGATCCGCCGGTACATTATCATCTTTCGGAACCTCACTGATCAAGCTATAGAGGGCGTCTTTATCAAGTCGCAATTCAAATTTATAATTCCCATTCGGAACTTCTGCGTTTTCATCGGTAAAAGTTCCATCCAGTTTCACGCCGACCTGTGGTTCTTCCTCTTTTTGGAAATCAAAAAGTCCGTCCAAGGCAAAATCAAATCCGGTTTTTCCGCTATCGGGCGAGTCTATATCGGCTTCCACACCAATTTCATAATTTGCCGAAAGAACATCTCCAAAATTTTCAAAAGCTCCTTTCAGCATCTCCTCGGGTGGTTTTGGTGGTTCGCCTACGCTACTACATCCGCTCAAAAAAACTGCCAAAGATAAAACGCTCAACAGTTTTTTCATAGTCATAGAAATTTGGTTAGTGTCCAAACTCTAGTTTATATTCAGATTTTTTTCAAATTATTTCTTGCGCGCCAAAATTATCTGATTCACCCACACTTCCCCCTCGTAGACGAATTCTTCTTTTTCAATCGTGAAAAAATTTTCTTTCAAGGCTTCGCGCACGTGCTGCGGCAAGTGATAAAAGGATTGGATCACGATAGTTTTCTTTTTATTCAGTTCCAATTTAGGCCCCTTCCGTTGGTTGATGTTTGTCAAAACAAATACTCCGCCGGGTTTAATCACGCGGTAAACTTCTTCAAATAATTTGGCGGGATCTTTTATGTGCACTATTAAAAAGGCGCATACTACTGCGTCAAAACTCTCATCTTCAAAGCTCAAATTCAAAGCATCTTCTTTTAGAAATTTAATCTTCGGAAATCTCTTTTTGGCGATCGCCAGCATCTTTTCCGACACATCTGCCCCGATAATTTCTCCACTCAAAATTGGTATCAGCCGCCCGGTCCCGCAGCCCAGATCCAATATCTTTTTTCCCTTTAAATTTTTCAGTATCATCCACAGTTTTTCACTCTCAAAACTACTCAAATAACTGCCTTGTTTGTCATAAAATTCAGCATACATATCATAACCCTCCTCGCTTTTCACAACATTGGATTGTTTACTCATCTTTGAGTTGCTAAACTTAGGCCCACAGCATAACACGAAGCTATGGGACGGGGAAAACACTACTCTTTACACGAAACCGATGACACACGCGCTTCCGGCCAAATCGCACTATTTGATCAAATCCTTGAAAGAATCGTCGCCGCCGGCGGCGACGTTTTGAAAGACGAAGAATCTCCTCTTTACGATGAATTGGGCGGAAATGAGGCCGAAGTCGGCACACGTCGTGTCGCAGAATTAAATTTCAACAAAACCGATTTTCAGCTTATTCAAACAATCCATGAACGTCACATCACCGGTGCCGGTCACAACAAATCCTTGGAAGAATTGAGCCCTCCGCGCATCTCCACCACCCTCAAGAAAAAGACTGAAGACAGCCAAGATTGGCAGACCGTCGATCTCGAAGACATGTTTTAATTCAAAATTTTTGCCGCTACTTTTTCCATCTTTGCTTCTTCGGCGTCGGTCTCGTGGTCAAAACCGGCCACATGGAGCATCCCGTGCACAAACAAAATTTCCAGCTCTTTTTCCAAGCTATGTCCTTTTTCCTTGGCCTGTTTTTTTGCTGTATCAAGGGAAATAATGATGTCTCCGCTCCATACTCCTTTTTTATATCCAAAAGACAACACGTCTGTAGGCTTGTCTTTTTTGCGATACTTTTTATTCAATTCACGGATTTTTTTATCTCCGCAAAACAACACTCCCAAGTCGCAGTTTTTTTTCAAAATTCTTCCGGCTTTTTTCGCCAGCTTTTGAAAAACGGCTTTAGCTATCCTGTTTTTCGTTTCATTAAAAATCTCTATTTTAACCATAAATTTTGATATATTTGCCACTCTTCATCGCTCATTTCCCAGTCCGGATAGATTGCCACACCGGCAAAAACTTTTTCATTGCTGCGCGAATTATTCAGTCCGCCAATCACTCCTTTCAGCCCGTTTTCCACATTTTCCACTGTAGGATCAAAGGCATCCGTCCCATCGTCATATGCCGGTATACCCACGAAAACGGCTTTATCTTCATATAATTTACTGATCCAAATAGTTTGCTCTTTCACCAGCCAGCGGTAAATCCACGAAGTTTTTATTCCGGTGTCATAGACCATCGCCACGATTTGATCGGCATGCGCCCCGACATTTTTATAGTTTGTTTCCGTATTATAATTTTTGAATTCATGAAAAGGCTTTGTCAAAATCACCACCGATTCGGGAATAAATTCCGCCAGCGCCACTGAAATCACTTTGTCCTGTGGAATCGAATTTCGCGTCTTTTCCAAGGTGTCTATGAAAGCGCTGTCCCCATCCCAAACCGGCTCAATATCAAAATGAATCCCGTCAAAACCCACCAATTGAGTCAGGAATTTTGCCTGCTGGGCGATGTTTTTACGCACCGACTCGTCTTTTAGGTCGATCTTCTCCCGCAACTGCCCGATCCAAGCCTGCAGTTGAATTTCCGGCGCAAACTTCTTCATTTTATCCACAAAATTTATCGAATATTTGTAAGTGGTCGGATCTATACTTCCATCCTCTTTCAAGGGCCCGCTATGCACAAACAAAGTTCCAATTTTATTTTTTTGCAATTTCAGAGCGAATTCTTTCAGTTCCGCATCGCTTTTATAATCCCCAACCCACTCATGCGCGATCCATAGAGCATTTTTACCTTTATCATAAAATGAACCGGGCTGACCGGCTGAAAAACCGATAAAAAATATCCAGATAAAAAGAAAAATTACCCCGGCAACGACCCATTTCATCGTCCTTTTTTTCATTTTTTTGATTGCTTTAAAGCTTCATACACGATGATCCCATAACATGTCGCCACATTCAAAGAATTTGCGCGTCCCAACATTGGTACTTCTACCGCCATGTCCACTTCCTTCATCAGTTCATCGGAAATTCCCAGAACCTCATGGCCAAAAACGAAACAAACCGGAAAATCAAATTTGGTCTTATCATACATTTTTCCGCCATCGGCCAGCTCCACGGCCACTATTTTTATTTCCTTCTTTTTCAATTTTTTGACCAACGCCACAGCGTCTTCGCAATATTCCCATGGCACCAGTTCGTCGGCTCCCAGAGCCGTTTTTTTAATCTCTTTGCATGGCGGACAGCCGGTTATTCCGCACAAAAAAAGTTTTTTCAGCAACACCGCATCCGAAGTCCGAAAAATCGATCCCACATTATATAAACTGCGCACATTTTCAAGCAACGCATAAAATCCACTGCGCTTTTTTTTCTTTACTTCGCTGATCAAAGGTTTCTTCTCTAAAATTTCTTCATGGCTTCTTTTCCTCATTGGTCTGCGCGTCTAAAAAATTCATGGTCTTTACAATCATATCATTTAATTCTCCGATTGTTATATATTCGTCCGGCCGGAAATTATCCGTATCCTCTATAATTCCATTCTCAACCGCAAAATTTGTATAACGCAGATACCACCACATATACGAAATCTTCGGATTCACATCATCGAAATATGTTTTTTGATTGAGAATATCCCTGTATGATCCAAGGATCGACGCCAGTTGGAATTTATATTTTTGCTGTACCATATCCAGAGATCCCAAAATCACCTTTAGAGCCTCTATTCTGGTCACCGGCTTGTCCGGGTAAAAAGGACTGTCTTTGTCGTTCATATAGCCGTTTATAAAGCCCAGCATCGTGGCGTCCACAATATCCCGATAATACACATTCCCTGGCTGAATGTCCGGATAAAGAACCGTTTGTGGTTCCAACTTCAGATCGTTGTACAGGGATGTAGCCATAAAATTAAACAGACAAAATTCCTTGTGTTTATAGCAATTATTCAGAAAGTCGGTTTTTTTACTGCGTAGGTTAAATTCATCAAAAATAATTTTCACCAATTCTCCTCTGCTCACGGGCTCGTCGTCTGGACCAAAAACTATTTTTTCTTTGCCGAGCGGCCCCTCTCTGCCAAGCAGGATATAAACCTTTCCGTCATCATTGGAATCGCTGTCGTCCGCATAGCGCGCTCCAATCGCCAAATCTTTATAACCGTCATTATTGAAATCCAAAGTCGTCATTGTAAAACCAAACCAATCATCGGCATTTTCGCCATGTAATAAAGTGCTAAAATCTCCTTTCGCAAGACTATAGTCGGAGTTCAGTCCTCCGGCCTGATTATTAATGAAATAAACATCTCCGGCCTCCTTGCTGATTGCGGTTCCAACCCCTGGCGCCCCAATCACCACATCGACCAAACTATCGCCGTTCATGTCATCCAAAACCACGCTCGCCCCCAAAAATGCCTCGCCGGAGGGCTCGCCGATCAGGACATTTCTAAAGCTCGGATTATTTAGAAAAATATGATTTTCAACATTTCCGTCAAAGCCACTGAATCTCTGACCGCCATAAAAAATTGCGATTTGGCCGGTATTTTCCCTGATTCCATATGGAAAACCGGTCACAGCCAAATCAGCAAGCCCATCGTTATTTAAGTCTCCCGCGTCGAGAGCAAAACCAAACCATTGATTCTTCTCATTTCCCTCAATTGTCACTTGTGGGCTGATAATTTGAGACGCGTCCGCGTTCCCACGGTAGAAATAAATTTTTCCCGACTGCTCCAAATTTCCGGCATCCGCTTTGTATGAGCTGATCAAAATATCATTTTCATAATCATTTATGAAATGTCCGCCGGTTATCGCAGAACCAAATCTTTCACCTGTTTTTTTCCCAAACAAAGTGGTCGCGGCATTTTGACTCAAACCCTTTGATATACCAGGATAAATATAAACAGCGCCAGATCTAGGGACCCTTTCTCCACTTGCCATTGGAGCCCCTACAATCAAATCATCGACACCATCATTATTCACATCAATAGTAGACAAACCCAATCCGAAATTGTCGCCATCATGTTGTCCACTCAACAAAACATTTGGCTTATTGGTGGATAAATCCCACGCTTGTCCACCCAAGTCCACTTGTCCATAGATGATATATACCTTGCCGGGCCGCTCACCATTTTGAAATGCATTATAGGCACCAATCACCAGATCGCTAATCCCATCATCGTTGTAATCCCCTGCCGTCAAACTGCTACCAAGCTGATCGCCTGAACTTTCTCCAAAAAAATTAATAATACTTTGGTCATTACTGAGATCAACAGTTTGATTGCTGGCGCCTTCTTCTCCAAAAATTACAGATACGGTGCCATTCCACTTTTTTAAGCCGGTCGAGTCCAGAGGTGAAGACACAACCAGATCGTCCACTTTATCTCCATTAAAATCTCCGCTTACCAAACTTGCTCCGGTCCCCGATCCGGCGATATGGCTCATTATTTCAATTTTAAGCCCCTCCATACCGATAAATGATTCGTATGTCTTTGTAGCCGCAAAAACCACCCCGTAACCCAAAATTTGCATTCCCATCATTATCAACAACGCCCTTACAAGAAACGGCTTATTGATGAGCTTCTTACGAGTTTTTTTATAAAAACCCATAGGACGAGGTAGATACATACATTATCCCCATCAAAAAAATTAAGTAAAGAAGATTAAATCATGAACTGGACATTAGTCGACAAGAAGATTACAATTGGTCCGAAAATGACCACTGTACGTCTATACTCTATCAATAGACATTAATAGACAAAAAAATGAGCACTACGGAGTCTGTTAAAGAATACAATTTAGATCGAAAAGCGGCTAGTAGATTGCTAAATATATCGATTCGAACTCTCGATAGATATGTTCGTGCAAGAAAAATGTCTACCAGGATTGTCGACGGTCGTATCTGGTTAGATAAAGCTGAGGTGCTTGAGGTAAAAGCAAAAAAAGAGAAGCCTATTTTGGTAGAAAAAATTAAACTGTCTACTCCCAAGATGTCTATGGACGACGACGTAGACAATATGGACACGATTGAGGTTGTTGATCATGACTCTGTCCATTCGCATCCAAAATTGTCCACGCCGAGGGGTCGAGATGGTGATGTTTACGAAAATCTTTACGGTCAGTTGAAGGAGGAGTTGAATGAAAAGCAGGAGCGTTTGGAAATGGCTAATTATCGCGTTGGACAGCTCGAGGCACAGGTCCGAAACAGTGTTCCCATGCTGGAGTATCATCGCCAAAACCAGGAGCGTGAGAAGCTGGAAACTACCCTCAAGTCAGAAATCGAAGATGGGCTGACGAAGCTCAAGCGACTAGTCAACGAGCTCAAATACGAAAAATTGAGTAAGCGGCTTTTTCTGGTCATTTTGGTGGGTTTGCTCGCGCTACAGCCACTTTGGCTCCTACTCATTTATCGCTAAATTTATAGCATTTGAATAATCTCTTTGCGTTCGGTCTGGATAGGTGACCCAGGGAATGCGGCTTCCAGACGATCAAACAGTCCTCCAGGCAATTCCAATATCTTGATTAGCTGAGTTGGCTCACCAATGACCTTAAATTCATATGGCGCTTTCAAAATGCTACCATTGAGAAGTATTTGACCCTTCGGCAAAGTATCGAAACCTGCGCTATTATTAATGATTCGGATATCATTCAGCGACACTGCCTCCGCGCCTGAATTCAAAAGCTCGTTTACGACATCTATTGCCCATGGAGTGTTTATATTGGCCGCCATTTTAATCGTCACTCCAGGCCCGTAAACAGGGTATTCTCCGCTCAGTTTCTTGTATTTGTCGATTTCATCTTGAAGGGCTCCTAAAGCCGAATCCTGGCCTTTTAACTGATCAAGCGAATCCTCCAATTCATTTACTTCCTTTCGCAAATCATCGTTTTTTTCCTTCAAAATTTTGATTTCCTGAAACACTGTGCTGGCGCCCTCTCTCCCAAAAGTTTCATTTGCATTCCGGAGTGACTTACTCTGCCAAATCAGTAGCAATCCCGCCAAAACTCCGATGCCCAAAATGTATACTTTGTGATTAATCGTCATTGTGTAACCAGATTAAGATATTTGGCTTTCAGATCAGCATTATAGATTGGTATGGTCAGCGAATTTTTTGTGACAGCCTCAAAAATAATCGCGCCTTTGTCCCGCCGCGCATACAGGTCTTCCAGCAAGGAGCGATTTAGCAGTCGTTGGCGGATAATTCCGGTGTCGCCGACAGCCCTGATCACAAATGGCGCAGCGATATGCGAATTATTTATCAGGATCGTAGTACCAACCGAACTGATAGGGGAGGTGGCGATGATTCTTTGATCGTTAATGCTGATCGCCTCGGCGGCCGCGGCAAAAAGAAGATTCACCACATCACGCAAATCCGCAGCCTGAATCAGTAAATTGTCGGAGACACTTGCTCCTTCACGCAGAGACAAAGGACTGTCGTTTAGAGTTATCTCTACGCCTTCTCCGCTGATCGGCGTTAGTCCGATAGCCTTTTTTAAATTATCCAAAATATCCAGATTGGTCTTTTCACTTTGCAGACTTATCTCTCCCTGCGAATCCTGGATCTGCCCGCGCAAAGTCACGATTCTGCTCTTTAAATAGGCCTGTTCATCAAGGTAGTTGTCCAAAACATCCTGTCTCGCGCTCCATTCGTCGGCAACGAAAGTCGTTCCCTTTGGGATTCTTGTCGCGAACTGCCATGCTAAAAGAATTCCCGCAAAGACGCCGGTAACCAGAAATACGACTAGGGCTTTTTTTTGCATACTCACAAGTGTTAGGAATAACAATATAGAAAAAACTAAACAAAAAGTAAAACTTCAGCTAAACTGCACTCCTGATAAAAATTAAATATGATTGGCCTGTTTGATTCCGGATATGGCGGTTTAACCGTTTTAAAGCCTATTTTAAAGGCTCTTCCGGAATACGACTACATTTATCTCGGTGATAACGCGCGCGCCCCATATGGCAGTCACAGCCCCGACAACATCAAGAAGTTTTCGGAACAGGCTGTGCGATATCTTTTGGATAGGGGAGCGAAGCTGATTATTTTTGCCTGCAACACAGCCTCCAGTGTGGCGCTCCGCGATATTCAAAAAAAATACAGCAAAGTCCTTGGCGTCCTGATTCCCGTTGCCGAAGAGGCCTCTAAAGTCACTAAAGGCGGTAGGGTAGGGGTGATTGGTACCAACGCCACAATCAATTCTCATGCCTATGAAACTGAAATTCACAAACTGAATCCAGGCATCCATGTTTATTCAAAAGCCTGTCCTCTGCTCGTGCCATTTATCGAAGAAGGTTGGCACGAAAAACCGGAAGCCAATTCCATCGCCAAAAAGTATCTGCAATCTCTGAAAACATGCCACATCGACACTCTCATTCTCGGCTGCACGCATTATCCGATGATGATCAAAACTTTCCGTCGGATCATGTGTCCGCGTGTCAAAATTTTGGAATCCGGAGACATCGTCGCCACAAAATTAAAAGAGTATTTAAATCGTCATCCGGAGATTGAAAAAACGCTTAAGAAAGGTAAAAAGCGCACATTCCTGACCACGGACGATCCGCAGCGCTTCAAGGAATTCACCGAAAAATATCTCGGCCTGAAAATCGCTCCGACAAAAATTTCTTTGGAATAAAATCTACTCCCACTCTATCGTCGCCGGCGGCTTGTTTGTGATGTCGTAAAAAATCGCACCGATACTTTTTATACTTCCCAGTCTCTTTACCAGTTCGTTCAATTTTTCAAAATTCATCTGATAAAAATTTGCCGTCATCGCCTCCTCGCTTTCCACCGGACGCAGCACAATCGATTCACCACCCAGCGGAACAAGTACTGTCGGAAATTGCCAGATGTCATGATCCATGCCGTGCTCCACGATAAAATCCATCACAATTTTATCCGCCTCCTGCAGGATTGAAATTCGCTCTTTTGTCAGGTAGGCGTCATGTGTAGTCAATCCATCGAAAGCCTCAGGCCTAAGCCCCAAAAGCACCCTATTGATGTCTGTAAACTGATTGGTCATTTGCGTGGACAGAGTATTTAAATCTTCCCACGAATTTGCCTTTCCATACACCACCACCGGATGGCGATAAGTCCTCTCATCGCCCTGAACACCGACACTCTTGATCGGCAACACTTTAGCTTTCAAACCAAATTCACCGGCAAGTTTTGCCAAGCCGTCAGGCTCTTTGATTGTCTCCGGATTTTTCACGCATAGACATCTCACGGCAAGTCCAGGCCCTGGGAATGGATGTCTCCATACCATCTTGTGAGCCAAGCCAAGCTTTTCACCGACCAGCCTCACTTCGTCTTTGTAGAGTTGTTTTAGCGGCTCAATCATTTTTCCAGCCGCGGTCATATCTTTGATCCTCTGGACTTGATTGTGATGCGTCTTGATCTTGTCGGCGTGTTTCGTGCCGCCCGTTTCGATAGTGTCCGGATAGATAGTTCCCTGTCCCAGCAACCATTCCTCCGGATTCAGCCTCAATTTATCCGAAACTTTTTGTTGAATATCCAAAAACAAATCGCCGATAATTTTGCGTTTTTCCTCGGGCTCATAGACGCCTTTCAGTTTCGCAAAATATTCTTCACCGGCATCGTAAACATGCAGATTAGTAACTCCCACTGACTTCAAAGCCTCTTCCACTTCTTTTCGCTCGTTCATGCGCATAAAACCGGTATCCACAAAAAGCCCGTAAACTTTTTCCGGTCCCAAAGCCTTCGCCAGAAGCAAAAAAGCAACCGTCGAATCCACGCCTCCGCTGATCATCAAAAACACTTTTTTATTCTTGGCCTGATTTTGAATTTGCTTGGTGATGTCTTCGATGTAGGTCTCGATGCTCCACTCCCGTTTTGCGTCTGTCAGCTGAATGAAATTCTCCAGAATTTTTTGTCCGCATGGAGTATGCGTCACCTCCGGATGAAACTGAACTCCAAACAAATTTTGCCCAAAATTGGCCATCGCCGCTATCGGACAGTCATCTGTTTTTCCGATTAGTTCAAAACCGTCCGGCAATTCCACGACCTGATCAAAATGGCTCATCCATACCGGTTCCACGTCTTCAACGCCTTCGAAAATCCCGCCTTTTTTCACGAAATGCACTTCCGCCGGTCCATATTCCCTCACTTCGCCGTGCTCCACCTCTCCGCCCAAAGTCATTCCCATCAGTTGGTGCCCATAGCAGATTCCCAAAATCGGCACGCCCAGCTCAAAAATCCGCGCGTCGCATTTTGGACTCGTCTCCGCCTGCACGCTCGCCGGCCCTCCGGACAGTATCACCCCTTTGAAATCCAGCAATTTGTTCGGCTCCACTTCGCCGTCAAAAATCTCGCTATACACGCCCATTCTCCTGATCCTGTTTGCGATCAAATGCGCGTATTGTCCGCCAAAATCTAGAACCGCTATTTTATCCATATTATTTGCCCTTCTTAACTTTTTGCTTTGCCTTTTCCAGTAATTTTTGTTGTTTACGCATATTTTCCTCCAATGGTTTTAGCAATGGAAACATGACACTATCTTTGAGGTTATCCCGTCCGGTCAAGAGCGTCACCAAGCGGTCAATTCCCATTCCCCATCCGGACATACACGGCATCCCATGTTCCATCGCAGTCAGGTATTCTTCGTTTATCATCATTGCCTCTTCGTCACCCTGTGCCTTTGCTAAAGCCTGAGCCTCAAATCTCTCACGTTGATCAATCGGATCCACGATTTCACCATAAGCATTTATAACTTCCAAAGTATTCACGAGTAGCTGGAATGTATCGCAAAGACGCGGGTCTTTATCGCTCTTTCGCGCCAGCGGCTTGGTGCTTAAAGGATGATTGGTTACGAAAGTCGGCTGAATCAATTTAGGTCTGGAAAGCTTTTTGTAAAGAGCATCCACCAAATTCCCATATCCAAGCTTCACAGCGCCTTCAATCACTATATTCTTTCTTTTAATTTCTTTCAGCAAACTTGTGGCATCTCCGTATTCCAGCACATCAATACCGGAATCTTTTTTAATCAGCTCTGTAAATTTCACTCGTTTCCATGGGGTTTTAAAATCCACTTCAACTTCATTCCCACTGCGGTCTTTTAACTTCACTTTTGTTGTTTTTAAAAGTCTCTTTAGTAAATATGCAAACATTTTTTCCGTGAACTTCATGTTGTCTTCGTAATTCCAATAAGCTGCGTAATGTTCGACCATTGTGAATTCCTGCAAATGACTTGGATCCATGCCCTCGTTCCTAAAACATCGTGCCACTTCAAAAGTTTTTTCAAATCCGCCAACCACAGCCATTTTCTGCCACAATTCTCCCGCAGCAATCCTCAAAAACACATCAATATCCAAAGCATTATGATGAGTGACAAATGGTCTTGCCGTTGCACCGGAAGAAACATTTTCCAATACAGGCGTTTCGATTTCAATGAATCCTTCCTGCCAGTAAAAATCTCTCAACGCTTTAATCAATTCACTTCTAAATTTAAATCGTTCCAGACTCTCACGACTCATCGTCGTATCCAAATAACGCTGACGATAAACTTGTTCCTGGTCTTTAATGCCGTGCCATTTTTCCGGCAAAGGTCGGAGCGCCTTTGACAGCATCTGCAATTTATAAACCATCAGAGTGATCTCTCCATGCTTTGTTCGAAAAAGTTCTCCCTCCACGCCCAGAAAATCGGCCATATCAACTTTACGCAAAAATTTGTAATTTTCTTTCCCAAGCAGGTCCTCCATAAAACAGACCTGAATTTTCCCGCTAAAATCCTGCAGATTGGCGAAAGAAAGTCTGCCATGCGCTCTGAAAGTCATCACTCTGCCAGCCAATTTCATGGTCTTCGCATTTTTCTTTTTTAAGATATCTTCCACGCTGCGCAATTTTTCTTTCTCACCAAACTGGACAGCCTCCAAAGTCGTATGTGTCCGATCATATTTTTCCGGATAAGGGTTTACTCCGCTTTCCCGGAGAAGCTTCAGCTTCTGAAGGCGATCGTAATATTCATTATTTTCCGTATTCATGCATGCATTATAAAGAGCCGCCACCTTTTTCTCAACATAGAAGAATCGCCTTAAACTGCTACTCCATATTCCTCCGGCTTGCGCTTCGTATCCATATCCAAAAACTTCATCTGTTCTTTTTTGAAAGCAAGTTCGATATGTCCGATAGGTCCGTTACGATGTTTACGAATGAAGATATCAGTAACACCTTTCTTCCCAGCTTCAATATCTTCTTCGTAATAATCCTCACGATACATCATCAAAACCACATCCGCGTCCTGCTCAATCGCGCCCGACTCTCTCAAATCCGACAATTGCGGAATCTTGCTTGGGCGGAGTTCCACCGCACGGGAAAGCTGTGAAAGCGCCACGACCGGAATCGACAAATCGCGCGCCAGCGATTTTAAAGCTCTCGAAATTTCCGAAATTTCCTGCACACGGTTTTGCTGAAAACTACCTGTTCCGCCTGTGCTCATCAATTGCAAATAATCAACAATCAACATGTCCAAGCCGCTCTCCATTTTCAACCTTCTGGCCTTTGCTTTCAATTCAGAAATGGAATTGCCGATCGAATCATCGATATAAATTTTCATTGTATTTAATTCGTCCATGATCGCTCCGATCTTGCTGAAATCATCGTCACTTAGTCTGCCGGTCCGCATCTTCCACGAGTCCACGGACAGCAGACTGCAGAACATGCGCTCCACGAGCTGTTCCTTGGACATTTCCAAAGACATGATGCCCACGGCCTTCCCTCTTTTGGCCACGTTTTGCGCGATATTCAGAGCGAAAGCGGTCTTTCCCATCGAAGGTCTGGCCGCGATCACGATCAGATCTGAAGGCTGAAAACCGGAAAGATAATTGTCCAGCGAGGCAAATCCGGTCGGTAGTCCGCGATATTTTTCCTTTGCGTCCGGATCATGCAAATCCGAAATGCGTTCATATGTCTGACCCAAAATGTCTTTGATATGCACAAAGCGGTCGGCCATGAAAGTTTGCGACACGTTAAACAGCGTTTTTTCCGCCGAATCCATCAACTCTTCAACATTCACGTCTTCGTGATAACCAAGGCCTTTGATCGTATCCCCGGCCAAAATAAGTCTGCGCAAAACGGATTTCTCTTTCACGATCGTTCCATATTGAAAAAGATGTGAAGCCGTCGGCACCTCATTCGCCAATCGGGCCAGATACGAAGCTCCGCCTATCGCCTTCAATTCTCCGCGGTCTTCCAGAATATTGGTCAAAGTCACCAGATCGATAGGGGAGCGCTTGTCGTAGAGGTCATTAATCGCTTGGTAGATGATCTTGTGCGAGTCATGATAAAAATCTTCCGCCTTCAAAAAATCGGAAATTTTAATAATCGCGTCTTTGTCTATCAGCAAAGCCCCGAGGGTCGACATCTCGGCTTCCAGACTGTGCGGAGGAACAAAGGAAGCTTTATCTTTTTGCGCCATAGTTTTGAATTGGGACTGGAGTATACCTAAATTTAAGAAAAATTTAAAGAAAATTTAAGAAGTTTGTGATAGGGTCTTGATTAAGCCATTTATTTGAATCGAATGCCTACTGAAAAAGCCATTTTGGGACAATCCGGCGAAGCCCTCGCGGCCCGATTTTTGGTCAAAGCCGATTATCGGATTCTCTCACGGAATTTTCACAGCCGCTATGGCGAAGCCGACATCGTCGCACGTGATAAAAATCAAAAGATCGTTTTTGTGGAAGTAAAAACCCGTAGCAACCGCTTTTTTGGTCTTCCGGCAGAGGCCGTCGACGCCCGCAAATTTTATAAAATTTATCGCACCGCCATGCATTTTTTCGCCACGCAAAACCCGCCTCCACCTTTAAGTTGGCGAATCGATGTGATTGCCGTAGAATTACGGCAGGGAAATCGTCCCAAACTCATTCACTATAAAAACGTTTTTAATGGAAGTTGAAGCTCGTCGCACATTGTTTTTCGGCGGACTGTTGCTGCTCATAGTTCTGTTCTTCACAGGATACTATTTTTGGGCAAATGTTTTCGATCGAGGCACGGCAGTTTTTGAAGCCAAAGCGCCTTTCACTGTCGATGTTTACGATGACAGCATTGTCACCAAAACAGTGGATTGCCAAATATCGCCTTGCCCCATAAAAGTCAAAAGCGGCGAAACAAACTTCATTCTCAAAAAACAGGGTTATCGCAGCTCGCTCCAGACTCTCTCCATCGGACTTTGGCAGACCGTCAGCAAAAAAGTCGCTTTCAGTCTGATTCCAAAAATTGAAAAAGCTACTTCTCTCCCTCAAGTTTCCACAACTTCCAAATACGAACTCGTCGCCGATCCGCAAACACAATCATATAAATTGATCAGCTCGGACGACATCAATCGCCGCGCCATCGTTTATTTCCAAAAGGCCATCAAAGCCCCAAAGATTTTTTCCTCGCCATCCGCCGCTTTGATCGTTGACCAGTCAGCTTCATCTTTCACCGCCTATCTCATAAACCTCACTACAAAGGCCAGAACGCTCGTCTCCTCATCTGAAATAGGCTCGCCACAAAACGGCTCTTTCTCCTATGACGGCAAATATTTTATTTTCGACACCAGCGATACCGATCAGCTTTTTCTACTCGACAGCGCAAACAACATCGCGCCTCTCGACATCTACGCCGACGCCCGTCAGACTGCTTGGACTTTCGACGGCTTCCTGGTTTTCGGCGCCAAACAGATAGACACCGACATTTACACCATCGGCCTCTACAATCCCCTCGACGCCTCTGTCCAGACTATCGGTACTTTGCCTGCAAACTCCGGCACACCAAAAAACTTCATCCCACTAGGCAACGGCAAAGAAATTTATTTCCAGTCCGGCAATCAATTCTACAAAATCGTCCTGAAATAAGCCAAAAAAACTCTTAAGAAAAATTTTAAGAAAATTTAAGAAGTGTCTGCTAACGTCATGGCAAACATGAACTTAGAATTGGCAAAATTTGGTACTATCTACACCTTCGTTGACTTTGGCAATGTCAACAAGTGGTTTGATAAAGATGTTTGGGGTCCGGACGGAGAACGACTAAGTAGCACAGAAAAATTGATAGTCGATATTGGAAAACTGGCAAATTTCACAGGTCAGTTTTCTACGCGAAAGTTCTTTTATTACGGATTTGATCAGAGTATGAAAGCCTCTTTGCACATCAAAAAATCAGCTAAAAACAATGGCTTTAAAACAATTGCAAAGCCAATTCAATGGATAAAGGATAGGGCTGATAACAAGTTAAGGCTTATTCCAAAATGTAATTTTGATGTTGAAATCTGTTTGGATATTGTCAGATTGATCGATTTTTACGATTCAATATGCATTTTTACCAGCGACAACGATTTTTGTTTATTGCTTGGATACCTTCAAAGAAAAAAGAAGAAAGTAATCCTGATCTCCCGTCAGCCGATTCGTAGAAGCTTGAAAGAAAAGGACCTAGCCGTAGCAAGGTCCGGAAATCGGACTCGAATCCTCGAGCAGGGTAGTTGAAACTACGCCGCAATTATAGCAAATAAATTAAAAAACGCAATATAACTTAACCAAACTCACCATGACTGCCAAAGTTTTTTCCTGCACTGTTCTCGGCTTAAACGGCCATATCGTAGAAGTGGAAGCCGATATTTCCAGCGGCCTTCCACAATTCAACATCGTCGGACTCGGCGACGCCTCTGTTCAGGAGTCCAAAGAACGCGTCCGTTCCAGTATCAAAAATTGCGGTTTGGAATTTCCGCAGACCCGCAAAACCATCAATCTCGCTCCGGCCCAGATCCGCAAGCAGGGCGCGCTTTTTGACCTGCCCATCGCCTTAAGCATTCTCATTTCCAGTAAACAAATTTCCGCCGATATTTTTGACAACGCCATCGTCATCGGTGAGCTTTCCCTAGAAGGCAGAATCAAGCCGGTCAGCGGAATTTTGCCTATCACAGAGCACGCCAAACTTCACGGTTTTAGAAAGATTTTCCTCCCCGCGGCAAACGCTACCGAAGCTTCTTTTATCGACGGCATCGACATCTATCCGTTGAACCATCTGAAGGACTTGCTTCAATTAACATTCACCAAATACACAAAGAAATTCATTCCCCAACCTCCATCCGAAAACATCGACGACTTTACCAAGATCATCGGTCTCGAATACGCCAAACGCGCCCTCCAAATCGCCGCAGCAGGCCGCCACAATTTATTTCTTATCGGCAGTCCCGGTTGTGGCAAAACCATCCTTTGTCGGGCTCTCAAAACTCTCATCAGCCCCATGTCCAAAAACGAAATTCTCGAAACCACAAAAGTATTTTCCGTCTCCGGACTTCTGAGTCCCGACCAGCCGCTCATCACAAATCGCCCTTTCCGCGAAGTCCATCATACCGCCTCACGAGTCGCTGTGGTCGGTGGGGGAGGGTCCGCTCCCAAACCGGGCGAAATTTCCCTCGCTCACAACGGCGTACTCTTTCTAGATGAAATTGCAGAATTTTCCCGCGACACACT
>Ga0265292_1001028_pt1 | contig 27940 bp, 17 predicted proteins | sample Munlanlewell296A_FD_189080 | JGI IMG/M metagenome (GOLD analysis project Ga0265292, IMG submission 189080) | Leachate microbial communities from a municipal landfill in Southern Ontario, Canada - Leachate well 296A | ecosystem: Engineered > Solid waste > Landfill > Unclassified | place: Canada... | reverse complement strand
CCCATACCCTTACGTTCCTCTGCATCATACCTATCGCAGATCCCCCCGAAGAAAAGGGGTCTCTCGCCTTCAATCCGCACCTCATGGATCTCGCAATGGTTTGCGCAATGCTTGCAGACAAAAGTATCAGTGGCATAGGCCACGTCGCTGACATGAAAACCCTTGAACCTCGTTAGCTGGCCGGGCGCCATACTATCCCGGGCAAGCATGGCTGCGCCGATGGCCCCGGTGATGTCAAAATGGGGTGGGATATGGATCTCCTTGCCCGTAACCTGTTCAAATGCAGAAATAACGGCTTTGTTATTGGTAACCCCTCCCTGGTAATAGATCCTGTTTCCAACTGATTTATCACCTACCACCCGGTTCAGATAGTTCAATACCGTGGAGTAGGCAAGTCCGGCAATCAGGTTCTCTTTTTCTTCCCCTTTTTGCTGGTAGGAATTCAGATCGCTCTCCATAAAAACGGTGCATCTTTCACCCAGTTTCGACGGAGCTGCAGATTCAAATGCCAGCTTCTCAAATTCTTTAATAATATTGATATCAAGTCGTTCAGCCTGTTCTTCCAGAAAGGATCCTGTTCCTGCAGCACAAACCTTATTCATTTCAAAATCAACGATAACTCCATTTTCAATCCGGATATATTTTGAGTCCTGACCTCCAATTTCAAAAATAGTATCCACTTCAGGATCATAAAAAATGGTGGCCGTAGCCTGGGCGGTTATCTCATTCTGAATGGAATCGGCACCGATAAAATCACCGGTCAGATAACGGCCTGAGCCGGTGGTTCCGGCAGCCTTGATGATGATCCTGTCGCCAACCTCCTCAGCAATCTCCCGGAGTCCCTTCCGTATTGCCTCTATTGGCTGACTGGCAGTTGGGAGATACCTTCGTGCGACAACCTCGTTATTGGTATTTATCAGTACCAGGTTGGTGCTCAGGGAACCCACATCAAGCCCAAGGTAAACTTCCGTCTTTTCATTTCCGGAAGGCAGGGGAACAATATCCTTAATATGTTTCGATGCCGGGGGTATGAGCGGGGAGAGGCTCTGACCGGTCGATTTTTCATATTCACTCAGGTAGGATCGTAAGGCATTCAGGCCGCGGTAGTCCGATAGACCGGCCATATTGTTCCGGGTATGGAAAACAGCGCCGATAGCCCCCATAGAAGCGTAGTGGTCCGGAATAATCAGTTGATGTTCATCCAGATCCAACACTTCGCGGAAAGCTCTTACCATGCCCGCATTTGCAGCCACTCCGCCCTGGAACATCACCGGCGTGACAAAATGTTTTCCGCGGCCGAGGGTGCTCTTCAGGTTTCTTGCCACAGCGAAACACAATCCGGCAATGATATCCTCAACCGGAGTAGCAACCTGCTGAAGATGGATCATATCACTTTTGGCAAAAACACTGCACCGGCCTGCGATCCGAGGCGGATTTTTGGATTTAAGGGCCATTTCACCAAATTCCTTCTCAATCTTTACCCCGATGCGTTTGGCCTGCTGATCGAGGAACGAACCCGTACCGGCGGCGCACAAACTGTTCATGGAAAAATCCGAAAGCCGGGAAATATTTTCAACCGTTCCCTGATCCATAAAGATCAATTTTGAGTCTTCGCCTCCCATTTCAATAACGGTGCGTATCTCCGGGTAAAGCCGGGAAACCGCCGTGGATTGGGCAATGATCTCATTAATATGCATCCCACCCAATACTTCTGCTGCTTTCTTCCCACCCATCCCTGTAAAAACCATGAATTTCATGTCTTCTTCGGGGTAGCTTGCAAATAAACTCTCTAAACGGGCCAGCAACTGGTGAAATGGTTTTCCGTAACAGTAATCGTAAAATTCTTCCCTGATTTTACCGGTTTGATCAATTAAAACGGTATTGACCGAGATTGATCCGATGTCGATACCAACTTCAAATTTCATAGCTAGCAAGGGTTTCTTCCAGGTACAATCTAACCACTCCCGGGATTATATCACTACTAAGATAGGGCATAAAATGAGTTTTCCAAACAAAATAGGGTGTTAATAAAAGAACGGTTAAGAGGTGAGGAGGTTAGGAGGTTAGGGCGTGAGGGGGTTAAGGACGGGAGGACGGGAGGGTGTGAGGAAGAGAGGGCGTCAAGGACGTGAAGGCGTTGTTCTGTCATCCCCGCGAAGGTCGCCCCTACTTGAATCTTGTACTTCAAAATTCAAAACTGGTTTTCGAATCTCTAAACTTCTCCTTTGTCCTTCTCTTAATTCATGAGCCTTGTTTTTAGACGCAATTATGCGTCTCTACTTCCATGTTTCCATCATCTCCCACCGGTTAACCGCTTCGGCCAGGTTCCAGGCCGCTTCCCACCAGCTGATGATCATAAAGTAAGCCCCGGTTTCCATGTGCAATTTAGTGATCGCTTTTTGCATCGGCTCGGTATTCCCGCCATGACCGTTGATGATCAGGATATTCTTAAAACCGGTCCTGACCAGGTCTTTCAGAATATCATAGATGTATTCCTGGAAAATTTCGGGTCTGATCATGATCGATCCCGGGAACTGTGAAATTGAGGCCCCCGTAACACCATGATTCACAGGCGGGAGGTGGCAGTGTTGAAAAGCGGTGACGAAAGTTCACATCGTTCCAAACCAGTCCCGCCAGGTTTTCCGGAATAAAATTATCGGTCCCGATCGGACAGGCACCATGCGACTCTACAGTACCTACCGGACGGTTCGTTGATTTTGCCGTTTATGAAAAGAACCCTGCAACGTTTTATGCAGCATTGGCTTCGGGCGGCTTGTGGAAAACCGTCAACAACGGCATCTCCTTTGTCCCGGTTTTCGATGAAGCCGGCGCAATCAGTATCGGTGACATCGCCCTCGATCAAAAAAATCCGGATGTGATCTGGGTGGGAACGGGTGAGGCAAATAACAGCCGGACAGCCTATTATGGCGATGGGATTTATAAATCCACCGATGGAGGGAAAACCTGGAACAATATGGGATTGAAAAATTCGCAGCATGTTGGCCGGATCATCATCCACCCCAAAAATTCGGATATCGTTTGGGTGGCAGCTGAAGGCCCCTTGTATTCGCAAAAGGGTGATAAAGGAGTATTTAAAACCGCCGATGGCGGAAAAACCTGGAAGCAGGTTCTGAAAGTAGTTGCCGATAACCGCGAAATTGGAATCATCGACCTGTGCATCGATCCCACCAATCCTGACGTATTAATTGCCGCAGCTTATGATAAGGAACGCAAACCCTGGACCTTTAACGCGGGCGGTCCGGGCAGTGCAATCTACAAATCCACCAATGGCGGATCATATTGGACAAAACTCGCAGGCGGACTGCCGGTTGGTATCCTGGGGCGAATCGGCGTCGATATATCTGCCAGTAATCCTAAAGTGATATATGCCAATATTGAAAACTGCAATATCGACAGCCTGCCAACAGATCAGAGATGGGAAATGATGAAAAACGGCATCGGCCCGAAAAAAGGCCAGAATGAAAAAGGAGATGAAGTGTACCGTTCAAACGACGGAGGAAAAACCTGGAAGAAAGTGAGCCCGGATGGTCAGAGCATCGGTGGCGGTCCGGATTATTATTATCAGCAGGTAAGGATCGATCCGACAAACCCCGAGCATGTGTACATCATCGGGATCAGTGTGTGGGAAACCGTGGATGGAGGCAAAGAATGGAAAACCACCGGCGGCGGCGATGTTATGTTCAATGTGGTGGATTGGGATGACAGTCGCTGGTTATATAATGAATCTCAGAACGGCTCGATTAGCCGCATCGACCAGGAAACAGGAGAATCTTCTGGTATTCAATATGATAAAATGGACCGTTGGGCCTGGAATGCCCCGATTGTTGTTTCCCCGCATAACGCAAAAACGATGTATCACGGCGGGAACAAAGTGGTAAAATCAACCAATCGTGGAGATAGCTGGACCGAAATCAGTCCCGACCTGACCACAAACGACACGCTCAATACACACGGTACCGGGAGTGTGCCGTACTTCACAATTGTTACCCTGGAGGAATCTTACCTCGAAGCCGGAGTATTATGGGTGGGTACCGACGACGGTAAAGTTTGGGTAACCAAAAACGGTGGTAAAGACTGGAACGACCTGACTGCAAACATTAAGGATCATCCCGGATATTGGGTGAGCCGCGTTGAACCCTCCCATTTCTCCAGCGGAACGGCTTATGTAACCATGACGGGTCTGCGTAACGATGACTTTCGTCCACTTGTTTGGAAAACAACTGATTATGGCCAGACCTGGACCTCCATTGTTTCGAATTTGCCAAATGAACCGATATGCGTGATCCGCGAGCACTTCCGGAACCCGGATCTGCTTTTCGTGGGCACTGTCAAACAGGTTTTCGTTACCATCGACGGAGGTAAAACGTGGTCATCCATGCGCGGGAACATGCCTTTTGTGGCCTGCGAAGATCTGAAGATCCATCCCCGTGAGAACGACCTTATTGTGTGCACACACGGAAGAAGCATATGGATAGCTGATATTTCCTGGCTCGAGAATCTTTCCGTCGAGGTGCTGAATTCCGACCTGTTCCTGTTCAAACCGGAGAATAAAGTTCAGTGGAAAGGTGCGGGTGAAAACAACAGCTCATCCAGTAATTTTACAGGCGAAAGCGAACCGTCCGGGGTCCAGGTATTTTATTACCTGAAGGACTCTGTTAAAGAGGTTGTTATGAGAGTTTTTGAAGGAGAGCGGTTATTATATGAGTCGAAATTCTCAGGCAAGGCTGGTGTGAACCAATTGACCTGGAACTACCAGGAGCGCGTACGCGAACTTACAGCCGAAGAGAAAGAAAAGATCAAACAGCAACAAGCAAACCGGGCCCGCGGAGGCGGTGGCCGCGGAGCAGGCCGTATGGGTGGTGGCATGGGCGGAGGCCGGTTTGGACGCGGTCAGGCTGCCGATCTCAATTACCTGACTGCGCAAACCGGGCCTGGCGAATATACTGTCAAGCTGATAGTTAATGGAAAAGAGCAGAAGGCAGACTTTACGGTTTTGAGGGATAGCTGGAAATAAGACAAAAGTACCCACCCCAACCCCTCCCTGAAACAGGGAGGGGCTTTGCTCCGATGGAAAGCTGTTGCTAATTCCCCCTCCCTGCTTCAGGGAGGGGGGCAGGGGGTGGGTACTTTCACAACCGTTGCATGACCGGGAAAAAAGCGGGTCTTCAGGCCCACTTTTTTTGTTTGCATCGGATATTGTATATTCGCTCCGCTTGAAATTTAAAATGAAGGAAGTAAAAATGATGAGATTCGAATTAAAGTACCCACCCCAACCCCTCCCTGAAACAGGGAGGGGCTTTGCTCCGAAGGAAAGCAGGTGCTCATTCCCCCTCCCTGTTTCAGGGAGGGGGCCAGGGGGTGGGCACTTCCGTCACGCGTCACGTTCTTCCTGATACCCGAAACCCTAAATACCTAATAATATGAAAAGAACTGTCCTCCAAATGCTTCGGACCTGTGCCGAAAAATATCCAAAAACGGCCTATACCAATCAAAAAGGAGATGATGGCTGGATTGGATTAACCTATCCGGAGGTGTTGCACGAATCCAGATTTCTGGCTGCCGGGCTTCACCAGGTGGGTATTGAAAAAGGAGATAAAATCGCCATCCTCGCTGAAGGCCGTAATCGCTGGATCACAGGAGAATATGGCATTTTATTTGCTGGTGGAACCACGGTTCCACTATCGATAAAACTCATGCCCGACGAGGTTCTTTTCCGGCTCAATCATTCCGAATCTAAAATAGTCATCGTATCAAAAAACACGTTTGAGAAGGTGGCATCCGTCTGGACTCAGCTAGAGTTTACCCGCAAGGTCATCTTTCTGGAAGATGACATGCAAACCATTGAAAAAGATTGTAAAGACTTTGGAATCAATTGCTTGCAAGATATTGTCCACTATGCGGAGGTCTTGCAAACCGGAAAGGATAAGTTTGAAGAGGAGGAACCTTATCTCGACAAAATCGAATCCGAATTAGCTGAAGAGGAGGTTGTTACCATATCTTACACCTCCGGCACCACCGGCGATCCCAAAGGCATCATGCTTACGCAACTAAACTATTTTTCGAACTGTACGGATGCTATGGGTTATTTTAACATCACCGAAGGCGACCGGCTGTATATCATTCTCCCCCTCGATCACTCCTTTGCCCATACCGTTGGCATTTATGCCGGTCTGCTAAGGGGACTCAGCCTCTATTTCGTGGATGCCAGAGGCGGAGGGGTTCAAACCCTGAAGAATATCCCGATCAACATGGTTGAGTGCAATCCGCATTTTATTCTTACCGTACCGGCACTTTCGGGTAACTTTATGACCAAGATCAAAGATGGCGTGGCAGCCAAAGGAAAATTCGTGAATGGGATCTTTACCGCCGGTTTAAATGCCGGGATCAGAATTAACCGGGACGGATTCAAAAAAGCAGGATTTTTTGTCAGATTAATCAATTTTATCCCTTACAAACTGGCTGATGCTTTGGTGTTTAAAAAGGTCCGGATGATCTTTGGCAACAGTATCCGGTATTGCGTCGGCGGCGGAGCTCTTTTGGATATCAGGCAGCAGGTATTTTTCTATTCCATCGGCGTTCCTGTTTACCAGGGTTATGGTTTGAGCGAAGCCACACCGATCATATCGGCTAATACTCCGGAAACACATAAAATGGGCTCATCCGGCAAGGTAATCCCCAATGTGGATTGCAGAATTTTAAGGGCCGATGACTCCGAAGCAGACCTGGGCGAAAAGGGAGAAATTGTTATACGCGGAAATAACGTGATGAAAGGCTATTACAAAAATCCGGTATCTACTGCCAAAACCGTTAAGGGTGACTGGCTCTACACCGGTGACCTCGGTTATTACGATAAGGATGGCTTCCTGATAGTCGTTGGCCGCAGCAAGGCACTCCTCATCTCAAGCGATGGAGAAAAGTATTCACCCGAGGGAATTGAAGAAGCTATTCAGAATTCATCTGAACTTATTTTGCAGGCATTGGTTTACAACGATATGAAAAAATACACAACTGCCATTGTAACCCTTGATGCTCCAAAAGTTGCCAGGTATGTTGAAAAGAACAAGATTGCTGACAGCGAGGTTTTACTTAAAGCGATAAAACTTGATTTCTACAAATTCAAGGAAACCGCTGAATACCGCAATCAGTTTCCGGAAAAATGGATACCTTCAACCTTTCAGATTGTTTCAGAGCCATTTACCGAGCAGAATCACATGATCAATTCAACAATGAAGATGGTGCGCCATAAAATTCAGGAAGCCTTTCACGACAAGATCGAGGTGATGTATACTCCGGAAGGCAGCAATGCAGTTAATGATATCAACCGGCAAACCGTAAAAAAATATCTTCCCTTTAATCAATGATGAAGAAATTTCTTGTTTTCCTTTTTATTCCGGTTGCCCTTTTTACAGGATGCAAAACCAGGCAGGCGGATAATGGCAACCCGATTGTCACGGTCACGATTTTACCCTTACGCTATTTTGCAGAACAGCTTGCCGGCGACCATTTCCGGATAAATGTACTGGTTCCTCCCGGGGTGAGCCATCATAATTATGATCCCACTCCCCGTCAATTGCAGGAGCTGGAAAAGTCAAAGGTCCTTTTTGTAAACGGGCACCTGGGTTTTGAACAAGGGTGGATTCCAAAGATGAGATCCAATTACCGCAAGCTGGTGATTATCGACCTTTCAGCCGGTATTAACCTGATTTCCGTGGAAGGTGGAGAAGGAAGCCATTCCATTGAAAATGAACAGGCTCTTGACTCCGGCGGTCATTCTCATGAAGGTATCGATCCTCATTACTGGATGTCGGTTACTGAGGCCCGGAAACTCGCTGCCACCATGGCCGGCGGACTCATTCAAGCCGATACTTCCTGCCGACAGATGATTGAAAAAAACCTTGATAAGCTAACCGTGCGGCTCGACAGTCTGGGATTGGCGATGAACGCGCAATTCAAGAATCTTTCGCACCGCAGCTTCCTGATATTTCACCCTGCCCTCGCTTATCTTGCCAGGGATTATCACATGGTGCAGCACTCGATGGAACTCGGGGGCAAAGAACCGACCGCCTCCCATTTCAAGGATCTGGTTGATCTGGCAAGTGCTGAAAAAATCAATACCGTTTTTATTCAAAAGGAATACGATCAGGAGAATGCACAGACTCTCGCCCGTGAAACCGGTGCCCGTATTGTAACCATAGATCCGATGTCGCCGGATTGGTTCACTGAAATGGAGCAGCTGGCAAAGAAGATTGTCGGGATGGATGGGAGGTAGATTAAAAGTTGTCGGTTGTCGGTTGTCGGTTGTCGGTTGGCCGACTACTTTTCGATAACTGATAACTGACAACTGACAACTGATAACTGATTCCAATTGCAGGGTGGCTTGCAAGTTTTTTATGAAATTATAGCAGTGAACTTAGTAGAGTTAAAATCGGTCAGCTTTGGTTACCGCGATGAGCCGGTAATCGATCAGGTGAACCTGGTGATCCGGGAAGGGGATTTCATTGGCATGATCGGGCCGAATGGCGGCGGCAAATCCACGATTATCCGCATCATCATGGGTTTACTGGAGCCCTGGAGCGGCGAAGTAATTATCCCTAAGGATATTAACATCGGATATCTGCCTCAGACCCATAACTTCGACAACCGTTTTCCGATCTCCGTTCTCGAGGTTGTTTTAAGTGGTCTTTTAAAAATTCACGGAATCACTACCCGGGTTAACAAAAAAGATAAAAAGAGGGCCATGGAGGTGCTCGGGAAAGTGGGCATGGCAGATCTGGCGAAACGTAGTATTGGGGAACTTTCGGGAGGACAGATGCAACGTGTTTTTATCGGACGTGCACTGATATCGAGCCCGCAACTGTTGATACTGGATGAACCGGTCACCTATGTCGATAACCGGTTTGAACAGGAACTGTACAACCTCCTCGAACTCATCAGCCTGGAGACTGCAATACTGCTCGTGAGCCATGATGTCGGACAGATTGTTTCGTCGGTCCGGACCATTGCGTGTGTGAACAGGCAGCTGCATTACCACCCCAGCAACCAGATTACAGAAGAAATACTTGAGTCCTATAATTGCCCGATCGACCTGATTACGCATGGTCATGTACCTCACCGTGTTTTACCTACGCATCTGCCATGATTCTGGATTTTTTTAAATACGATTTCATAATGTATGCCCTGGCGGCTTCGCTGCTGGGCAGTATTACCGCCGGTATCATCGGAACCTATGTGGTAACCCGGCGAATGGTTTTTATCACCGGGGGAATCACCCATGCCTCATTTGGCGGACTCGGACTTGGTTTTTTCTTTGGCATCAATCCCCTGCTCGGGGCAGCGGTATTCGGGCTGGTTTCCGGAATCGGCGTTGAATACCTGTCGAGGTTTCATAAAATCCGCGAAGATTCGGTTATTGCCATGATGTGGTCGTTCGGCATGGCCCTGGGAATCATTTTTATATCTCTTACACCCGGATATGCCCCAAACCTCATGAGCTATCTTTTTGGCAATATCCTAAGTGTTTCATCTTCTGATATCTGGATCATGGGCATCCTCATGATCCTGGTTCTGGCTTTATTCGTGCCGTTCTTTCGCCTCATCCAATATCTAACCTTCGATGAAGAGTTTGCCCGTACGAGCCGGGTCCCGGTCAGCCTCTTCAAATATTTACTGGTCGGCCTGGTAGCGCTTACAGCAGTGGTTTATATCCGCGTGGCCGGTATCATACTGGTTCTTTCACTCCTCACCATTCCGCAAAATACAGCGCTTCTTTTTTCCAATAACCTTAAGCGGATCATGTGGTTGTCGATTGGAATCGGATTTCTGGGATCACTCCTTGGATTGATGATCTCTTATGCCGGCAATATCCCGTCGGGAGCCTCCATTATCTTCTCTCTTGTGCTGCTATACCTTACAGGATCAGCAGGTAAAGCGATTTTCCATGCCAGAAAAAAACAGTATAAACATCCATAAATCTGCCAGATATTTGTTTATGTGTTTATGAATCGTACTTTTACGCGGCCTTTCATCCCCCAGGCCAATAAGGTTGGAATTATTACCATTAGGTATTCAACATGTATATAAAAAAGAAAAAAACGTGGCTTCGTTTGATCCTTGCCGTAATGGCAGCGGGATTCGTTGCATCTTGTGAAACCGGAATAGATATCAATACTGATAATCAGGATGTTCCAATCGTCTATTGTGTATTGAACTCTGCAGATTCCTTCCAATATGTCAGGATACAAAAAACTTATCTGATTGATCAGGCAGCTTTGGATTTTCCTCCTGAACAGGATAGTATGCTGTTTAAAGGCGAGATTGTAGTAACCATGGAGCGTTGGTCGGGGGGCAAAGTCATGGAGACGGTCCGGTTTGCACCAACCAATGAAATCCCGAAAGATTCAGGTTTTTTCCCGTACGAAAAAAACATCCTGTATAAAGCTAAGGCTAAGATTGTTCCCAATCAGATTTACCGGCTTTACATTTATCTGGGAAGCAAAGAAAAGATCCTTTATGCAGAGGCTTCATCATTGGGAAATCTGACAGTTATTGATCCGATGCCGCTAACGCAGAGGAAGATCAGCCTTTATCCCGGGACCAATTACACCTGCCGGTGGCAGCCCGTTGAAAACGCGGGGGTCTATCAAGTCTCTATCCGGTTCAGTTACAAGGAGACCATTGGCGGGGTGACGAAAATCAAGTATCTCGACTGGCCACAGACATTCGCCAGTCCGGGTTCGGATGCTGAGTATTTAAGCAACGACATCAGCGGATCCCGGTTCATGCACATTTTAGAAGATAACCTTAAATCAGGCGATGGGATCGTCAGGGAGGTTATCGGCCTGAATTTTCAGATCGTCAGCGGCAGCATGGAAATGAAATACTATATCGAATCAACAGCCCCTTCCGAAGGTGCACTGATGGAAAAGCCGGTTTACAGTAACATCACAAATGGTATCGGGCTTTTCTGTTCCGTTGCCCGCATTGATGTTAATGATTTATTGCTATCGCCGGTTGCCATTGACAGCATCGCCTACGGACAGTTTACCAAAACGCTTGGATTTCTGGATCATACCAACGACAGGGACAGCACCAATAAACTTTAAAGACACTTATTATCATGATAAAAAAATTAGCCATCTGGATACTTGCAGGATTGTTATTCCTGGTTTCCTGTGACAAAACTCCGGTTGATCCACCTGACACTACAGATAATACCAAGCCAAAAATTTCAGGCACGCTGGAAATTGAATTTCGGGTACCGGGTTCATTTCTTCCGCCAAGCCGGGTTTTAAGAGCTGATCTTAGCATTGCCAAAGATGCTGAATCACTTTACAAAGGAAGGTTTCTGCAAATGGCCAATGTTTATAACAGCAAATTGATGTACCAGTTTGACCTGGCACCAGGGGTTTATTATTACCAGGCAGGTATCATTTGCGTTGCTGAGGGCGATTCCTGCTCAGCCGCCAGTTTTCCCGGCGGAAGATTCGGAATGAAATGGGCCATTGGCACCGCGGAAGTTAAACAAGATAAAACCACCCACGTTGTTCCTCAATTTACCCGATAGACCATGAAGACAGTACAGATCCGATATTTTTTCATTCTTGCCCTGGTGATGGCAGGGCTGACACATTGCCTAAAGGAAGAGATCACCAAGACACCACCCGTGGCAGCTTTTAAGCTTGCTCCGGCCAGCGGTCTGACAACTACAATATTTCAATTTGACGCTATCGAATCGAAGGCCACAAATGCCAACGATACAATCCTTTTCATCCGCTGGGACTGGGATAATGACAGTATCTGGGATACCGGATTTTCCCGTTCCAGAAAATTCACCCATCGCTATTACAAACCGGGAAGCTATATCCCGCGCATGGAGATCCGGAATGAAGCCGGACTGAGCGATACCATTCAATGGCCGGTTCAGGTGGCTCGCGGATACAGTGCCCCGCAACCCGGCTTTACTATCTCTCCTTCAAGCGGAAACCTCCGTACAGAATTTGTATTCGATGCCGGCAAAACCCGAGATGATGAAGACAGCCTCAATACGTTGAAGCTCCGTTGGGACTGGGATGGTGATGGGAACTTCGATACGGAATTTTCTGAGCAGACTGTAGTCAGCCATTTCTATAATGCCGCAAGCATATATAATGTTGCTCTTGAAGTTGTCGATCCTCAGGGATTAACTGCCACCATACGTAAATCCGTCAGCGTATCGCTCAGCAATCTCAAACTTGTTCCTCAGTTTACATGGACTCCGGAAAAGCCTACTACCTCCGACACCGTTCAGTTTGATGCATCTTCAAGCTATGATCCGGACCATGCCGGGAACACTTTCACCTACCGGTGGAACTTTACCAAGGACTCTGATTTTGATACGGAATACCTGTCAAATCCTGTCTTTGGTTATCAATTCCCGATTGAAGGCGAGAACGAGGTTATTCTTGAAATCAAGGATCAGTGGGGATTAATCAATCAGACGAAAGTCAAAATCTGGATCGCTCATTCCAACCTCAAACCAACCGCCGCTTTCTTCATCGGATACGAGTATGGCAACCGGACGACCAATTTCTATTTCGACGCAGAAGCCACCCAAGACGGTGAGGATTTAATCGACCAGCTAAAGGTGCGTTGGGATTTTGAAAGCGACGGCATTTGGGATACCGAATTCGTCAAGGAAAAAACAGCTAATCACAAATACAGCACATCGGGCAAATTCCGCGTTAAAACGCAGGTAATTGATACCGGCGGTTTAACCGATACAACCAGTCTGAGTGTAAATGTAACGGATGGGACCAATGAAACCGGCCTCATCCTCGACAAGAAGAATAATATTTCTTATGGAACGGTCAAAATCGGTACGCAATGGTGGATGTCGGAAAACCTCAATGAGGCGAGTAAGGGAAAATTCTGCTATAGCAACCAGGCTGCCAACTGCACCACATATGGAGGCCTATATACCTGGACTGACGCCATGAATACGTCTACTACTGAAAAAGCAAGAGGTTTGTGCCCGCAGGGCTGGCACATCCCATCGCTGAATGAATGGCAACAATTGCTGGATTTCTACGGTGCAGATTTGGCTAAAAAGCAGCTGGAGGTAACTGGCGACAGCGATTTCCGTATGTTTCTGGCAGGTCAGCGATCAACTGCAGGACGATCTGAAATGCTGAACCTTGTCACCAATTTCTGGACTTCGACGAAATCCTCAGGCGAGAATGCCCAGGCAATCTCCTTCCAGAAAGATCAGGATAATTACTTCAAGCTAAACCTGGCACAGAATTACGGGTTCAGCGTACGCTGCATAAAAGACTAACTGATAACTGATAACTGACAACTGACAACGGTTATCAGTTGTCAGTTGTCAGTTATCGGTTAGGTTACTTCTTCTTGGGCTGATATCTCAGCTCATTGAAATAGGCCACATATACCAGGCCTATCAAAGCAATCAGGATTACATAAGCGAAAACGGGCACAGCCGGTGCTTCACCTCCTGCGTATGAATGCATTCCGCCCAGGAAGTAATTCACTCCGAAGTAGGTCATAAGGACTGCTCCAAATCCCAGCACAGAGCCAAGATTGAAGGCGAAATCATTATCAAAGTCCTTCATCTTGTGCATATGGGTCACAAAGCTGTATATCAGGATGGTGATCAAACACCAGGTTTCTTTTGGATCCCATCCCCAATAGCGTCCCCAGGATTGGTTTGCCCAAATCGCACCCAAAAAACAGCCGATCGTAATCAGGTATAATCCCACAATCAGTACGATTTGATTTAACCGGGTGAGATGTTTAATATGCCCGTTCAGGCTCAGATGGTTCTTTTTCGTTTTTGATATATATAATACCATAGTTATCAGGCCTATAAGAGCACCCAGACCCAGAAATGAGTAGCTGGTCATAATAACGGCCACATGAATGGTCAGCCAGACTGATTTCAGTGCCGGGACTAATGGAGTGATTTCCGGATTCATCCAGCTGAGATGTGCTACCAGCAGGGATAAAGCCGCAAGTACACCTGTCAGAGCCAGTGGCAGTTGCGAACGTTTAACAACAAGGAACCCGGCCAGCAAAGTACCCCAGGCCACAAAAATCATCGATTCATACCCATTGCTCATAGGAGCATGGCCCGACAGGTACCAGCGCAATCCAAGCCCGAATGTATGGATGATCCAGGCCACAAAAAGAAGGCCTCCAAATATCCAGGCTGACGACTTATGCCATTTGGCCGGTTTAAAGAGTGACCAGAACTGGACAATCAGGAACAGCAATCCTACCAGAGCATAGAAAATTGCCAGACGTTCAAATATGATCGCTTTATTGTAAAATACCTCCAGGTTGGCTTTTTTGGCAGAAGGGATAAGGGAAGATCCGTAGGTTTTCTGATATCTCGCGATCCCTTCCCGGTAGATTTTGGCCTGTGCAAGGTTTCCGCTGGCGACGGCCTTCAGGTATTCACCGAAAGCACCCGCTATCATCAGGGAGTCCCGCGTGGAAACACCTTGCGGAACCTGTCCGGGAACCGACCATTTAGCTTTCTGATCGCGCGGATCCGGAAAAATCTGTAGGAGCTGGCCAGTCATACCCATGTAAAAAATATTGAGGGTTTCATCCAGCTTGATGACATATTTATCCAATCCATTCCGTTGGTTGGGCTGTTTCTGCAAAGCTTCATTAACCAGATCCCCCATCAGGTATTCATCCTGCGTGAAGAAATCATTATAAGAGCCCTTACCTCCGGATATCTTGAACATATTGGCTATTTCTCTCTCCTTGATATCAAAAATCTTCAGTCCGGCCCACTCTTGCGGTTGAGTCAAAAGGCTCAGCCAGAATTGCTCCGCTGTCATTCCGCCAATCTTATTTTCCCCGAACATCTTACGTAACATCTCGGACGACAAGGTGTTAACCGGTTTCATCCGGCCTTCATTGCCCTGCACCCATATTTTTCCGAAGGCTTTTGCTTCGGCAGCATTGGGTGGATTTGGAAAGTTCTGCGCTGAAGCCCGGAATCCCGGCAAGAGAATCATCAGGAGCAAGAGGCCCGCTACTGCTGCTGATTTCCGGCTCTCCCTGAGCAGTTCTTTAAACCGGCTGCCCGGGGCAAAAAACGACATGATGATAAATGCAAACATCAGAAAATAGCCGAAATAAGTTACACCAGAACCCAAAGCATCGTGATTAACTGACAGAACCGTGCCTTGCTCATCATTGTCGAAGGAGGACTGATAAAACCGGTATCCTTTGTGACTCAATATGTTATTCATAAATATCCGGTATGGCTTATTTGTTTTTTCAGATGGATCATTGAGCGTCACTTCGCTGGCAAATGAGGAGGGGCTCATGGACCCGGGATATTTATCGAGCTGAAAGTCGTTTAATGTTAATGTAAAAGGCAATTCCATCGGCTTTGACCCGAAGCTGGCCGTAAAATTAATACCGCTGATTTCAAACTGATTGGAGATAAAGCCGTTCCTTTGCATTCCACGAATCACCACCTCTTCTGAACCATTGTTAACCTTGACCTTAATCTGCATAACATCAGCATGGCTGCCGCCGCTGGCCATCTGGCTGCCCATTTTCATCGACTCACCGCTGACATATTCAATGCTTTTTATGTGGATCCGGTCTTCACCTAAGCTAAAAGACACATTGACCTGCTTTTTGCTGGCAGGCGATATAAATATCTTTTTATATTTTTCAACGTTACCTGATCTGTTTTCAGCCTTGACGTAAAAATACGTGTCTGAACTGATGTAAGATGCTGTTGTTTGGTCTTCACGAATATGCATGATTCCTTCTGTGCCTATAAAGCGTGTAAGTGCAGCTCCGGCAATTACCACCAGAAAGGCCAGGTGAAACAAAAAAATCGGCAATTGTTTAAGATTGTATAACTTAAGCCTGATCATGTTGGCCAGAATATTTATAAAAACAAGCAAAACACTTAACTCAAACCACCAGGACTGGTAAACAACTGCCTGAGCAGTCGTGGTTCCGCTCCGGTTTTCAATAAAAGTGGCCATTGCCATACAAAAAGCCAAAAAAATCACCAGTACCCCCATGAAAGGCATGGAGAATAGAAATTTTACGATCTTTTTCAGAGTTCCCATAGATAAGATTTTATTAGATATTTGCGATTACTCCCTTGCTTGAAAATATTTTTTTGCGAATATAATATTTAATCATGATCTCTTTCTGAAACCAGTCGCCCTGCAAAGGTTATGGTCAATCCTCCAATGCTCTGCAGATGTAATCATTAAATGGTTTCATCATCGTGTATAGATCAACTATCCTTTCTGAAAGGTCTGGATAATCCAGCCATTCATCGGGCAATGGCACCCAGGGGCAGAAGTGTTTGAATTTGAGATAATCGATCAAAAGAAAATCGGCGGGAAAGCCTAACGGGGGCCTTTTAAGTTTATCGTCCTGAAAAAAGGTGAAGTTTTTTACGAAAGACTGGTCCTCAATCAGTGCCGAGAAATCTTCGGGGAAAAGAAAAATCTCCTTCCGTATAGCTTTGAGATTATCGTTCGAAGGCATATAAATTCCACCAGATAAAAAGCTTTCACCGGGCTGAATATGAAAATAATAACCCGGTTCACCGCTATTTTTCCCGCCACGTGAAAGGTGAGCACCAAAATTGTTTTTATAGGGTGTTTTATCCTTGGCAAACCGGGTATCCCGGTAAATCCGGAATATCGCATCCGATGCTTTCAGTCCTTTGATTCTGGGATCAACCTGTCCGAGATTTAGTATGATCTGTTCGAGAAGCTGCTCAAACACGCTCTTTGCCTGTTGATAATCAGATTTATGCGCATTGAACCATTCGCGGTTGTTGTTCTTCTCCAAAAGTTGGAGGAAATTTAGAATGCGGTACATAGGGGTGATGTTTTGGTTGTCGGTTGTCAGTTGTCGGTTGTCGGTTAACTGATAACCGATAACTGACAACTTCTTAATGACTTATCGTTCCTTTAAACTGGTACCCAAGCTCCTTAACGCGCGCGGCTACCTTTTCGATATTAACGCCGTTGCCGCCAATTTTAACTTCGCCTGATTGAAGGTCGACAGTAACTTCTTCAACACCTTCGATGGCCGAGATGCTATTCTCGACGGTTGACCTGCAATGGTTGCAGGTCATCCCTTCAACGGAAATTGTGGTATAAAAAGGATTTCTTGCTTGTTCCATCTTTATCGCTTTTTTAGGTAATAATATGTTTTTCAGCCATTTATTCCAGATTGCCACCAAAATTAAACCAAACAAAAAGATGGTGGATAATGCATTGACCCAGGTTCCGGCCATCATGTGTTCATGACTTCCCATATGGCTCATACCAAACCAGGATGCCGGCAACAGTTCATTAACCACTGTTCCGAAAAACAGTGCACCTCCCACGATGGTGGCCAGGTAAATGAAGAATGCTTTCTTCCCCATCGTATTGCTGATGACCATCATGGTTGCTACATTGGTTGCCGGACCAGCCATCAGGAAAACCAGGGCTGCACCGGGTGAAATCCCTTTCATCAGCAAAACCGCTGCGAGGGGAATTGATCCGGTAGCACAGATATACAGCGGTACGGAAGCAGCAAGAACCACCAGCATTTCAATCCATGGATTGCCGATGTAGCGGCTGAAAAATGAATCAGGGATCAGCATCGAGAGCAATGCTGCTGCTATCAATCCGATCAACAGCCATTTAACGATGTCCTCAACCAATTCTCCAAAACCATATCGCACAATTGTCTTCATCCGCTGCATGAAAGTTGGTTTCGCCTTGATAATGCCTCTGTCGGGATCCTTGTCGGCAGGACTAATCTGGTCTTTATCAAAGGCATGGCTGGCGGCACCTCCGGCAAGGCCGGTGACCAGGGCAACGATCGGGCGAATTATTGCAAATGGCAGTCCGAGAAGGGAATAAGTTGCCAGCATGGAATCCACGCCTGTCTGAGGAGTCGATATCAGGAAGGAGGTTGTTGCTCCTTTGGTAGCCCCACTGCGGTAAAACGAAACAGCTGTTGGAATCACCCCGCATGAGCAGAGTGGCAATGGCACTCCGAGAAGTGCTGCATTCAACACCGATCGGAAGTTATTCTTACCCATAAAGCGCACGATCCCGTCAGTCGGGAAAAATGCCTTCAACAATCCGGCAAACAAAAAGCCAAACAGCAGGTAAGGCGCCATTTCGCTCACCAGGAAATAAAACTCCTTGCCAAAATCTATTACTTTCTCCATAATTTTTATTTAACAACAAACCTGCTGAAAAGTTCGCCTCACATCCTCACGTCCTCTCTCCCTCACGTCAGTCTTTGAGTTCCTCATAATCCACATACTCGCCTTCATCCTTCTCGATCATTTTGGTCTGTTTAGGTGCCGGCGGAGGCTCTTCAATGTCATCTTTCGGAACCGATCGTGATCTCATCGTAAAAACCGTGATATTGCGGATAAACCGGAATATCAGGTAAATCAATAAAATGACAAAAAATATTCTGATCATATACTATTTGATTGCATAGTTGTAAAGATAAGCTTCATCGCTGCCCACGAGGAGGTTTTGATAAGCCGATGTTTTCTCGAGGTTCCCGATTGTAAATTGCGTTTGCCCGTACAAAGGGAATCCATTATACAGCGTTCCATCCCCATTATAGAGCAGGATTTCTTTCTTCGAATGAACCGTTAGTCCAATCTTTTTCAGTTTACCGGTTAACAAATAGAAACCAGGCGGATCGGTAACATTCCCGTCCAATTTGCGCGAGTTCAGCTTTTCGCCCGACTGACTGTAAATATCGAGCTTATTGTGGTCGATGAAAACAAATTCGCTCAACCCATCCATATTAATATCTTCCACATTAAAATAGTGGTCAGGACTGAATACCTCATATTTCTTTGATTCGACCGTTCCATCCATTAAAATTGTGTAAACAGTGCCATCAATATCTGTCGTTAAAAACCGCGATCCTTTCCCCGATGCCATTCCTTCAAAAACGATACGATTATTCGTTGAAACGGCAAAATCCTTTTCAGGCTTCACTTTGACCGATCCTTTCCGGTCGAGGATATACACTTTCACCGGATCGGTAAAGACGAGGTAATCCTTGTTTTGGATATTAAAAAATTGTACCGGTTGGGTTATCGGTCCGGATGCCGGTCCAAAGTTCCATCCCTTCAATGGGTTGCCACTTTTATCGAAACCATAGATTTTATTATCTGAACAGGCGATAAGTATCCGGTAATCCCGGTTGCGGTCAAAATCGATTAAAGCCATGCCGTTGGTGGCTGGAAATTTCAACTTCACCGGGTATTTCGGCAGGTATGCTCCGTTCCTGTCGAGCAGATGAATTGCGTTACCGGTAGAAAAAAGATATTGCAGTCGCCCGTTTTTCATCACCTCAACCTGGAAAATTTCCGAATTGATTTGTTCGCCGATATTCTTCTTCCATAGGATACGGCCTGAAGAATTGATCAGATAAAGGTTAGCAGCTTCGTCCTGGACAATGATTTCCTTATCCCGGGTGATATGATTTGTTACGATGACTGGCTTGGTATACACCTTGGCATCAAGCTTTGATTCCCAGATAGTTTGGGGCTTAGTATAATCGATCCCGGCAAATGAAGCGAAGAAATTATGGAGTGTCATGCCATTGCTTGAATGAAATTGAAGTCCCACGGCTCCGGTTTTCAAAAGAAACTGATCGTTGGTAAAGCAAGCAGCAATTACTTTGGGATTCAGAATTTCCTTCAGCAAAGGTTTGGCTTTGTAAGGAATTGCGAAAAATGTGACATTCGACCGGGTTGAAATCAGGCTGGCAACCGACAGGTAGACCGCATCATTGGCCAGTGTTTTGTTCAGTGTATATTTATTCAAAACTTCCTCCAGGATTTGAACATCATCTGCAAGAACCAAAACATCTCCGATAGAGGTGAAAAACTTTCCTGATACAGCAGTAAAGAAACTCCCTCCCAGTATGTCAGGCAGGCCTTCGAAAGGCATTGGATAAATAGCAAATTCATGCTGGCTATCCACCCGGAATGTTTTCTTCAGCATAAGGTTAGGGCGGCTTACCAGTTTATCCGTTGCCTGGTTACTGTTCTTCACTTGAATCAGCGCAACCGGACTGACGATTTCATCTGACACTCCGCACAGGTAACCGATAGTCAGTTCTTTAAAGCCCAGATCCGCCCAGACCTTGACCACATTTTCCTTTGTTAATGCAATAGCCTTATCTATAATGTGTTGCCTTCTACGACCCGATTCTCCCCCACCCAGGTAATCCGAAAGGCCCTTCAGGTACTGAGCCGGCTTTTCCACACCAATTGTAAAATAGACCGCTGTAGTGGAAGGCAGATACTTTTCGGCTTCCAGTTCGCGTGGTACCTGACTTTTGAACAGGTTCAGATAGGAATTCAGGGTATCCCCCTCAAGGGCGAAACCGTTCAGCCAGATCGCATCGTTCCGGATGGTCAGATCGAGAGAAGCCCAATCTCCATATCGGGTAAACATTTCCATTTTCTTCTTTACCGATGGATTCATCCACGTGCTCAGCCAGGTAGGAAAAACCTTCAGGTTAATATAGATAACAGCAAGGACATCTTTTCCGGTTGTATGCGACAATCTGGTGAAAGACGGGCTATTAAATAACCCGCTTTCCTGGTTCATTTGCCTGACCGCATTCTCCAAAAGTATCGGAGAGGGACTGAGCACCAGAAATTTCTTGTTCCCGGCCAATGAAACTCCCTGAATAAGAGCATCTACCCCAAAGGTGATCCGGTTGATTTGCTGGCCGTTATAAATCCTTTGCGACCATTGTCCGGGATGGCCGCATAATTCAGAAAACAGGTCTCCTGCTCCGGCCGCACCGGATGTACCCTGGGTTTCAAGTATCAGCAGAAATTGATATTGGTTTTTTCCGGTTTGGTGAAGCGATACCACAGCCGGACTATCAGCGTAAAGTTCCTTAAATCGGGAATTGCGGGTGATCAGGCTATCGATTTTCCGGAAAGCCTGTAAAAAGGGTTGCATGTTTCCGATCTGCTGAAGCGACGGAAACAGCGGATCAGATTGGATCAGTGCCTTCAGCAATTCCGGCACCGACCGGGATTCAATGATCCACACGGCATCATCAGGCACCACAGTGATAGCCGGACTCTGCCAGGTGCTGACTTCCTTGTCCCGATGGCAGAAAAGGAAGATACAAGCGGATACCGCAATCAGAAGAATTAAAATAAGTGGCAGCAGTCTTTTCAGCATGGCTCAAAATAATCCAAGGGGCAAATTTAAGTTTTTTAGCTATCTTTGTGCCCCGGTTTACTGCTGTTCACAGCTGATTCCCATTAAAATACTAAACAATGACCACAATGAGAGTCATGAAATTCGGGGGCACCTCCGTTGAAAACCCCCAACGAATGGAGGAAGTAGGTCGATTAATATCAGATTCAACACCCAAAATAGTAGTACTGTCGGCCATGGCGGGTACCACAAATGATTTGGTTACCTACTCTGAATATTTATACAAAAAGGATCATTCCCAGGCAAAAGTGTTCCTTGAATCCATGCGGAAGAAATACTACCGCATTGCCGACGAACTTTTCAGTTCCGAAGAATATAAGAATCACGGCCGGCAGATGATTGATTCCCATTTTGACAATCTCGATGAATTCAACCGTGATGTTTTCACCCAGTACGAGGAAAAAACCGTTCTGGCTAAAGGAGAAATGATTTCCACGGCATTGATGGCCTATCACCTGCAGGAAACCGGCATTTCAAGCGCATTGCTGCCGGCACTGAATTTCATGCGTATCGACAAGGACCAGGAGCCGGATAATTATTACATCCGGGAAAACCTGAATCGTGAGATTGCGCTGCATCCGGGTATCAATCTGTTTATTACCCAAGGATTTATCTGCCGGAATGCATTTGGTGAGATTGATAACCTCAAACGGGGAGGATCGGATTATACAGCCTCGATTATCGGCGCTGCTATTGAGGCGGAAGAGATTCAGATCTGGACGGATATTGACGGATTTCATAATAATGATCCGAGGTATGTGAAAAATACAACCCGGATCGATGAGCTTTCCTTTAATGAGGCGGCCGAGCTGGCCTACTTCGGCGCTAAAATCCTGCATCCCACCAGTATACGCCCTGCACAGGATAAAAACATCCCGGTGAGGTTGAAAAATACAATGGATCCTGATTCTCCGGGCACCCTGATTACCGGTAAAATAACCGGAACCGGAATTAAGGCTGTTGCGGCCAAAGACGGGATTGTCGCGATCAGGATTAAATCCGACCGGATGCTTCTGGCTTTTGGATTTCTGCGGAAAGTATTTGAAATTTTTGAAAGCCACCGCACCTCAATCGACATGATCGCGACTTCGGAAGTATCGGTTTCCATGACCATCGATCAGGTTGACCGTTTGAACGAGATCGTCAGGGACCTGGAAAATTACGGGACTGTTGAAGTAGTTCCCGATCAGACTATTATCTGCGTGGTTGGCGATATGATAGGCGAAAGCCGGGGCATGGCCGTTCAGGCTTTGGAAGCGCTCAGGCACATACCAATCAGGATGATCTCATACGGATCGAGCAATAATAATATCTCGCTGCTCATTAAGAGTTCAGATAAAATTGAGGCTCTTAACGCCCTCAGCAATCATCTTTTTCAAGCCCGATGAAGACCAAATTCCCCGTGGATCAGTTTCAGCAGCTTGAAACCCCATTTTATTATTACGATGTAGATCTCCTCGATAAAACGCTGGATGAGGTGGCAAGGCTTGGCCGGCAAAATGGTTTCCGGATTCATTACGCATTAAAAGCCAATGCCAATATCCCCATCCTTCGGCGGATCAGCGCTTACGGTTTCGGGGCTGATTGTGTAAGCGGATATGAGGTTCGCCGGGCTTTAGAGACCGGCTTCAAACCATCCGATATCGTATTCGCCGGCGTTGGAAAAGCCGATTGGGAAATTGAATTCGGTTTGGATCAGGGTATTTCCTGTTTCAATTCCGAATCGATCCAGGAGTTGGAGGTGATCAATGAAATCGCAGCCCGCAAGGGAGTAAAAGCCCCTGTGGCCCTCCGGATCAACCCGCATGTGGATGCCCGCACACATCATTATATTACCACCGGTATCGAAGAGAACAAATTCGGGATCAACCCCTGGGACTGGGATAACGTGATCCGGTTTCTCAGCAAGGCCGGAAACCTCGAATGGATAGGATTGCATTTCCACATCGGATCGCAGATCACCAATTTCGATGTTTTCAAAGGCTTATGCACCCGTATTAATGAAATCCAGGCCTGGTTTGCCTGCAATATGCTGACCCCGCAGATAATCAATGTTGGCGGGGGATTGGGCATTGATTACTCGAATCCCGACAGCGAAGGTCCTGATTTTAAAGCCTATTTCGATATTTTTAAAAGGCACCTCGATCTGCAGCCTGGACAAGAGGTCCATTTTGAGCCCGGAAGAGCATTGGTAGCGCAATCCGGAAGCCTTATATCCAGGGTATTGTACATTAAGGAGGGTGTAAAAACCCGGTTCGCCATCCTGGATGCAGGTATGACCGAACTGATCCGTCCTGCGCTTTATCAGGCTTTTCATATGATTGAGAACCTAACCTCCTCAGCAGCTGGTACTCTATATGATGTAGTAGGTCCGATCTGCGAATCTTCGGATTGTTTCGGTAAAGCAGTAAATTTACCCGAAACCCGGCGGGGCGATCTGATCGCAATCCGGTCGGCCGGAGCCTATGGCGAAACCATGAGTTCCAACTATAACCTGAGAGAAAAAGTAAAAACCTGGTATTCCGACGAAATTCTATCTAATGAACCAAGCGCACATACTCCATCCGGCAAGCAGGCCGGTTAAACTCGTTCTTGAAGACGGCACGGAATGGAACGGCTGGTCGTTCGGCTCCGAAACCCCTATGGCCGGTGAGGTGGTATTTAATACCGCCATGGCCGGTTACCCCGAAAGCATCACCGATGCCTCTTACCGCGGACAAATTCTGGTACTCACCTACCCTCTCATCGGAAATTACGGCGTTCCCGGAAAGCAGCGTGAACACGGTATGCTGAAGTTTTTTGAATCCGAAGAGATCCACATCAGCGGACTCATCATTTCCGACTATTCCTTTGATTTCAGTCACTGGAATGCCGATCAGAGTTTAGCCGACTGGCTGCAGGAATTCAAAATCCCCGGCATTTACGGGATAGATACCCGGACACTCACCAAACATCTGCGCGAAGAGGGCGCCATGCTGGGTAAAATCGTTTTTGATGAAGATATCCCGTTCGTAAATCCTAATCTCATCAATCTGGTTGATCAGGTCAGTACAAAAGAGATCATCCGGTATGGTAACGGGAAATATAAAATCCTGCTGATTGATTGCGGGGTTAAAAACAACATTATCAGGTGTTTACTCAGGAGAGACACGGAAGTGCTCAGGGTTCCCTGGAACACTGATATACAGTCGGTTGAGTATGACGGGCTCTTTATTTCCAATGGGCCGGGAGATCCGAAACAGTGTCAGCAAACCATCGCCAATATTCGCAAAGCGATTGCCGGGGACAAACCGGTTTTCGGAATTTGCCTGGGCAACCAGCTTATGGGACTTGCGGCAGGCGGGGATACTTACAAACTGAAATATGGCCACCGCAGCCACAACCAGCCTGTTCTTCAGCTTGGGACCAACAAGGCTTACATCACTTCCCAGAATCATGGATTTGCTCTGGATGATACAACCCTGCCGGACGGATGGGAACCTTTGTTCAGGAATCTCAATGACCAAACCAACGAAGGAATCAGACATAAAACCAAGCCTTTCTTCTCCTCCCAATTCCATCCCGAAGCCAGCAGCGGCCCAACCGACACGGAGTTTCTGTTTGATGAGTTCATCGAAAAAATAAAAAACTTTAAGAATTGAACCATGGTGCCAAAAACTTCCAGACAATACGGTAAAATCCTCGTTCTCGGTTCAGGTGCACTGAAAATCGGCGAAGCGGGTGAATTTGATTACTCGGGATCGCAGGCACTGAAGGCATTACGCGAAGAGGGCATCTACACCATATTGGTTAATCCGAATATTGCCACCGTCCAAACATCAGAAGGGATTGCCGATCAGATCTATTTTCTGCCGGTTACCCCCTACTTTGTCGAAAAAGTGATCAGCAAAGAGCGGCCCGAAGGAATATTGCTCACATTCGGGGGACAAACAGCGCTGAATTGCGGAGTTGCCTTGTACAAAACAGGGGTTCTCGAGAAATACGGAGTTGAAGTTCTCGGTACCCAGGTGAAAGCCATCATTGATACCGAAGACCGTGCACTGTTTGTTCAGCGGCTGGATGAAATTGATGTTAAAACTATTCAGAGCCAGGCGGTAAGCACCATGGAGGATGCTTACCGGGCGGCCGATAAACTGGGTTATCCGGTTATCATTCGTTCCGCGTACGCCTTGGGTGGTTTGGGCAGCGGGTTCTGCGACAATCGTGATGAGCTGGAAAAACTGGCTGCTAAATCACTGACGATGGCCCCGCAGATTCTGGTCGAAAAATCACTCAAGGGCTGGAAAGAAGTTGAATATGAAGTAGTCCGCGACCGGTTCGACAACTGTATCACAGTTTGTAATATGGAGAACTTCGATCCGCTGGGTATCCATACCGGTGAAAGTATTGTGGTGGCTCCGTCTCAAACCCTCACCAATACCGAGTATCACAAGCTCAGAGCTTTATCGATAAAAATCATCAGGCATATCAAAATTGTAGGCGAATGCAATGTGCAGTACGCCCTCGATCCGAACTCTGAGGATTACCGCGTGATTGAAGTCAATGCCAGGCTAAGCCGCTCCTCTGCACTGGCTTCCAAGGCAACCGGCTATCCGCTGGCATTTGTGGCAGCCAAGCTGGGACTGGGCTACGGGCTGCATGAACTTAAAAATAGTGTAACCCTCACCACAACTGCTTGTTTCGAACCGGCTCTGGATTATATCGTTGTTAAAATCCCGCGCTGGGACCTGGATAAATTCGAGGGCGTGTCGCACGAGATCGGGTCGAGCATGAAGAGTGTCGGTGAAGTGATGGCGATTGGCCGCACCTTCGAAGAGGCCATTCAGAAAGGCCTCCGGATGATCGGTCAGGGCATGCACGGCTTTGTCGGAAACCGTGGAATGCAGTTTGACAGCCTGGATAACGAACTCCGGACTCCGACTGATATGCGGATTTTCGTGATAGCCCAGGCTCTCGAGCGGGGTATGAGTGTTGAAGATATCCACGAAATGACCGGTATTGATTTGTGGTTCCTGATCAAACTCCGGAATATTGTCCGCCTGAAAAATAGGCTCGAAGAGAATAATTCACTGGAAACCACTGACATCCGGCTGATCAAAGAAGCCAAGATCAGAGGTTTCTCGGATTTCCAGATCACCCGGCTGATTTTAAAAAGCCCTGTCGAGAAGATTGAGGAAGATATGCTGAGAGTCAGGAAATTTCGAAAAGAAGCCGGCATTGTACCCTATGTCCGTCAGATCGACACCCTGGCAGCCGAGTATCCGGCCCAAACCAACTATTTGTACCTTACCTATTCGTCCATATCGCATGATGTTGTTTTTCAGCACGATAAGGAATCGGTCATCGTATTGGGATCAGGAGCTTACCGGATCGGAAGTTCGGTTGAATTCGACTGGTGCAGCGTAAATGCCCTTCAAACCATCAGGAAGGAAGGATACCATGGGATCATGATCAATTACAACCCCGAAACGGTATCCACCGATTATGACATGAGCGACAGGCTTTACTTTGATGAATTGTCGTTTGAGCGGGTGATGGATATTCTGGATCTTGAACAGCCTCTGGGGGTAGTGGTTTCCATGGGCGGACAGATCCCGAATAACCTGGCTCTCAGGCTATACGAGCAATCAGTTCCAATTATCGGAACGTCGCCGGTTTCGATCGACCGGGCCGAAGACCGGCATAAATTTTCGATGATGCTCGACACTCTCGAAATCGACCAGCCCGAATGGCAGGAACTCACCAGCATAGAAGAGATACACAACTTTACTGACCGTATCGGGTTCCCGGTTCTCATCAGGCCGTCCTACGTGTTATCGGGAGCTGCCATGAACGTGGTATCCAATAAAGAAGAGCTCGATAATTATTTAAAACTGGCGGCGCGTGTATCCAAGCAACACCCTGTAGTGGTCACTGATTTTATTGAACAGGCCAAAGAGATTGAAATTGATGCCGTTGCCAGTAAAGGGGAACTGATTGCATACGCCATCAGTGAACACGTTGAATTCGCAGGAGTTCACTCGGGCGATGCCACCATGATTTTTCCTCCTCAAAAGCTTTATTTCGAAACCGTCCGGAGAATAAAAAAGATCTCCAGGCAGGTGGCTAAAGAACTCAATATTACCGGTCCGTTCAATATCCAGTTCCTGGCCAAAGACAATGATATCAAGGTAATTGAATGCAACCTGAGAGCTTCGCGCTCCCTGCCGTTTGTATCAAAGGTTCTCAAAACCAACCTGATAGAATTGGCCACCCGGGTAATGCTGGGCAAGCCTTTTGAAAAACCGAAAAAATCGATTTTTGACCTCGACTATATCGGAGTGAAAGCATCGCAATTCTCATTCTCGCGGCTACAAAAAGCCGACCCTGTTTTGGGTGTGGACATGTCGTCGACGGGTGAAGTTGGCTGCATTGGAGAAGACTATTACGATGCCATTCTGAAATCGATGCTCTCTGTTGGCTACCAGATTCCTAAAAAGAATATTCTGTTATCCACCGGACCAATCAAGGATAAGGTTCATCTTCTTGAAGCCTGCCATCTGCTTGATAACCACGGGTATGAAATATTTGCCACTCCGGGAACAGGGGATTTCCTCCGCGGGAACGGTATTCCTGCCACTATCCTGCATTGGCCCGATGAA
>Ga0265292_1001027_pt1 | contig 27952 bp, 32 predicted proteins | sample Munlanlewell296A_FD_189080 | JGI IMG/M metagenome (GOLD analysis project Ga0265292, IMG submission 189080) | Leachate microbial communities from a municipal landfill in Southern Ontario, Canada - Leachate well 296A | ecosystem: Engineered > Solid waste > Landfill > Unclassified | place: Canada... | reverse complement strand
ACAAATGAAAACTGCGTGTGAACTTTTTCGTAGCTTCTCCATGCCTCCACTTTACACCACCACGAAGATGCGGGCATCCACTACATCCCTCGGGCTTACGCCCGGGGAACTACGTCAGTTGATTAGATTGTCCACTCCCGCCAATTCAAAACCTCTATTTCCCCTTTTTCTTGAGTGCTTTCTTGACGGGAGTTTTTTTCTTGCTGGCCTTCTTCACATGCTTCTTGGCTAAACGCTCGTCCAAAACCGCCTTCTGTTCTCTCACATATTTGGCCACCGTTTTCTTGAATTGTTCGGCCTTAACATTAGCCCTGTGAAGCATTTTATCAAGTTCCGCACGCTTAATGTTGGCAACGTCAGCAGCCTTATTTTTGGCATTGTCTAAAGCATCTTGTACCGTGGGACTTTGGGCAAAATCCATTACCATATTTTTCATTTCCTCTCCCATACTTTCAAGATCTTTTAAAAGACCTTTGGTGTCTCCTTTGGCTATTTTTTGACGAAGCGTTTTTCCTTCTTCGGGCGCGAATAAAAGTCCCGTTATAGCTCCGGTAAGAAGTCCGAGACCGAGTGCGATTCTACCTGCTTTTTTTCCCATGGCGTGGGTGAGTTAAAGATTACTTTTACTCTAGTCGGTGAGGAGGTGAATGTCAAACTCCTTGAGCATGAGGTTAAGGCGATGCAGGGGAAGGCCGACCACATTGAAATAGTCTCCTTCAATTTTTTGGATGAAGAGCGCGCCGATTCCTTGCGCGGCGTACGAAGCAGCTTTGTCCATGGGTTCGCCTGTTTTAATATACCAGCGAATTTCTTCATCGCTGAGCGGGAGAAAAGTAATGTGCGTGGACTCAACGTGCGTAATTTTCTTGTGACCATTCGTGAGGCAGAGGCCCGTAAGTACTTCGTGAGTTTGGCCCTGGAGCATTTTTAGCATGCGGAAGGCGTCTTCTTTGTCTTTTGGTTTTTCGAGCACGTGATCCTGGAAAGCTCCCACCGTGTCCACCCCTAAAACCAATTCACCGGGATGACGTTGTGCCACTTCCTCCGCCTTCCCTTCCGCGTTGGCGACTACCAGCTCGTGAGCCGGTCTGGTCTTGGAGTTTATTTCCTTAAAAGTGGTGGCGGGATCAACCTGAAAATCGAGTCCGATCGACTTTAAAAGCTCGTGACGGCGTGGGCTTCGAGAGGCGAGGATAAGCTTTATTTTCATTTTCCTTTGACATTAGGAGGCTTCACCCCTATATTTTACGGGCAAATTTTTAAATCTCCAAGTTTAGATATGCCGATCATCAAATCAGCCAAGAAGGCAGCAAAACAATCCCTCGTAAAACGCGATCGTAATTATTTGACCCGTACTGCGCTTCATAAGGCTCTTCGGGCTTTCAATGATGCGGCTAAGGCTGGGAAGAAAGCGGAAGCGGAGAAGCTTTTGACTCCTACCTACAAGCTTATCGACACCGCTACTAAAAAGAGAATTCTTGAAAAGAACACCGCGGCCAGACGAAAATCCCTCCTCGCCCACACTTTGGCAGGATTGAAAGCTTAAAACAGGAACTACTCGGCTCTGCCGAGGACGAGCATCCGAACCTCACCATTTAGATCTCGGGCGGCTTCCAGGATTTTTTGAATATCGTAGTGATAGGCTTCCCCACGCATAGTCCCCGGATCATTTGTAATGAATTCCTCTCCTTCGTAACCGTAAACCACCAGCATGTGGAAAACCGGTCCGGGCTTTCCGTAATGAGGATTTTCCAGATTCTGAACCGGCAAAATGAGGATTTTACCTTGGTCGAGTTGAGCCAATAGGTTTTCACGCGTGACGTCGTAAGAAAGTTCCGCGTGAAGCGGATAAAATTCTGTCAAAAGACGCAGAGTTTGAGTAAGGTCTGTATCCTTATAAGTTCCCAAATTCGTGGTTTCCCAATCCCTTAAAGCGAGTAGGGCTTGACCTGTTATTTCCAAGGATTGTGCTTCCTGATTGTTCGCCCATAAATAGCTCATGTAAGCGCAAGCTTCTTCCGCAAAGGAGGCCCAGGGGTCTACCCAAACGCCATAGGGCGCTTGCGAAACAAAAGGAACGTTTTGATCTGTAAATTCCGGCTCAACAGTTGAACTCATTTTTTGTTCAAACTTGTCTTCCAAGACTACCGCATCCACCAGGCTGACCTCCCCTTTCCCTTGGAATTGCTGAGCCACGAGTATCCCGTCCACAAAGGCGATGAGGACAATAAACAGAGAGATGTATTTATATTTCCAATCTTGGGCCATAGGGGCCATTCAACCACATTTTTGTCGTTCAGTCAAAGTCCTTCGTTTCATAAATCCGTAAGGAGTGGTAAGCTGGCGGCGACTAACCACACCACATGAAAATTCGTCTCTTTGTACCTTTTTTAGCTGCAGTACTGCTTTTTTCCGCTTGTAGTTCAGTTAACGATACCCCCACTGAAAGCGCTACGGGTGATTACACCGAAAGCGTTGTTAATGTTACTGCGGCAACGGAGAGTAGCGTTTCCGGTGTCGGCGTCGAATATACCGTTAATTATGACACTTCCAAGTGGAAAATGACTGCCGGAGCCAGCAGCGGAGATGCGGAATATGAATTTGAACACGTGGATGGTGACGTTTACGCCTTAATTATTGCTGAACGTATAGAAGTTGACGCGGCTTCCCTAAAGGAGATTGCCCTGGCCAACGCTCAATCTATTGCAGACGATGCCACAGTAGTGTTTGAAAAAGGTCGAACCGTGAATGGAATCCCTATGGAAGTCATGAAAATCGACGGAACCGCTTATGGCGTCGCTTTTGAATATTACGGTTATTACTACTCCGGACCGGCAGGAACCATCCAGTTCATCACTTATACCAGCTCAAACCTCACCAGTACTTATGAGGCCGACCTCACTGAACTGCTGAATGGCTTAGTGGTGACGGAATAAAGAAAGTAGGCAGACTGTGCTTCGCACAGTAGTGGTGGACCTAGGGCGATGCTCTTAGAACTTATTCAGGGTTAACTTGAAAGCCGTATAAAACCCTCAATAAATTTTCAAATGGATTTGTAGCACCAGCCTTAGAAGCCTCCATCATTACTGGTAGTGCAAAACCTGTGTCACGGCTTGCATCATTTACGGCACTGTAAAGCTTAAGCCGAACTTCTTCAGTAATTACTGAATCAAGAGGCACTCCCTCTAAGGTTGCAATGCGAAGTAAAACTATCCTTTCTCTAGGGGAATCGGTTAGGTTATCCACTGTTTTTGTCATAAACGGTATTAGTTGGAAAGAAATTGTACAACTATCTCTAATAAACGTCAATGGTGGACCCGATCGGATTCGAACCGACGACCTCTTCCATGCCATGGAAGCGCTCTAACCAGCTGAGCTACGGGCCCGTAATGATGCAGTATTTTCAATGCGCATGATGGGCCTCACCACAAGGAATCCTATCAGCATGTTTTTGATTGTTTTGCGAAAGTGTTTGTTAAACAGTGACAATTCCTATAAACTTTCATTATGAAGTTTATAGATAAAAAAATCAGCAAACAAGAGCTTTCAGACATTGCAAAAGAAAGATTTGGGGACATGGTCAAAGCAGTGGTAGACGTTGAGCTGGAAACCATGGTGATCGGGGGTGAACTTCATGCTGACGAAGAAGCATTTTTACTTGAACGAGGCTCGAAACAAGAAAATCTCTGGGGAATAAATATCTACACGAGTTTACCTTTGGATGAAAGAGTTGAATTTGATTCAATGATAAATATTCGTCCTCGACAAAACAATCGTTCGCGTGACGTTCAAGATTTGAGTATCCGAGAAAAAATCATTGTAATCGTAAACAAGCTCGTTGAGGTATGATCCACACTGAATTGGCTAATGGAAGATGGTTTACCCTGACACTTGCCGAACAAATGGCAAATATTGGGAGTGAGATACATCGTTTAATATCGTGGCAAAATCGTGATAAAGTTCGGTTTGATGCTGCTTTTGACCGAGCTTTGGAACTCATTGATTTGACCCTCGCTGACCCTCGTTGGCACAGTGGATATAAAGAAATCGCACGTGTGCGCGAAGTGCTTTGTGATATTTATTTTGGTGAGAACCAATATCAAACAACGCTGGAGTCGATTGATGCCTATTTCTTTAGATTTGCATTAATAGCACGCGGGTAGTTCAGTGGAAACCATGGATGGTCACACTGGTCCCTCTACTGCATTTTTGATTGTGATGCGAGTTTCACTAGCTTAATACATTTCTGGCCTCCTTATCCCTCTTTTCACTGAAGCAAAATCTAAAAGAGTTCACCCTGCAGAGTGTTACTGAAGAGGTGATCCGCTGGCAGAAAAATGGCAAGTCTTTGTTCGCCGAGCAACTTGAATCCTCCGCGCTGCTTAACCCATTCTCACCCCCTCAGTCTCTAAAATGGGGAATTACGCATATGGAGAGCTTGCCCTGTCTACAAAATTGTGCTATAGTGGCATGATGCTTTCATTTTTACCCTTAACCCAAATAGAAATGAAAACCAAAAAGTATGAGTTCTCACTCAAAAGAGTGATGTTAGGCGTGTTGATTGGCATACTGTCAGTTTCTTCTCTCTTTGGCGTGGGCCGCGCAATGCAGGCAAATGTATTTAACAATTTATTCGCTTGGCTAGCCTCAGAGGAAAATTGTTATTACGATGATGCGGGTGTTTACACTTGTGATGGATCTTATGATGCAGATGATGGCACTGATGACAGCACTCAAGGCTGCGGCGTTTGCGATGGCAGATGTGTCCAAGTAGGTGAGACGTATACTTGCGAAGATACGGATGATTACAGTGGCGATGATTATGGTGACAATAGTGACTATGATGATAGTGGTGACGATGGTGATGACTCTGACTGGCAACAGGATTCGGAACAATCCGAAGAAGATTTGGAAAACATGGCTGAAATGCTTGAAGAAGCTGCGGACTGGTCTGAAGACATAAGTGATGCGAAAGAGGAGGCTGAAGAATGGATGGAAGATTTATTGGATAGGGCCGAAAGATGGCAGGAAGATTTGGAGAATATGGAGGAATGGGCTGAAGAAGATGACACCATTGTAGTGTCATCCATATATGAAGAAGCAATCGCCTATACTGAAACCGCTTCCGATGCGATTGAGGAATTGCTGCCGGAATTTGATGCGCTTTTGACGAGTGCCGAGGATTCCAAAGCCACTATGGAAGAAGCTTATGAAAATTATGTAAACGCAGGCACGGGAGATTCCAGCGAATTTTGGGATGCTCAAGGGGTGTCTGGGGTTAACGATTGGCGAGATATATATAGAACAAAAGCGGAAATGTGGGGGAGATTGGCAAATTTCTATGATTTCTTGATCGAATCCACACGAATAGAAGCGGAAACAGGTATGACGGTTGAAGAAATTGGGGGAGAATTCGAGGCTGCGGTTGCGACTGCGGAGGAAGCTATTTCTACAATTAAGTCCGCTCTCGAGAGTGGCGGGGAATTGGATTCAATGATAGAGACGGCCGAGGCCGAAATAGCTGCCGGCGAAGACACTTGGCGAGCGATTGATGATGTTAGAGATTATACGGACGACTTGAGAGATTTGATGGATGAAGAAAAAGACATGTGGGATTCCATGGAAGACGCTTGGGATCTGGTAAAAGAAAAAGAGATGGATAACTTCAGAGATGAAGAGCTCGCTATGATAAGAGAAGATATTGCTTGGATTTCCGAGGAATTGGATGCACTCGAAGCTGAAGGTAAAGATGTAGAAAAAGCAAAAGTTCTGCTTGAAGAAGCTGAAGATTTGCTTGATAAACTTGAAGTCGCGGAAGACGGAGAGGAAATGGAAGATTTATTCAAAGAACTTGATGAAGTCGGTAAAAAAGCCGAGAAAGAATTTTCCAAACTTGGCATTGATTTTGGCCAGTACGACAAGGATGCTTACGTCAATTCGATCGATGTGAACGACCCGGATGCATTGCTGGAGCTGCTTTCAAACATTCCGCAAAATGTTTTGGAACAGGTAATCGCAATGTTACTTGCAAATGTTAATTCAACCCAATTGGAGGATTTCATGACTTATAGTGAACAATTCGGTGATGTTGGATTCTTCGATAACGCTTCAATCGCATACATGGATGAAGAGACATTGAACACGATGATCGAAGATAAAATGGCTGTTTTGGCTGAACTCGATAGCAAGATCGCTTCATTGATGGGAGATATTGCTTCATTGGAATCCGAACTCAGAAGCATGACAGAAAAAATTGCGGGGTATAACTTCTATGGAGATAGCGTGGATGAAATCGTCGCATTGCAGGGTGAGATTTACACCGTCGTCGATGGCTTGAACTCCAAGGGCGCCAGCGATGAAGAGATGAAAGATGTCTTGGCCGACTATGACGATGAGATAGAAGACCTTAAAACAGACGCAAGGGAAGAAAAATATACCGACGGATTGATCCCATTCATGGATACGGATGACGATCAATGGTTCATGTCTTATGTAATGGACGTTAAAGAAGAGGGCATTATCGGCGGGTATAAAGACGATCAAGGTAATCTTACGGGCTATTTCGGCCCATCGGATAATGTTACGGTTGGTGAAATTCTGAAGATGTCTCTTGAAAGCGCCGGGGAAGATAAGGGAACAGGGACCTCTTACAATCCATACGCTCAAGATCACTGGAGCGCCGGATACTTTGATAAAGCTGAGGATTTGGGCATGGCTTTAGCTGAAGACATCACTCAAGATCCGAACGATTACGCAACAAGAGGAGAGGTCATCCAAAGTTTATTTGAAGCCATGGGTGTAACTATTCCGGAAGATGTGGATACGTCATTCAAGGACGTCACTGAAAACTATGAGTACTATGATGCGGTAGCCTATGCTCAAGAACTTGGCGTAATCAACGGTGATAATGGCGAAGGTGAAATCTTCAGACCCGACGATTCCGTGAACCGAGCGGAAGCGGCAAAGATGATCGATGCTTTCTTAGAGAGCATGGAGCTGGAAGGAGTGATTGAGTAAAGTAGCGCTGAGATTCTCAGCTCTCCAAAATTCGCCCATCCTCAATATGGATGCGGCGTTTTTTGAATGTTTCAATAAGAGCAAGTAAGACATTGTGGTACTGGGTAGTGGCCTTCGCTGTCATTGGTGTGATTGAGTATTGGGTATTCACATCAAGCAAGCAACAGTAGTTTATGAAAATGTGTACATGGTCTAAATCGGTGTTGATCTCTTTTACAATGAGTTCCGGATAGTGCTTCGAAAGATCCTACATCACCTCCTGCAAGTACGCCAACACGCCCTCGTTGAAAATTTTACGACGGTATTTGGTCGGCCAAACCAAGTGGAAGATGCTGGCATCCACTACATCTCTCTGGCTTACGCCCGGGGAACTACGTCAGTGGATTAGAACAAGGTTTATAAGTACCTTTAAGTTTTTACACTTTTCCGACTTTTTGTACTTTCTTTTTTAGGCTGCACTTCGTGCAGTGTGGTCACGCTCGCCCCTCTACTGCATTTTTGATTATTCTTCGAATAGGCCTTAGTTCTTCTTGAACGGAAACTCTTCGTATTCCTCAGCTTCTATGTCATCAAGGATTCGGTAGACATTTTTCGTCAATTGATCAAGCACTTTCTCGTTGTTCATGGCCATATTCATTCCAAAAATTTTATCCTTCTTTAGACGGATGAGTACTGGCACCACTTTTTGGGTTTCCGTGACGAGGAAAACAATCATTCTAGCTCCATTCCTCTTCCCTACTCGTACTTTGAAGAAGTGAAAACCTCGTGCATTTGAGGGCGCTTTTACTTCAGTAGCTAACCCTTTCAATGTTTTTTCCGCACCATCCAAAATATCTCGCAAATCGATAAAGCGGTTCAAAGGAGCCAGCTCGTGCTTTGCAATGTATTTTGTAAGAAGAAGCATCAACTCAATAGTTTAGCTAATTTAGTCGCTGCCGCATTGAGCTTCTCATCTTCAAAGAAAAGTTCTTCTACTTCAGGTTCTTGATCGGAAGTATCAATACTCAGTGAGATTTTTCCATCCACAAAACCCTTCATCGCATACGTTAGGAATGCTTTAAGGGTAATACCTTGGCTTTTAGCTTTTTCTAAGGCTAGGTTTTTCAACTCCTCATCTGCTGTGAAAGAAACTTGGCTGGCCATAAACTATTTATTAAGTAGTTTAAGTATATATTAAAACTAGTTTGTTAGCAAACTTTTTATGCTTTTTATAGGCTGCACTGCGTGCAATGTGGTGGGTCCGGCTGGACTTGAACCAGCGACCAAGAAGTTATGAGCCTCCTGCTCTGACCAACTGAGCTACGGACCCGCGTGTTTGAAAAGCCCCAGCTTGAGGCTGGGGCTAGTGTAGAAGGAACGCTTATCTTTTGCAATTACTTTGAAGAAGGATCTTCTTCTATCACCATAGCGGTATCCACTCTGGCCCTAATGCTCCTAAAATATTCGGCATCGGCAGGAGCAAACGTATGTCCAGGCCGAGAAATCACTTCCTGTCCTTCGAGGGTTTCCTCTAGAGTTCTTGGTTCAGCCGCCTCTCTTGTTGCCGCCATAGTGTGTTTAGTTATAGATGGCTCCATCTTGCCTGGTCCCTTCCCATAAATCAATATTATTTTTAAAAATATGTTCTTTATTGATTCCTTCCCGTCTAGCCTGTAATCTGTTGACACAATGCTTTTGGATATACAAAATTTATTCATTTCTGCGCCGGATAAGGAAATTGTGCATGGGCTTTCGCTTGAGATTAAGCCGGGCGAGGTGCATGCAATTATGGGCCCGAACGGGTCCGGAAAAAGTACGCTTTCGGCTACTCTTATGGGGCATCCCAAGTACAAGGTGACGAAGGGGAAAGTGAGGTTTAACGGGAAAGATCTTTTGAAAATGGATCCGAATGAGCGAGCGGGGGCCGGTTTGTTTTTGGCTTTTCAATATCCCAAAGAAATTCCCGGGGTGAATATGGTTTCATTTTTGCGGGCCTCTTATAACGCCGTAAATAAAGCACAAAATAAAAAATTTCAGGCAATGCCGCTCTATAAATTCAAGAAATTGCTTCAGGAAAAAATGGATTTAGTCGGACTGGGGCGTGCGTTCATGAATCGGAATACGAATGAAGGGTTTTCCGGTGGAGAAAAGAAAAAAGCCGAAGTGTTGCAAATGGCGTTGTTGGAACCGCGTTTGGCTATTTTGGATGAAACGGATTCCGGGCTCGACATTGACGCGCTTCGAACTATTTGTGAAGCTATTCGAACGCTTAAAAAGCCGGGGCAAGGTTTGCTTATGATCACCCACTATGAGCGCATGCTCAAGTATTTGAAGCCCGACCGTATTCACGTCATGATGGACGGAAAAATCGTGCTGTCCGGCGGAAAGGAGCTGGCTGCCAAACTGGAAAAAGAAGGATACGATTATGTTCGCAAGATTTTGAGTGAAAAAAATCCATTAAAAGTTCTGCAATGACGGCACTCGACTATCTTAAGGATCTCGATCGGAGCGTCTTTGACAGCCACAATGAACAGGGTTATGCAAAGCGCGCACAAAAAGGTCTCTCCGAGGCTTTGGTTCGCCGTATTTCTGCGGACAAAAAGGAACCGGCATGGATGCTGGCCTATCGCTTGAAGTCGTTGGAGAAATGGCGTGAACTAAAGTTGCCCACCTTTGGCGTAGACCTTTCACCTATTGATTTTGGAAATATCATTTACTATGCGGCGCCCGATGAAATGAAGGGCTATGCAACGAAGTGGGAAGATGTGCCGGAAGACATTAAGCGAACGTTTGAAAGGCTGGGAATCCCGGAGGCGGAACGAAAAGTTTTGGCAGGAACGGGGGCGCAGTATGATTCCGTGAATGCGTACCATAAACTCAAAGAAGAATGGGAGAGGGTGGGGGTGATTTTTGAAGACATGGACAGGGCACTGCAAAAATATCCGGATTTGGTGAAACGGTATTTTATGAAACTCGTACCTTCGCACGATCACAAGTTTGCGGCTCTGCATGGCGCGGTGTGGAGCGGGGGAACTTTTTTGTATATCCCTGCCAGCGTGAAGGTGACGGCGCCGCTTCAGGCGTACTTCCGCATGAATGCCAGGAGCATGGGGCAGTTCGAACACACGCTCATTATCGTGGAGGAAGGCGCCGAAGGTCATTACATTGAAGGGTGCAGCGCTCCTAAATACGGCAGCACTTCTTTGCATGCGGGCTCAGTGGAAATTTTTGTGAAGCGCGGGGCAAAGTTCCGCTATTCCAGTGTGGAAAATTGGTCGCAGGACACTTACAACTTAAACACCAAGCGTGCCTTGATAGACGAAGACGCCACCATGGAATGGGTGGGTGGAAATTTAGGCAGCGGACGAACCATGCTTTATCCTTGTTCCATTTTGAAGGGTCGTGGCTCACACGCGAATCATCTGGGCGTAGCTTTTGCCAACACGGGCCAAGTGCAAGATACCGGCGCCCGGGTAATTCATCTGGCTCCCGATACGAGTTCCACGGTTCTCGCCAAAAGCATTTGTAAGGGTGGCGGACGCAATGTGTATCGCGGTCTGTTGCAAGTCAACAAAGGCGCCACCGGCGCAAAGTCTCAAATTCGCTGTGACAGTTTGATTTTGGACGCACTTTCCACGAGCGACACCTACCCCACCATGCGCGTCGATGAAGATGATGTTTCGATTGGACACGAAGCGAGTACGGGGAAAATCAGCGAGGAGCAACTCTTTTACTTGCAAAGTCGAGGCCTTAGCGAAGACGAGGCGCTGGCCATGATTGTGAATGGTTTCATAGACCCGATTGTGAAGGAGCTGCCGCTTGAATACGCGGTGGAAATGAACCGACTCATTGAAATGGAACTTAATAAGCCGCAGCGAAAATGAAAAAAACTCTAAAAAATCACGACGTTTATATTCTTCCTCGCGAGAGCAATGTTGCGCTCGTAGTGGAAGCCGGCGCCGAAGTGTGGGTGGAGGCGCATCGTGCGGTCCAAAAAGTTGCTGTGCGTTTAAAACCCGGCGCGCATTTGCGTTGGATGACGTATCATCCCGGAAAATCTCAAAAAATTTTTACGCTGGAAGAAGGCGCGCGGCTGGAATATTTTCATCATGTGCTTGGAAAAAGTGAAGATCGAACTGAAATTCTGTTGGAAGGAAACGAGAGCAGCGCGCTCAGCCAAACTATTTTCTTTGGGAAGGCGGATGACAGGCAAACTTTACGGGTGGAGCACGTTCATCAAGGAAAAAATACGCACTCTAAAATGATTTCGCGCGGGGCTGTGAAAGACAGTGCTTTTGGGCGTTTCTATGGAAATATTCGAATGCTACCGGGCTGTAGTGGCGCAAACGCGAGCCTGGAGGAACACAACTTATTGCTTAGCGGCGGCTGCAAAATCGAAGCGATGCCGAGTCTCGAAATTCGACATAACGAAGTTCAAGCTTCTCATTCCGCCACACTGGAAAAAGTAGATGAAGAAAAGCTCTTTTATCTGCAAAGCCGTGGACTTAGCCCCGAGGAAGGTTTAGAACTTTTAGTGGAAGGATTTTTCTGGGACGCCCTGCAAAAGTGTCCGAACCTCGCCTTCTCCGAACAAATCTTTAAAGACATTCTAAAATGCCTCTCCAAGTAAAAGACCGCTTCCCCATTTTTCAAAATCATCCGGACTTGGTGTATCTGGACAGTGCCGCAACCACTCAGTGCCTCGATGATTCTTTGCTCGCGGAACAAACCTATTATTTGGAATATAAAGCCAATGTGCATCGCGGGCTCTACCCGATGGCGGAAGAAGCCACGGCCCACTATGAAAATGTGCGCAAAATTGCTCGAAAGTTTTTGCATGCAAATGAGGGGGGTGAAATTATTTTTACACGCGGAGCTACTGAATCTTTAAACATTGTTGCTCGCTGTTGGGGAAAAAAGTTTTTGAAAAAAGGAGATGAAATCGTGCTCAGTATTTTGGAACATCATTCGAATATTGTGCCTTGGCAAATGATCGCAAAAGAAGTTGGTGCCGTGCTCAAATTCTGTCCCATTCTTTCAACAGGAAATCTCAACTATAAGGCTCTGGAAAAACTAGTAACAAAGAAAACTAAAATCATCAGCATCACAGGGCTTTCCAATACATTGGGAACTTTAATAGATCTTCCCGTTGTGGTGCGCCTGGCGCGAAAAGTAGGGGTAAAAATTTGTGTGGATGCGGCTCAACTTGTCGCCCACCTTCCCATTGATGTACAAAAACTGGACATTGATTTCCTGGCTTTTTCCGGTCATAAAATTTACGGACCTACGGGAGCTGGTGTGCTTTACGCCAAGCGTGAAATTCTCGAGGAAATGGATCCTTGGCTCGGCGGCGGTGACATGATTCGCGAAGTGCATGAAGAATTCTCCACGTGGAATGATCTACCTTGGAAGTTCGAAGCGGGCACGCCGAATATCGCTCAAGTGTTGGGCATGGGCGCCGCTATGGAGTTCATGATGAAACTTGGAAAAAATAAACTGATGCAGCACGATCGAGAAATGCAAGAATACACTTTTAAAATTCTCAACGAGCTTCCCACCATCACGGTTTATGGGCCCAAAGGTTTTGACCAACAACGCGGCTGCATTTCGTTTACCGTGAAAGGCGTACATCCGCATGATGTTGCTGCGATTCTTGGTGAACAGGGCGTCTGTGTCCGCGCCGGTCATCATTGCACCATGCCGCTCATGAAAGCCCTTCATCTTTCTTCCACAGTGCGTGTGAGTTTTGGAATTTATAACACTAAAAAAGATGTGGAAGCGCTTCGCGATGGACTGAAGAAAGTGGCGAGAGTATTCAAAATATAAGTTATGGATCTGTACGCAGAACAAATCGTAGACCTCTCCAAGAACCCGCTCAATCGCGGGGCACTCGCGAATGCGAGCCTTGCTCACTCGGGAGTTAATACGACCTGTGGAGACCATGTACGTTTATATCTGAAGGTTGAAGATGGAAAAGTAAAAGAGATATCTTGGGAGGGTGACGGTTGCGCCATCAGTATCGCGGCGGTTTCCGTGCTTACTGAAGAAATCAAAGGAAAGAAGCTGGAAGATTTGATCAACATGAAAAAAGAGGATTTGTATGAGTGGCTCGGCATTGATCATTTGGGACCTGCGCGGGTGAAGTGCGTGACGCTTTCGTTGGAAACTTTACAGGGCGCACTCAAAAAAACATGAAAGCAACTTTTCAAGATTATTTTCGTGAATTCATCGGCCCTAAAGAAGCTGAACAATTTTTTAGTACAATAGACCTTAAACCGATGGGGCCACGGAGTATTCGCGTAAATACTTTAAAGATCAGCAAGGAGGCACTTGCGGAGTGGTTTGTTTCGCAAGGCTACGAAGTAAAAAATAGCCCTTACTCGGCGGATGGCTTGGAGCTGACCGGCTCGGGAGTGGAGTGGGCGCTCAAGCTTCCCTACCATGCCGGCTTCACATATCCGCAAGATGCCGCTTCCATGTTCGCGGTGGAAGTTTTAAATCCGCAGCCGGGAGAACGAGTGCTCGATTTAACAGCGGCCCCGGGAGGAAAGAGCACGCATATAGCCCAACGCATGCGGAACACGGGGATATTAGTCGCGAACGACATGGATACGCACCGCATTAAAGCGCTCAAATCCAACCTTAGTCGCCTCGGCATCGTGAACGCTTATGTGACACGTCTGAACGCAAATAAAATGGCAGAGCTGTATCCGGAAACTTTTGATCGAATTTTGCTCGACCCTTCTTGCAGCGGCGAGGGGCTTTTTGTAATGAAGGAGGGTCAGCCCGATTATTGGAACAAGAAGGCGGTAAAACATTTTGCCGGATTACAATTTGGCCTGTTGCGACAGGCTTTTCTCATGTTGAAACCGGGTGGACGCATTCTCTATTCCACTTGCGCGCTCAACGGAATAGAAAACGATGGCGTGGTTGCCGACTTTTTGGGAAAAACTCCCGAAGCAAAAATAGATGGCCGTATTTCTGACGAACTTAAAAAACGCGACCTCCAAATACCCGAACAACTGGCCGGCCTTCAAGGTCTTCGTTTTTGGCCGCATAAAACGGGGACCAAAGGATTTTTTTGTATCGCGCTCACAAAAACCGCCTCACAAAATTCGGACAAATCGGTTCCGAGCAAATTTTTCTTAAAAGTACTGAGCAAAGACGAAAGAGAGATTTATGACCAATTCTTGGAAGAACGATTCGGCGTGTCCATTAAAGAATATGATCTGGTTCCCTTTGAGCATCATTTATTTCTTACGAGTCCGGCACTCAAAGAACTTCCGCCGCCGCCGGGCTTCTCACTTTCTCTGCCGGCACTCAAAACGTACGAAGGCGATGAAATGAAACCCAGCCATGAGGGCGTGATGTTCTTTGCCGAAAAAGCCACACGCAACATCATCCAGCTCACCAAAGAACAGATGGAAAATGCCTTTAAAAACCAACCGGTTGCGTTTGAAGGACTCGCGGAAGGAATGTACTTTGCGCGCTACCTTAACTTTCCGCTTGGCCTATTAAAAATCGGCTCACACCGAACGGAGCTACTTATGCCTAAGATGGCTTAGCCCAGAAACTAACTTAGTCTACCAACGTTCTTCCCGGCTCCAGTCCCAATCATTAGACGAGCCTCCCCGTGTGGACGCACTGCTAGAAGAAGGTCGAGGAAAATCTTCTCTTGGAGCGGCAACTTTTATTACTCTTGGAGCGGTCACCACTCTAGTAGCAGCCTCTCGAGTCTGCGCTTGTATCTTCAAGCGAGACTGTGCGTAACTCTTCTCCTCATCAGACATTCCCTCCATTCCAGCCACCCCAAGCCTCTCCACTGAGTCACGAATACTTCTGTTCTCAGCCTTACGGTCGAGGGCCGGCCTGTTGTTACAAAACCTATCGAGACGCTCACCACCACCATGATTATTGCCACTCATATATTGTTTAGTTAAAGATAAGTTAGGATTTTAGCGGCGTATTGCCGGTTTTGTCAAATACGTTTTAATTCCACCCCTCTTTTTCCAGCGCATTGCACGCGGCTGCCTGTTCAGCGTCTTGTTTGGACGGCCCTTCGCCTTCTCCGGCGAGACGCTTGCCAAAATAAATCCCCATGATGAATTTTTTGTCGTGGTCGGGGCCCTCTTCACTAATGAGTTCATAAGTGGGCGTGACGTTGAATTTGTCCTGAGCCAGTTCTTGTACACGAGACTTGGCGTCCACATTGAGCCCTTTGGCAATGATGTCATCGAGCATCACCACGATGTGCTTCAAAATAAAGCTATTCGCAGTTTCAAACCCTTGATCCAAAGAAATCGCCCCAATCAAGGCTTCACACGTATTGGCCAAAATATATTCTTTTTCACGACCGCCGGAGAGGTCTTCGCCACGGCTGAGTAATAAAAATTGCCCCAGTTCGAGATTTTTGGAAACCTTAGCCAGGTTTTTCCCTTTCACCAACGCGCTGCGCCAACTGGTAAGCTGACCTTCGGGCTGATCCGGATAGTTGTGATAGAGAAATTGCGTAACAGAGAGTTCCAAAACCGCGTCCCCCAAGAATTCAAGGCGTTCGTTGTACACTTTTTCCTCGGTATGTTCGTTGATGAAGGACTTATGAACAAAAGCCAAGATCAGCAGATCCTTATTTTTAAACACGAGGTCGATTTTCTTTTCGAGCTCGCTTAGGTTTTTAATTTTTGCTGTCATCATACATTGAGCTTAGTACACCATTCACAAATTTTGAAGAGCTTTCCGTGCCGAACTCCTTGGCAAGTTCAATGGCTTCGTTTATGGCAACCAAATCAGGGATGTCAGGATCGAAGAGTAATTCACAGGCCCCCACCTCTAAAATGGCACGATCGACGGGAGCAATTTTCTCCCAAGCCCATTCCGGAGCAAAGTGCTTAATCACTTTTTTTATTTCGTTGCGGTGCAGCATGATTTTCTTGAGAAGCTGTAAGGCAAAACTTTGATCTTCCATTCCGTGACCGCCATTTACCAAGTTGTACGACAAAATTACTTCGGCATCTCCCCCACGGAATTCCCAGGCGAACAATGTTTGCATCACCAGGGTCCGGAGAGTGTGGCGCTTAGAGGCCATGTCGAAAAAATAAAGGTCGAAAAAATTATTCCGCTTTGATCTTCGTGATTTTAGCCTCTTGCTTCTTTATTTTACCCATTACATCTTTTCCCTGGTAGCATCCACAGTCAGCACAAACCTTATGAGCAACTTTGGCAACTCCACATTTTTCACACTTCACTATGTTTGTCATCCCTCGAAGTTTCAGACGAGCTGAGTTTTCGAACGTGCGATAACGACGATTCGAACGAGTCGTTGATTGTTTCTTTTTGGGGACTGCATGTTTTGCCATAAATCGTTTTTAAGATAGAGCCTCAGCTCTTTTGCTAGCGCATTCTAGAGCATTTCAGAGGAAAATCAAGCAAATTAGAGGTGTAGGTCTTTTAAACCTGAAAGTGCTTTTACGCCTTTGTTTTTTTCCGGTTTGGATTCTTCGAATTTTTTGCAGAGTTTTTTGCAACGAGGCGCTAGTCCCAAGTTCAAAAGAATATCTTGCCGAACGGGTTCCAGTGGATTGAGCTCCAAACGATGGGTGTCCAATTCGAGCCATTCGTTTTCGCTGTCGTCTTCCGGAGGTTTCTCTTTATAGAAGAGCCATTCGGAGGGCTTGAAATTCAATTTGAGTTTGAGCGCCTTGCCGCAGCGCGAACAGTGGGCGGTTTGAGTGGCATCCAGGCCTTCAAGAAGCATCATAATTCCTTCTTCCACACGCATAAAATGACCGCTAGCCGTCACCCTGCCTTGAATCTCGGAAATATCGAAATCTTCCGCCTTAAACTCTAAAGAAAAGGGTTCGCGGGATCCATTAGTGGCTCGATAGATTTGAGCAATTTTAACCACGTCGAACGGCTCCGGTTAAGCGTAAAATAAAGATGAAGAGATTGAAAATATCAAGGTAAAGCGCCATGGCGGCGTGCATCGATTCGTTCTCGGGATAAGTTTTGAGACGCTGAATGTCCACCATCGTGTAGCCCGCAAAAATGAGCACGCCAGCGCCGGAATATATCATTTCCATAGTATTCCCCCAGGGAATGAAAATTCCCAAAATTCCTGTGATGAGTATCCCGATGAGCGCAAAGAAAAGGAATCCGGAAAGTCCTGCAAAAGAACGGTGACTGGTGTGCCCGATGAGTCCCATGGCGAGGAATGTGGCGGTCGTGGAAAAGAGAGAGCGGTAAATGATATCGTAGCCTCCAAACTCTCTCGCAAAACTGGCAAGGAGCGGGACCACCGTGACTCCGCTAGAAAAAGCGAAAAGGCTAAATAAGAAATAATTGAGAGGTTCTTTTTTACTCCACGATCGGGAGGTAAGAATCAGACCAATTTCCAAAAAGAAAAGCCCATACATGAGGATTGGATTTTGGACAAAGAGTGGCAAAAGATAGTGAAATCCCGCATACACACCGAGGCCGCTGGTTAAAATGGCCAGGCCGAACCAGCTCATCACTTTGTTGTAGAAATCACTGGTTTGGGAGCGGGTGGCGAGACCTTCGAAGTTATCCATGGGCGAAGTTTAAGGAGTTCTAGTTTAACAAAATGAACGAGGAGGTGCAATCGATCTGGGATTGCGGCTTGCGACTCGATTAGTTACACTAACGCCATGTTTGGCTTAAAAAATAGTTTAGGTCCCAAGCGCGAACGACTGTTTACGGTCCTTGATATCGGCACGGAATTTATAAAAGTGCTGGTATGTATGGCCCAAGGTAAAGAGGTGGAAGTGCTGGGGAAAGGAATTCGCCGCCAAAATTCGGGCGAAATGGAAAGCGGGACGATTACCGATATTGCCGGCGTGATCGAACGTTGTCATGAGGCTATGCGCGACGCCGAACGGATGGCCGGTAGTAGTCCGCAAAGTTTGATTTTGGGCGTGGCGGGCGAACTGATTAAAGGAGACACCTCTATGGTGACTTATAAAAGAAAGGATCCCGGTAGCAAAGTGCACCAGGAGGAGCTGAAGAATATTATTCACAAAGTGCAGTGGAAGGCTTTTGAACGGGTGCGTGGAAATTTGGCCTACGAAACGGGATTTAATGAAATTGATGTGAAGTTGGTGCACGCCGCCATTGTAGATACGCGTATCGACGGATACAAAGTTTCCAATCCCATCGGGTTCCAGGGTCGCGAGGTAACGATGAGTATATTTAATGCTTTTTCTCCATTGGTCCATTATGGTGCGTTGCAAACCATTTGTGCGGAACTTGATAAAGAGTTGCTCGCCATTATGGCCGAGCCATACGCCGTGGGACGACTGCTCGGAGGAACCGAACAGCAAGGCTATAGCGGAATTTTTATTGACGTGGGGGGTGGCACTACTGATCTCGCCATTGTGATGGATGGAAGTGTGATTGGGACCAAGATGTTTAACTTGGGAGGGCGTGCTTTCACCAAACGTCTGGCCCAGACACTCAATATTTCACACGAAGAAGCGGAAGAAGTGAAGATCGCCTTTTCCGGTGGCCAGCTCGAGCACCAATCACAAACCATTGTGAGCAAAGCACTTGCGGGCGACACGGAAATTTGGCTTTCCGGAGTTTATTTCGGCCTTCAGGAGCTGAGCGATATTGATTCCCTGCCACCTACCGTCTACCTTTGTGGGGGAGGATCACTGCTCCCGCTGCTCAAGGACGGACTTGAAAATTCCGATTGGTATAAAAATTTGAAATTTCCTCGAAAGCCTCAGGTGAAATACCTTCTACCTAAAAATATTTCACATGTTAAGGACCAAACCAAGCAGCTCGACTCGCCCGCCGACATCACGCCGATGGCACTGGCTTCGGTGGGGATGGAAATTTTGAGCGAAGAAAAACTGCTCACTAAAATGCTGCAAAAAGTCGTCCGTTTGATGCAAGTTTAAGAAACCACAACCCACCTACCGCCCATGCCCGACAATATTAAGAAAATTTCAAAAAAGAAAATCCTCTTCGTGCAAATTGATGAGGAGCTCACGAGTATTTTTCAGCGTATCGAAAAGCTTCCTTATAAAGAAGTCTATTTGGTGGTTCCCAAACGCGCCGTGCTGCTGCAGAGCATCGTGAATTTGAAAATTTTGAAACAGAAAATGACTGAGCTTGAGAAAGAAGTGGCCGTGATCACGAATGATCTCAACGGAATGAAGCTCGCGCACCAAGCGGAGATTAAAGTTTTCGACCATTGGAATATTGATGACAGCGCTGTCGGCGCAAGTAAAAATGAGAGGGACCCTGAGACGGCACTTTTGAAGCCTATTGAAGCCTCGCAAAATGAAGTGGATGATGAGTTACCTTCACGACTCCCCAAGAAAAAATCTTCCATTTTTGAGGTGGTGCGAAATATAAAGGGGAAAGGGAAAGGCTTCTCGCTGCGCTCCTATTTGGCGGACTTTAGAAGAAATCGTTTGGAAAAACGTCCACTCAATATTTACCTCACTCCCGGGAAAAAACGCTGGATTTTTGGACTACTCACGGCGAGCGTGTTGGTGTTTTTTGTGATCGCTTACGTAGCCCTCCCCGGAGCCACTATTTTGATAGAGCCCGCTTCCAATGTACTCAGCAAATCCGTGAACGTTACCTTGGAACCAAACCCCACTGACCCGTACAGCTTGAAGGCTTATGAGATTGAAACCGAGGTAGAATACACCCTCACCCATCCTTCCACGGGACTAATCACCGACGACAGCAGCAATGCGGCGGGAAATTTGACTATTATAAATACCAGCGGCGTGGCTCGACCTCTGGTTAAGGAAACGCGTTTCCAGACAGAGGATGGTATCGTGTTTCGTCTGCAGAAGGAAGTGAATGTCCCCGCCGGAACTGCGATCACTCCCGGAACTTTGGTGGCCTATGTGATCGCGGATCCCCTGGATGCTAATGGTGTGGCCGTGGGCGAACGAGGAAATGTTGGCGCTACTAAATTTTTCCTCCCCGGTCTGCGTGAAGATACCCGTACTGAGCTTTATGCCGAAAGCTATGATGCCATGACTGGCGGACTAACCGTTTCCCGCGTGCAAGTGACCGAGAATGATTTGATTGCGGCACAGGTGCGGCTGGAGACGGATTTGAAAGAAAAGGCCGTGGCTGCGCTGCGCAAAGAAGTACTTGCAGAGTCCAACACTTTGGGTGTGACTTTGAGACTTTTGGAAACTTCGGATGCGTTGCAGTACGGTCCGGCACTCGTTGAACTTCCTTACACTTTAATTGGCCAAGAACAAAAAACTTTTGATGTATCGGGAAGTATGAGCATCTCCGGCGTGGCGTACAGCACAGACGACTTGTTCAGTATTCTAAAGGCTGAAATTGTGAGTAGCAAAACTCCGGGCAAACTACTGGTTTCGGTGGATGAAAATTCCGTGAGCCTGCAGGTATTGGAAGTGGGCTTGGCCGTCGGCACTTACAAAATAACGGTGCAAGTCCAGGGTATTGAAGAGTATGAAATCGATCCTGAATTGGAAGGCGGTAGTAAGTTGGCTGAAAAAATTAAAGAACATGTCGCCGGCAAAACTATCGAGGAAGCTGCGGCTTACATCCAAAATCTGCCCGAGGTAAACAGCGTGGAAATCAGCGTGTGGCCGGTTTGGTCCCCCACTATTCCGAGCTTGCCGGAGAATATTAAGATTAAATCTCTTTCCGAAGAGAACGGAATTGAGTAAACTCTTCTCGCTTAGCTTCCGCTGCGCTGCAGCTTCCTATGGCTCAAATCGCTTCACAATTGCAGGACTTCCCCGCTTGGTATCAAGACGTGGTGGAAAAGGCGGATCTCGCGCAACACAGCCGCGTCAAAGGCTGCATGGTGATTAAACCTTATGGTTACGCCATTTGGGAATTTATTCAGGCGGAACTGGATCGACGTATTAAAGAGGCGGGCGTGAAAAACGCTTATTTTCCTTTATTTATTCCTCAGAGCCTTTTGAATCGTGAAAAAAATCACGTAAAGGGCTTTGCCCCGGAATGTGCGGTGGTGACGCATGGCGGAGGTGTTGAATTGACCGAACCTCTCGTGATTCGCCCCACTTCCGAGACCATTATGTACGATACTTTTTCGGGATGGATTCAGAGTTATCGCGATCTTCCCCTGCTCATCAACCAATGGGCAAATGTGGTGAGATGGGAAATGCGAACTCGACCTTTTTTGCGAACGACGGAATTTTTGTGGCAGGAGGGGCACACCGTGCATGCGACGAAAGCGGAAGCCGAAACGGAAGTAGCTCGTGCCCTTAAAATGTACGAAGATTTTGACCGCGACTTTTTAGCGCTGCCGGTTTTGACCGGAACCAAGTCACCCAAAGAAACTTTTGCCGGTGCGGACTACACTCGCACTACCGAAGCGCTGGCCAAGGATGGAAAAGTGATCCAGGCGGGAACTTCTCACCTTTTAGGTCAGACTTTTGCCAAGGCTTTCGATATTAAATTCCAAGATGAAAAAGGAGAGATGCAATATGGTTGGCAAACTTCTTGGGGACTTTCCACTCGAATCATTGGAACAATTATTGTGTGTCATGGCGATGAAAAAGGACTCGTGCTTCCTCCTCGCGTAGCACCTTATCAAGCCGTCCTGATTCCTATTTATAAGACCGAGGAAGAAAAGGCACGCGTACTGAAAGTTTTGGATAAAGCAGTGGCGGATTTAAAGGCAAAAGGCGTGCGCGTCCATTTGGACGCGCGTGATACCGTGACCCCCGGATTTAAGTTCAACGAATGGGAACTTAAAGGTGTGCCGATGCGTATTGAAGTGGGACCTCGCGACCTTGAAAAAAAATCTTGCATAGTGGCTCGCCGTGACACGGGTGAAAAATTCTCCTTGGCTTTGGCTGATTTGGCCGGCAAAGTGCCGGCCACGTTGGAAACTATTCAAAGTGACATGCTCAAACGCGCGCAGGAATACCTGACAAGCAATATTCGCGAGGCGGAAAGTATCGAGGAAATGGTGAAAATTTTGGATGAAAAAGGTGGCCTCGTAAAAGCGGCTTGGGCGGGCACGGAAGAGGATGAGAAAAAAATTCAGGACAAAACTAAGGCCACCATACGCATTGTTTCCGAAGAAAAATGGCCGAAGAAGCGCGTCTGTATTTTTACAGGAAAAAAGACGGACACCCTGGTGTACTTTGCCAGAGCGTATTAAAGCCCCAACTGTTTTCTAATTTCGTCGGCCTTGTTTTGATCTTCCTGGCCTTTGCTCTCGGCTTTGCAGGCAACTTCAAGATCCCTCCAATCGGCGGCGTGTTCGTCTTCGAGTTTTTTGAGTTGCGCCCCGTGCTTGGGAGAAAGTTCCACGAACTTGGCACGTTCTTCATCAAAAATGCGAATGAGTTCGTCTACTTGTTCCTGGCGAAGTTTGGGGACGCTGTCCACAATTTTCTTTTTTTCATCCTTTGTGAGAGATATGGAACCCGCAAGCAGATTAAGGAAACGGTTTTCGTCAAACGTTAGGCTGTGCGCCGGAATTTTAATAGTCGTTGTGAAATTGGCCATCTGAGCCCCGAATACGTAATTGGGGTCAAAGGGGGGCTGACCGGCATTAGCAGTGCCGCCGGCATAAGGATCGCCCATCCCTGTCCCGGCCATAGGAGGCTGAGGTGCAACGGGTGTGGCTGGTGCAGTCGGGGTAACCGGGGCTGCATAAGGTTGTGCCGGAGGTACTGGAGCGGGAGGTGGCGGTGGATTAGACCCGTCTGTAAAACCGCCCCCTTGACCGGGGCCAAAGGAAAAGCCGCCTACATATCCATTATTTTGTGATTGATCTCCGTCTGCCATAATTAGTTTGAGGACAAGATTCTAAGGAATTGAGCGAAAAGAATCAAGATGTCGTTGGAGTATTGTATCACAAAACAGTGGGTTTGAGAAGTAAGACGAGGAAAAACACACTCGGCTTCGCCGAGTAAAAAAAGAGGGCCCCCTCCACGCCATGAAGAGCCCTCTTCAACCGTAATTAATGTGATTCTTAGTTGACGTTATGTCAAATAAGTTGCAATTATATACAATTAGCCGGAACTTGTCTAGTCCTTTTTATTTCGCTATGCTTCCGGCATGAAAAACACCTGGTATTCCTTCCTCCCGCTCCTTTTGGTTACCATGCTCGCTCTCGCGTTGGGAGTCATGGAATCTCGCAAAGAGCCGGACTTTTTTTCAGCAAATTCTTTGGATGCTCTGCGTGAGCTTAACTTTGAACATCAGATGCGGGTAGACGATCTTTTGAATACGGAAGACTCGCTTTTGGTGAGCGAACTGGTACAAGCGAACGCTTTTTTGGATGCTGGGGCATCTGGTTATCCGCAGGGACTTGTGGTGAGTTTAAGTTCCGATCGGGGGGTTTTGCTGCTCCAACCTGTTGAAGAATTGTCTGAGGTGGAATTACAGACCGTTGCCGGTGAATATAAAGAGGCTATCCCCGAGTTTGAAGAAGTGGAAATCGATCAGGAGTTGGATCTTTCCAGCCCTTTCTATGACTGGAATTTTCCGTTTATTGGAGAAAAGGAGGAGCCAGCCACCGAGGTGGCTCCCGTGGCAACCGTAGATTTGGCGGAAGAAACTATCCAAGTGGCGGTTATTGATAGCGGAGTAGATATTACTCATGAAATCTTCGCCAATGTGCAGGTTTCCGAAGGTTGGAATACGCTTGAAGACAACGACAATATGTACGACGATGTGGGTCATGGAACGCACGTGGCCGGCATCATTGCGTCGGATGCCCCCGGGGTGGAGATCATTCCTTATAAGATTGTGGATGCCAATGGTGGCAAACTCTCCAATGTTTTGGAAGCCATGGCCAAGGCCTTGGGTGATGACGTGGAAATCATGAACACCAGTTTCGGGCTTTCCTCCCCTTCTTATGCACTGGAAGCTATGGTGGAAAGGGCCTACGAACAGGGTGTAATTATTGTGTCGGCGGCCGGGAACAACGCGGCCACTACAGGTTTTTATCCGGCTGAATATGCTCACACCATTGCGGTAGCCAGTGTGGACACGGCCGGCAACAAGCTTCCAAAATCCAATTATGGCGACTGGGTGGACGTGGCGGCCTATGGTTACCACGTGCGCAGCTCTTTGCCGGACGGACAATATGGCTACAAAACCGGAACTTCTCAGGCCGCACCCGTAGTAACGGCTGCCGTTGCCCGACTTTTGCTCAGTGAACACACCGGCGAGCTCACTTTTGAAGGCATTTTAAGCGCCCTAAAAGCCTCCAACGAGGTCATTATTGGAGGGGAACTTGCAGGAACACCCATCATAAAGTAATATTTGCCGGCCTTAGGGCAGACTGGGCTTCGCCCAGGGGGGGCGGTTAGCTCAGCTGGTTAGAGCGCCACATTGACATTGTGGAGGTCGGAAGTTCGAATCTTCTATCGCCCACCATACTCGACAGCGTCGAGGTTTTATGTTACGATTGAGGTGGTGACTAACCCTCTCCCACTATTTATGCCACTGGATTTCCTTCAAGCATCTCGGATTCTGCATGATAGAGGACTTAAGCCTGCAGATGAATATAAGGTAAATGAAGTCCCAGGGTTTGAGAGTGGGAAATTTGACATGGAATCTGATAATAATGAAGTAATGATGAGTGCGTTTTTCAAAGGACTCGGTCAGAGAGCCTTTGATGAGGAAACATTGGAAGGAGGAGGGCTCCGTCGCGAATTAGAAAAAATATTGGCTTTGGCCGTAGACTGTTACTTAATTATTCAGGATGAACAATTGGCAAGAAGATTCTTAAAAGTTGTAGCTTATCAAATGGAAAATTTTTGGGTCTCTTGTGACAACAAACCTACGTTTAGTACTGCGCATCGTGACGAAAGCGGTGTTTTTGGTGCAGAGATCATGCGTTCATCTTCTCTGGCTAGGGAATCTTTTTATATAGATTTCATTATGGAACTTAGGAAGAGGGAAAATCATGTTGGATCTGCTGTTGCAGACGCACGAGGTGAAGTGGCGGGAGAAGTTAGTTCTCATGTGGAAGTATGATTGATGCCAAATTTTAGGAGAATATTTTCCAACAGTTCTAGAACCATCCCTTTAGCCCCACCATACAAAGCGCATTTTGCTACTTGCCGTTTTTATGATATAACACGGTACTTGGACGGTGTTTTTATTCAGCAGTGAATAGAAGATTCTACAAACATCCACTTTGCTTGACAAAGATGCTGGTTTATGTTTTAGTGTTGACGCCCTTTAAGTAATCTTATGGCATCACCAGAACCGGTATCGACGGAATCTTTGGATCAACAGATCCTATCATTGCTTGGTACAAAAACTAAGGATGGAGTTGAAGCTGCGGTAGCCTTGTTTGAAGGAAGTGCGGAACTGGTAGACATAGAAATACTAATGGCTTTAGACGAGCAGATGAGTAAATGGGGACTGAGGCCTCAAGTTTCAAAAAATGAGCTTGATAGGCGTGCTCAATTGGATCGGGAGCGTCAGCGTGTGGCTAGTCCTTTCCCAAGAATTCAAGAATTAAGGGCCCAATTTCTGTCTGCCATGAATGAATGGTATCAGAAAAATGGGCAGGCAGACCGTCTCTCAGATGGTCTTGAGGCTATCCCAGCTCAAATAATACTATTCGAGGACAGCTTAAAGACCTTACTCAGAGCAAGAGAATGTTTGCAGGGAATGAAAAAAGCTCTTCCGAATATAAGGGCTTATTATCTGGATTTATATCGAGATGGGAATATTATCCGTTTCGGGGAAAAAGTGGCCGCCAGGGTTAAACCTCAAACAGAACTTATCTCTGGACACAACAAACTGTTAGTTGAGTATGAAGAGGAACTCCGAAATGCGGAAGTAAACATTCTCAATCATGCAGAACAGACAACAAAATCAGCTTTAGAAAGTTTTAGTGCTACCAATACAGAGTGTATAGCGATGAGGCTTGCATATGAGGCAGCTATGGCTGAAATTGGGCAAGAAGCACTCGAGGCAGCAACTCGATTTGCGGCTGCTGTAGCGGAAATCGTCAGACCGGATGGTAGGGATGTTGGTCCATTGGCGACAAGGCCTCCGACTGCTGAGGCTTAAGCTGAAACTTAGGAAGCCCTCCCTGCCATCGCCATTTGGAATGTCTCAATGTCAGTGTAGCCTTTTGTATGGAAGGCTACTTTAGCCACGGCCAACGGGCCATGAGCTTCTATTGCCTGCCTGACTACTTCTGCACCTACGTGATAAGCCGGTCCGTACATGGGACCGAGTATCGGATGTTGAGCCCAAACACCGGACAGCTTTTGAACTATTGGTTCCGGCAAAAGACACTCTTCTCTTAAGTGCTGCCTCACTTCTTCTATAGGAACTCTTTGCATTTGATAAAGGATGGAAGCGTTGTTTTTACCAGCATCCTGAAGGCGTTCAATAAGAGCTTGGACGGCTTGATCGGGTCCAAATACCCCAGCTAAACGTCTCTCGCTGCCATGTAGTGCAAGTAAAGTATTTTGAGCCCACCCCTCTCGCATTACCGTTTCTGCGGTGCACATGGTATGAGCTACTGCTTCAAGACCAAGTCTGCCCGTTCTCCAACCAAGGTCAGCCACAGCTGAATCCATGTAATGTCCGGGAGCAATTTCATGCGCAACAAGATACTGTAGTCCAATATTGGTAACGGAGTGATCTGTGTTGCATTCAACGAGACTTTTAGAGGCCGGAGTGCCATCCGGGTGAACACCGCCCTCAAATGTGCTTGAACCTGTATAATTCACATTTGAAACCGTTTTGAACACGCACCCATCAAAAGATACGTCCAGCAAATGAGGGTCAAAGTCCGATAAATCAAAGTTTATGCCTGCAAATAATTTGCTACGTGTTAGCGCGGTCAGATCTCTGTTTGCCTTGTCCACTAAAACTCCGAACTCAGCGGCTGGGATGAAACCATTTTGAGTCTCCCATCTTGCGATTGCCTCTCTTAGTGTCTCGCTCTGTCTAATCTTAACTCCGGCTGAATCAAGCACGGCACGCATTCGTTCCTTTAATTCGGTTGTGTCTACCAATTTCGGCGCTCGTCGTGCGGCCGCTTCGTACCTTTCTTCGAAGGGAGGTAATGCGCTAACTTCAGCAAGGGCAATCCCTGTTCTTGCGATGACGTCCAGGCAACGGCCAAGATTTTCCATGAATCGTCTCCTTGCTTCAGAGGCATTTTCGGGCAGTGCGGCAGGAAGACTTTCTTGTAACCCTTCTAAGCCATAATCATTAATATAACTCGCTACCATTGCTTTGTGTTGGGCCCCCATCCCACCGTCCTCTCGAAGCTTCACCGATCTTGCATCTTCATATATGGGAGGCAGCTCGACTTCCTCTTTTGGAAAAGTATCTGCAATAAAATGAGCACCGCCATCGGGACAACCAACATCGCCACCCATCAACGTGTCCACTCCAACCAAGGCTGTGGCGTAAGCGGTTTCAAATCCTTCTTCTAAAGGTCGTTTAGTTGGGCTCATAGTGGAAATTTTAAATATAAGGTTGAGTTTTATCACACCCTCAAATCCAATACAAGTTTAAGTGGAGGACTGTGTCTCTGCCAATTGTTGAGAGGCCCCCTTGGTTTACAACCACTCCCCCATTAAAGCGACTCCCAGAGCAGATCAAAGATTGTGTTCATAGTAATCAAGAGGTCGCCTCTTATTATTTTAATGCCGGCGCCTTCGCTGTTGTCGTATTTGAGAAAATATAACTCGTTATCGGCGATGATGAAGTCTGTCATGATTTTCGCGTTCCGATTGATTTCTTTAACGATGTGATTGGGGTTGTCTATCTGTTTCAGGTACCAGTTTGTGCTTGCTCCACTGACCACAATTTCTTGAATCTGAGTTTTATTTTTTTTCGAGTGATCTAGGTGCTGTTAACATATAACTTTTAGGACAAGGACTATCATTGCAAGCGTTACAAACCCGCCATACACCACGGCAAGTTTATCGTATCTTGTGGCTACTCTTCTGAAGTTTTTCAA
>Ga0265292_1001026_pt1 | contig 27959 bp, 18 predicted proteins | sample Munlanlewell296A_FD_189080 | JGI IMG/M metagenome (GOLD analysis project Ga0265292, IMG submission 189080) | Leachate microbial communities from a municipal landfill in Southern Ontario, Canada - Leachate well 296A | ecosystem: Engineered > Solid waste > Landfill > Unclassified | place: Canada... | reverse complement strand
GTGAGATGAACAGTTATAAAGCGGCAATTGCCGCCAAAACCAATAAAAGAAAATTGCGGGGCGGATTGGTTGAGGCCATGAAGGGCGCAGACGTTTTTGTCGGCGTTTCCAAAGGCGGGCTGGTGAACAAAGAAATGGTTGAGTCAATGAACCGCGAGCCGATAATTTTCGCCATGGCCAATCCGGTGCCGGAAATAATGCCAACGGAGGCCTACGCCGCCGGCGCCGTCATTGTCGGCACCGGCCGCTCGGATTTGCCCAATCAGGTTAACAACGCTCTGGTTTTTCCCGGAATTTTTCGCGGCCTTTTGGACGGTCGTATTAAACAGGTAACAACCAAAATGAAAATCAGCGCCGCCATCGCCATTGCCTATTCGGTTAAACCGAAAAAAGATAAAATATTGCCCTCGGTTTTGGATAAAAGGGTGGTGAAGGCGATTGCGAAGACAATATCAAAATAGCATTTAAAATTATTCTAATTGCTCCAATTAATCTAAATAATGACTAATGAATAAAAAGTCTAATGTTTAGACATTAGAAATTGTGATTTGAATAGAATAATTAGGTCAATTAGGTTAATTAGATTAATTATTATATATTTATGCGTAAACTGTTAATTATTTTCCCAATCATTTTATTATTAGCTGGTTGCTCCAGCCAGCTATTAACAAACAAAAAGGAAGCGGAGATGAAAAATAAAATTTTAATGGTCGTGGCGCCAATTGATTTTCGCGATACGGAGTACTTTACGCCGAAAAAGATTTTTGAAGATGAGGGCTTCGGGGTAACGACCGCTTCTATCCAATCCGGTACCGCGCGCGGCGCGGATGGCGGGGAAGCAAAAATAGATTTAACGGTCAGCCAGGCGGATCCGGCGGATTTTGTTGCCGTAGTTTTTGTAGGCGGTCCCGGGATGCGGCAAATCACGGACGATGAAAGCCTGCAGGCCTTAGCCATTAAATTTTTCAAGGCTGGCAAGCTGACCACTGCCATCTGTGTTGCGCCGGCGGTACTGGCGCGAGCCGGACTGCTGGTCGGCAAGGAGGCCACCTCGCACTCCGACGCGAAGCAGGATTTGGAAAACAACGGCGCGGTATTTCTGGATCAGCCGGTCGTGGTCGGCGATAAAATCATCACCGCCAACGGACCGGAGGCGTCTGAAGAATTTGGCCGTCAGATAGTAGAAAAATTGAGAGCGTTTTAGATATAATTAAACGCTCTCAATTTTTAATTTAATCCAGTAAAATGATTCAAAAACTGCTTCGTTTATATATTACTGTCTGCTGGAGTTTTTTTGTTTTTTTGCTCCTGACCTTGCCCATGCCGCTAAGCCAGACGACCGGACTGCAGATCACCTACGCCGACAAGTTGGTGCATTTTTTTATTTTCGGCTTGCTTAGCTATTTTATCGCAAAAACTCTTGAATTATTTACCCCCACACCTTCACCGGTGTGGGGATTTATTGAAAAACATCACCGCACCGTTTTAATTGCCAGCCTGCTCTTGCCGACCTTCTATGGCCTGATGTTGGAATATCTGCAGAAATCTATTCCCGGCCGCAACGCCTCGCTGCTTGATTCTTCCGCCGGGCTTGCCGGCAGTTTGCTCGCAATTTGGATTTATCATTACGTTAAAAAACACAGCAAGCCAAAATTACTTTTGCACATCTGCTGTGTAGGTTGCGGTGCCTTTGTCAGCCAGCAGCTCGGCGCGTATTTTCAGGTAACACTTTATTTTTATAATCCGAATATTTATCCGCAAAGGGAATATGAATTGCGCCTGGCGGAAACTAAAAAAATCGCTAAAAAATTCGGATTTAAATTGCTGCTTGGTGAATACACTCATGACGAGTGGCTGAAACTGGTTAGTGGGCATGAACAAGATCCGGAAAAGGGGGCGCGTTGTTTGATCTGTTACCGCGAGCGCCTGACCCGAACCGCCAAGCTCGCGCGCGAGTCAGGTTTTGCTTATTTCGCCTCCACCTTGACGGTCAGTCCTCATAAACTTGCCCAAGAAATAAACGCCATCGGCTTAGAGCTCGCGTTGAAATACGGCGTAAAATTTTTAAACCGCGATTTCAAAAAACAGGACGGCTTCAAGAAGTCTATCGCTCTTTCCACTGAACTTGGCTTGTATCGCCAGAATTATTGCGGTTGTGAGTTTAGTCAACACGTAACACGTAACACGTAACACGTAACACGTAACACGTAACACGTAACACGTAATATAGATGTAATTGCTGTTCTTATTATTATGTTACGTGTTCCGTGTTATGTGTTATGTGAAAAAGTGTTATGTGAAGCGGTTTGCTGTTGTCAATGAAATAATGTTATAATTAATCAAATAATTTAATAGGCAATAAACACATGACGCCAGAACGTTGGAAGGATATTGTCGGCAATATAAAAGATAAATTTTCGGTAGAAGAAACCGGACACGAACATCTGGAGGATCAGGGCGGGGTGGATGTTGAATTTATCATTTTTCAAGGTCCGCTTGGCCGGATGCGGCTTGAGTATGTTGCCAAACCGGTGGTGCTGGATAAAAAAACGACTTATTCCCAGCGTATCGGCTCGGAAACGAAAGTGACTTATATTTACAGCGAGACTGAAAAAAATTACCTGATGAATGTCTATAAATGGGATGAAGCGAGCGAGAATTGGGAGGAAATTGAGGCTAAAGGTTTTGGCGAATAATAATTACTAATGATAAATAAAGGAGAAATTTTATGTCGCGAAAATTTTTGAAATTAACCGCCGTATTTGGCTTGCTCGCGCTCATTACCACCGGCTGTTCGCTTAAAGATTTGCCGGTAGTAGGCGGTTTTTTTGCGAGCCAGCCTCCGGCAGAGCAGCCGGCTACTTCAACCAAGCCGATTACCGGTGTCAGCGAACAGTTTGCGGAAAAGCTTTCCGGAAAATCAAAAATTAAGAGGTTTAATAATTTAAGCGAGTTGAAAGACTTTTTATCACAGAGTCGGTCAGCGAGCGGCGTGGCTTATGGCGCAGGCGCAGGTATGATAAGGACACTCGGCGGGCCGATGGCGGAAAAAAGCGCCATGGTAGATTCGGCAGTTAGTTCTGAAAGTGGCAATGCAGTTCAAACTTCGCCGGGCATGGGCGGCGGCGGAGTTACTCCTGATTATTCAAAAACCAATGTCCAGGTGGAGGGGGTGGATGAGGCGGATATCATCAAGACCGACGGCAAAAACATTTATCTGGTCAGCGGCAGTATTCTATATATTGTCAGCGCCCAACCGGCAGAATCAATGGAGCTGCTTGCTAAAATTGATCTGAAGTCGGTGCCGCAGGACATCTACCTTGATGGCGACCGTCTGGCAGTCTTTGGCGCCGATTATAATTTTCAACCGCTGGCGGCTGACGGTTCAGTTTCAGCCGGCGGCGCGGGCGCGGCAAACGGCAGTGTCTCGGGTAGCGCGCCCGGAAGTGGACAGGGCGGAGGTTCAACCGGCGTGGCTGTTCCACCATCACGAATCATCGGTAAAATGATGCCGATCCGCCAAACCGAGGCGACCTTCTTTAAAATTTATGACATCGCTGACCCGAAAAATCCGCAGCTCACGCGCGACCTGGCTTTTGATGGAAACTACACCAATTCGCGTCTGATTGGCGATTACGTTTATTTCCTGACCTCCACAATCTCATATAATTACGATAACTTCGCAATGCCGCTAATCTATAGCAAGGGAACAGCTCTAGCTGAAGCCAATCCGGCGGTTTATTATTTTGATTTGCCTTACAACTCGCAGAATTTCGTGCGCGTGTCAGCGATTAATTTAAAAAACGCGGAGGAGGCGCCGACGACTGAAACCTATTTGCTTGAAAGCGCCCAGAATATCTTTATGTCGGCGGGCAATTTATACATCACCTACACTAAGTATGTGAGCGAGGAAGAGCTGGTGATGGCAGTAGCTAAAGATTTGATGCTTTCCAGATTGCCGTCGGAAGACCAGGCCAAGATTGCCAAAATTGAAGCGACCGATGATTATATTTTATCGCTCTCCGAAAAGCTATATAAAATCAACGGTATCATAGAACGCTACGTGCGAACTTTGCCGCCGGATGCGCAGGCGCAAACCGCCAAAGATCTGGAGGCGGCAATCAAACAGAAGTATCAGGACATTTCCAAAGAGCTGGAAAAAACCGTGATTCACAAAATCGCGGTCAACGCCGGCAAGCTGGAATATAAAGGCGTGGGCGAGGTAACCGGTTCAGTGCTGAATCAATTTTCCATGGACGAGTCGGACGGCTACTTTCGCATCGCCACCACCAAAAATCAGAGCTGGTCAAACTTCGCGCCCGAGGGAGACAATCAGTCCTATAATAATATATATATCTTGGACAGCGATTTGAAAACGGTTGGCCAACTTGAAGGCCTGGCCAAGGGCGAGCGGATATATTCCGCGCGTTTTATGGGCAAGCGGGCTTATTTGGTTACCTTCAAACAGACTGATCCTTTGTTCACGATTGATTTAAGCGAGCCGACCAACCCTAAAGTGCTGGGTGAATTAAAAATTCCCGGTTTCTCCAATTATCTCCATCCTTACGACGAGAATACCTTGATCGGTCTCGGCCACGAGACCGAGGAGAATCAGTGGGGCGGCACGGTGACAGCCGGTCTGAAAATCGCCTTGTTTGATGTCGCGGATGTCGGCGCGGCCAAGGTGCTGGACGAATATCTGATCGGCGGCCGCGGCAGCGATTCCGAGGCGCTCAATGATCATCACGCCTTTTTGTTTTCCAAAGAGAAGAATCTTTTAGTTATTCCGGCCACCATCCGCGAGGGAGGCAGGGGCTTTGATTGGGGCAAATTTGTCTTTAGCGGCGCGCTGGCGTTTGATTTATCCGATAAAAAATTCAAGCTCAAGGGCAAAATTGACCACTCGGACGGCGGTAAAGCAGGCGTGAGCGAGGACTGGTATGGCTACAATTTTTATGACAACACGGTGCGGCGTTCGCTGTATGTTGCTGACGCGCTCTATACCCTATCCGGTAAGTATCTGAAAGCCAATAAGCTCGTTGATTTGGCGGAGTTGAGTACTTTAAAGCTCGCGACTACCCCAGAAATCATACCGCTGCCGCTGCCGACTCCACTGCCTGTTGAACCGCAAAAAGAACCGGCTCCAACTACGGTTTCGCCGCAACCGGAAACAATTCCGAATGAACCCGGCTGAAGTTCACCCCTACGCCAAAAATTTAGTGTGGGGGTAAAAGTGTTAGCAAATTAATTTAAAGGTTTTTCGAAATATTATAGGGTAATTCCTCCCTCTCCTAGCCAGGAGAGGGTTGCCCGCTTCGCCGGAGCGATAGCGAGGCGAGGGGTGAGGTTGATGGCGCGAGATAGTAATAGATTTTTTCGGCTAGATGTCATAAATCTGATAACCGCAGTCTTTCTACCTCATCCCTTCGACTACGCTCGGGACAGGCCTGTCCTTCTCCTGTCCAGGAGAAGGGACTATCCAAAAGCGTTCTTGCTATTCGGAATGATTTCTACCCACTGAATTATTAAATAATAAAAATAATAATATGCACAAACCAGCGAAATATTTTTTAGCCGTAGTTTTTTTTCTCATCGGCGGACTGACTTTGCTTTTGCTTTATTATGGAGGCGCCGGCACCAAAGAGTCGGCCGTCCAAACGCCGGACGCGGCCAGGCAAATAGTTGATCCACAGAAACTGGAAGAAGACTACCGCGCCAAAACCAAAGCGATCGTGGCGGAATTCGTGAGCGCCGCGGAGGTGCCGTCGGCAGAAGGCGCTAATCTTGCCGATAAAGTTAAAACCGAGCTGTTTGGTTTGACCGTGCCGCCTAAATTCAAAGATCTGCACGCGGAATTGTTTTTTGCTGCAGGGAAATTGCTCGATTCTTTAAAAAACGGAAACGAAACGAAAAAATTGGAAAGCCTGGCCACTATCAAACAGGCAAAGAATAAATACGACTGGCTTAACTAATATAATCTACGAAATTACGAATTTTATTACGAATTTACAAATCACTAGAAACGAAGGGAGTAATCAATTAAACATTTAACTCTTTAAAATCTCATTCGTAAATTTGTAAAAAAATTCGTAATTTCGTAGATATATCTATGAAATACAACCGCTATTTGCCGGTTTTGATTCCATTGTTGATTTGGCTTGGCACCCAGGTTTTTTTGGCCTATCCGACCATGATTTATGTGGTGATAGTGGTCTCGGTCCTACTGATTTTTTTCGCTCTCTGGCAATTCGCGCGCGCCAGCTCGGTGGATAAGGCTTGGTGGAATTTCTTGATTCTGCCGGCGTTGCTGGTTTTGTCCGTCATCGTTTATAGCTCACTTCAGACTGCCGGTTGGTTTGTGCAATTTCTGTTTTTTCTGAATCTGGTCATCTGCTATCTTTTTTTCCGCTTCAGCTACTACTATCTCTTGAACCCTCTCTCATATAAAATTTCTTCAATTGAAAATTTATCGCTCTACGGTAATTTTTTGATTTTTTTCTTCATCGCCGCGAGCTTGTTCGGCTTTCAATTATTTTTGAACGCGCCGGCCTGGCTCTCCACCCTGGCGGTGGCGCTTTTTTCCGCGCTGATTGTCTATCAGGTCTTTTGGGCAAACAAAATCAAGATCAGGGGAAATCTGTTTTTTTTACTTGTACTTGTTTTGATTTTGGCCGAGCTTGCCTGGGCGATTTCTTTCCTGCCCTTGGATAATAATATCGCGGGCTTTACATTAGCGATTTTTTATTATATGATGATTGGTCTGGTACGAATGGAATTGGTATCCGGTTTGTCCAAAGATAAGTTACGGTTTTATTTGGGTTTTGGCTTTACCAGTATCGTGATTATCCTTTTGACCGCGCGTTGGTTTTAAACTATGGAAAATAAAACGACATCAAAGACCGCTTTCATCATCGCCTTGGCGATTTTTTTTGGTTTGGGCGGCGGGGTGGTGGGCGAGCTTTTGGCGCGCGCTTATCTGATTGATTCATTATATAATGTGCCGCTTTACGGCGATATTAATTATTCCAACATCTCGACCCGTCCTAATCTGATTATCAGCGGCGGGCGGCAGGTGGTGGTTGAGCAGAACGACAAGATTGCCTCCACCATCAGTTCAGTGCGGAGCGGTTTAGTGGGACTTTATAAAAAACAGGCAAGTCCGGCGGCGAAAAATTTTACGCCCGCCGATTTTTATCCGGCCAAGGAGGCGGTCGGGCAGGCGCTCGCTTTGACGAACGACGGCTGGCTGGTAACCGTGTTTCCTTTGAGCGACAAGCCGGGCGATCTTGGTCAGTTTGCGGCGGTGACAAACGACAACAAGGTTTATGCTATTGACCGCGTAGTCAAGGACAAATTTTCTAAATTCATTTTTTTTCACATCCCAATCCGTGATTTGCCGGTTACCCGCTTCGCGGCCGCCGGCGCCGTGCGGAACGGTGAACTCTTGATTGCCGCCGACTGGCAAGGCATCGGCTGGACCAGTTCAGTGATTGATGGAAATAATTATGAAGGGGCAAATTTTTCCGATCTGCCGCCGGATAGAATTGTACTGAAAGAGGCTGTGCCGAAAGGTTTTACCGCCTCGGCCTTGTTTAATCTTTCCGGCGAGACGGTGGCCTTGATTGACGGCGACGGCAAAATTGAGCCGATTAGTCATTTCAGCGCGGCAATCAATTCATTGTTCCGTTTAAAAGTAATACGGCGTCCAAGTTTGGGTGTTTATTATCTGTCGGCGGAGAGTTTGGTAGCAAGCACTGACAAGATTGCTGCCGCTTACGCCGATTTGACAGCCGGACGAGGCGCGGTGATCTATAAAGATCCGAAAGGCGGCGCGGTAGTCAAAGGTTCGCCTGCCGAACTGGCCGGCTTGAAAGAAGGCGATATCATCTTGACGATTGACGGTACTGAAATCGGACACGGTAATAATCTTTCAAATCTGCTCCAGACTTTTTCCATCGGTGAGAAGATTACGATTGAATTATTACGCGGTGGCGTGAAAAAGTCGGCCGAGGTTACGATCGGAGAACTGAAGTAAAAATCAGCTCGCCCGCCATGCAAGTCAACCCGCCTCGACTCGCGGCGAGTCGACGCGAGGCGGGTAATCAAGAAGGGATTGTTGATCGGTCTTTCAACAACGAATCACGGGAGGAGGAGGCGATGAGTAGAAAAAAGTACAACATTTCGCTCAACGGAAGTGAATTCGCTTTGTTTTATCTGGCTGTAAAGGAGTTGTTGAGGCAGGAAGAGAGGGACTGCCACGGATCAAGTGGCGTGATGCAGGCGAGAAACCTTCTTGAACTTCTTGAAGAAAACCGCAAATTGGCCAACGGCTTCGATCCCGCGGGATCAGAGATGGTCGCTTTCGAATTAAAGCTCGGGCAAAAAGAGTTGTGGACCGCCTATGGGGCGACGGCGGAAGCGGTAAAGTCGCACCTGGTTCTTGACGAGGCCAAGGTCATTTATCGTCGTTTGCGTCTTACAACCAGGCGTCTGTTTAAAAGGACGGAGCTGGGTAAGGGAACCAACCTGGCGGCATAAGCCGGACAGCGGAGGGGAGAGATGTTTCTCCCCTCCTTTTATTTTTTCTGAATGTGTTAAACAAAAACCGCCCTTCCGGCGTTTTTTGTTTTGACCATTGTTTGTGGTATAATATACACGTCAAATGGGGAAAACTTTTTGGCATTTTTTTGCTATCTTTTGTCATCCTGTGTCATCTGCGGAGAGCCCATTCCCCTCTCGGGAGGGGTGCCCGCAGGGCGGGGTGGGTGGTGGGTATAGCGTGGCAATCTCGCCCTCCCCGCTGTCATCCCCGCGTAGGCGGGGATCCAGAAACCTAAATCAATAATCAATAAAAATTATGAAAAAAACTCTCCGCGAAATCTATTTCATAACTCTGGATTTTCTCAAATCCCTGTCAATCAACAAGAAAAAAGCCGCCATCGTCCTGGGGGCTTTAGTTGTGCTTATCGCCGGCGGCTATTTCGGCTGGCAGTATCTGAAACCCCAACCGAAAAAGGTTTATGAGGCGCTAATCGCTGTCCGCAGCCAAGCCAACGCCGACCCGGTTGAGGACGCCAAAAACTCGCTCAAAGCAGGCGATGTCCTGCTTACCCTGCCGGAAGGGCATAATTGGTCGCAGACCGAAAGGGTGAGCTATTTAATTTTAAAAATGAATCTGACTGAAGATCAGGCACAAACCCTGGTCGCACCGGAAGAACGCAAAGCAGTGGAACCAAAGCCGAAAACCGAGGAAGAAAAAAAGCAAGCGGCGGAAAGGAAAAAAGCCGAAGGCGACCGCAACCGGATGGAAACGGTCCGCGCCCGCCGCTACCGCATCAAATTGGAAGAGCTGGACAAGAATTTTGACCCCAATATTCTTCTGAAAAAACAACCCTATTTGGACAAAATATATGACTGGAAAATCGTAGAGAAGAAACCGAAGCTTTAAAACAAAATTCAGCCACCCAGTGGCTGTCAACAAAAATCAGCCACCGGGTGGCTGTGAACTGGCTGATAATAGTAGATTAAAGCATACTTGACAATTATAAAAATATCTGATAATAATATACTTATTAAGTATAAAATAATCAGATAATTATAGATATTATGCTTTATCAAAGGGATGTTTTGAAAAAAATTGAAAAAGTGCTTTTCAGGGAAGAGTTCATCATCTTGAGCGGCGCCCGTCAGACCGGCAAGACCTCTATTTTGCTGATGCTGAAAAATCTGCTGGAAGGCCGTGATTATGTCTGCCATTATTTCAACCTGGAAAATCCCGAACATCTTAAACTTTTTAATCAGCATCCTTTTAAGGTGCTGGAAGTAATTCCGGAGAAAAAAACCAGGCAATATGTTTTTATCGATGAAATTCAATATCTGGATGATCCGAGTAATTTTTTAAAACTGCTTTTTGACGAGAAGCGCGAACAAATCAAGATAATTGCCTCCGGTTCGTCTGCTTTTTATATTGATAAAAAATTCAAAGACAGTCTGGCTGGCAGAAAGTTTCTGTTTGAAACATATCCGCTCAATTTCGATGAATTTCTACTTTTCAAAGGCGAAGAAAAATTGCTCGGCGAGAAGGCGAAAAAGCTCTCGCTTTATTACCAAAAAAGGGTACGCGAGCTGTGGAACGAGTACCTGATCTATGGGGGATATCCGAAAGTGGCGCTGGCCGATGACGTCGAGATGAAAAAAATTTTGCTGGAAGAAATCGGCTCGTCCTACATCAAAAAAGACATTGCGGATGCCGGCATCAGAAACAGTGAAAAATATTTTTTTCTGCTCAAAATACTGGCCGGCCAAACCGGGCAATTGGTCAACTCGCAAGAGCTTGCCACCACGCTCGGTATCGTTCACAAGACAGTGGAAGAATATCTTTATGTCACCAAAAAATCTTATCAGCTCGCCTATATCGCTCCATTTTACAAAAATTTGCGCAAAGAATTGATCAAAATGCCCAAAGTATATTTTTATGACACGGGTCTGCGAAATTTTTTCTTGAATGATTTTTCCGCGATTGAAAAGCGAACGGACAAAGGCGCCTATTTGGAAAATGTCGCCTTTCGCGAACTGTTGAAACAAACGGGAGATGCAAGTAAAATCAAATTTTGGCGCACCCAAGACCGGAAAGAAGTGGATTTTGTGGTCGGCAAGAATGCGTATGAAATTAAATTCAATCCGGCCGAGCAAAAAGAAAAAAAATATGAAGTATTCAAAAAGCAATATCCGGAAATACATTTTTCATTTCTTTCCGAAAACGAATTGCTCGGAAAGTTTTATGGTTGGAAGATTTGAATACGAAACTAAGTTTCGTATATAGTTTATGAGAAAAACACAATTTCAAATCGATGGGTTCTATCATCTTTACGATCGTGGCGTGGACAAACGAGAAATTTTTATGAACGATAATAATTTCATCAGATTTTTAACCAGCCTTAAAGAGTTTAATAACGAATCAAGCGATAATCAGCGAAAAGTTGAAAAGAGCAGGCGTATGAAAATTTTGAACCAGAAATACGAAACTAAGTTTCGTATGAATACGAAACTTAGTTTCGTTGGTGGTGATGATATGAGTTTTTTGAAAATGCCCAAGTTTGTTGACATAATTTGCTATTCGCTTAATCCGAATCATTACCATTTACTGGTTAAACAGCTGATGGAAAAAGGCGTGGAAAAATTTATGCATAAACTGAATCTCGGTTATACGAAGTATTTTAATAAGATCAATGATCGGTCCGGCGCCTTGCTCCAGGGGCCATTTCAGTCCGTCGCGGTTGAAACCGACGAACAGTTATTGTATTTATCAGCGTATATCAACGGCAACATAGAAATCCACGGTCTGTCGTCGGCGGAATCATGGCCTTGGAACAGCTATCAAGACTATTTAGGCAAGCGAAACGGCGCCTTATGCAATAAACAGCCGGTAATAAGCCAGTTTAGGGATATCGCCGAGTATAGCAGATATACCGCTGATGTAATTAAAGAAGCTTCAAAAAGGAAGCAAGAAATAAAATGTCATTTGGAATAGTTTTAACTAAAATAGGAATAATCCGAAACGCAGAAACAGCATACGAAACTAAGTTTCGTATAAATACGAAACTTAGTTTCGTATGCTGTTTCTTTTTTGCTATTCTGATTATATTTTTTGCTATAACTAAATCCGCACATGCCGCGACCGAGTTTGTATCCATCGTTGACCCGGACAACGGGGCGGGGACGAGCTGGACCTCGCTTTCGGCTTGGGAGCAGAACACGCAGACTGATTTATCAACTTCAACCACTAAAGTTTATTCCATTTCTTCGGCTTCGGGCACTTTCGCCGTCGGCTCCGCTCTTGTCGGCTACACCTCGGGCGCCACCGCCTCGTCAACTTATCGTACCGCCACGCAGGTTTTAATCTATAATATCAGCGGTATTTTTCAGTCTGGCGAAACTGTTTATATTCAAGGTCAGGCCTCGACAACCAATTATGTCGTATTATCCAATACCGGCGACTCGGCCATCGCCGTGGCGAGCGCCCGTTCATCGGCCGGCACGGCGGACGTTACGGCCATAACCATTGACGGCTGGACGACCGCCTCCACCAACTACATCAAAATCTGGACCGACCCGACGACCGGCGCACGGCATAATGGGAGGTGGGACGCGAGCAAGTATGTATGGCAAGTAACCAATAATACTAATCTAACCATTAAAGAAGATTTTGTCAGAATAGAAGGTTTGCAAATTCAAAACTCCTCATCTAATGACACGTCTTATTATCAAGCAATCATGGTTGAAGTTCTGAATGCCGGAGCTGATGTAAAAATCAGCCAGAACATCTTAAAAGGGAGCCATAGTGGAACTTCAAATAGCAAATTTGGCATCAGATTGCAATGGCACGGCGCCACGGCAATTACCGTCAACGTCTGGAACAATATCTTTTATGATTTTATCAACGGTTCCAATAATTTGCTCGCCATTTCGTTTAACGGCGGTTCCGGCCCGACTATGAATGCATACAATAATACGATTTACAATTCTTACATAGGATTAAGTTCAATAAGCGGAACTTTAGTTGCCAAAAATAATATATCTTACAATAATACTGACAACTATGAGGGCGCTTTCAGCGCATCATCTACAAATAATCTTTCCGGCCCAACGCAGACAGACGCGCCGGGGTTAAATCCTCGGAATGGAGTGAGCGTGAGTTTTGTTGATGAGGTCAACGACGATTTCCACTTAACCTCGTCGGACGCTGGAGCCAAGGATGCGGGCACCAGACTTTTTACCGCCAGCGCTTCGCATGTTCAGGGAAGCAGCAATGCAAATAATTCCGGTACACCGCACACTTCACTTGCAATTACGGTTAACGGCATAACAGCCGGAAATTTAATTGTCGTCTGGGTTGGATGGGAGGATGTGAATGGTACGACCAGTGTGTCTGATGGAACATCCATGCTTACTCCTGGTACCAAAAAAAAGGATGATTCAGGTGGCGGTGCTTATGGACAATTTTTCTATTTGTTGTCTGCAAATGGTGGCAACAAAACATATACCGCTTCATTTAGCGCGTCTACAAATTATTCAAGAATAGCTGTAATGGAATTTTCCAGTTATGACAAGGTCTGGTCGTTTGATGCGGAGAATGTCGGAGGTGGTTACGGTAGCTCAACCGCCTCGGGCAACATTACCACATCAGGGACCGATGAGGTAGTGGTGGGCGGCTTTAGCCATTATCAACCAAACACAACAACCAATGAAAGCATAAATGGTGTGGCGGCTACGGAGCCGTCGTATTCTCCGCTCGGCGGACAATATTCTTCGGTTTGGTATCGCCTGCTTTCATCTACGTTTTTAAATGGTAACGCATCAGCCAGCACTACCGCGCAATATTGGGTTAATAATATCATTGCTTTTAAAGCAGATCCTCTTTTTACCCAAGACATTGATGGTTCATACCGCGGGGCGGCGTGGGACATCGGGGCGGACGAGGTGCCGACCGAGTTTGTGTCCACTATTTGTGAAAGCACGTCAGCAGGCGGAGATTGTGCGAATCGCAGCTATGTAACGCTTTCCGCATGGGAGTCGGCAGTTGATTCTAATTTAACTGCTAGCAGCACTCGAATTTTTTCTGGTACTGCATCAGGAACATTGGCTAGCGGGAACACGGTTACTCTATATAATGGCGCTACCTCCACCGGCATCACCGGTACGATTGTTGCGACAACCACAAGTCAGATACTTATCCAAAATATTACCGGCACCACCTCGCCGGTCAACGTTGCCTCCGGCACTGCGTGGCAGGTAACCGCCGCTAACACCTGGAAAAACTCCGGCACCGCGGACCAGCTCGGCGCCTCGCCTATTGCCGTCGCCAAAATTGACGGCGCCTGGGCGAGTTCGGATGCAACGGTGGTAAGTTTATCTGGCTGGACGACAAACTATGACAATTATATTAAAATCTATACTACACCAACCGCCAGGCATAATGGGAAGTGGGATGATGGGAAGTATAGACTGGAAACTATGAATTCAGCGGCAACTATTAATGCGGCCGCAAGTTATGCTTGGATTGATGGATTGCAACTAAAAACAAGCCATAACGATGGAGGTGACTACAGACAGGCAATTACCGTTACTTCAAATTACATTAAAATCAGCAACAATATTATCAGAGGAAATATTACCGGAGATTCTATAGGAATAAGAGGTATATATGACGGTAGCGGACCTTATGTGGCATACGCTTGGAACAACATTGTTTATGACTTCATTTATGGAGCAAATGGCAATTCGGGGATTTCAGTCAGTGCGAGTAACGCGATTTTATATGCTTATAACAATACAGTTTATAATTCATATTATGGCTTGAATTATGGTGCCGGCACGTTAGTTGCAAAAAATACTATTGCTTATAACAATACCGATAATTATTCCGGGACTTTCAGCGCCTCCTCCACCAACAATCTATCCGGACCAACGCAATCCGACGCACCAGGGTCTAATCCGCAAAACGCAAAAGTGGTTAACTTTTTAAATACAGCCACTTCTTCAACGTACGACTTTCATTTAGCAGACACGGACACGGCCGCCAAGGGCGCGGGGGTGAATTTGTATAATGATGCGAATATTAATGTAGTTAGTGACATAGACAGTGCAGCTAGACCTGGCCCCGGGATGAACCCGGGGTTCGACATCGGTGCGGACCAGACGGCGGTTAAGATTTATCGGTCTATTGCTCCCGGTAGTTCGGCTGCGCTCACTACGGGCGCAACGAATGCACTTACCATCTCAAGCTCAACCTCGCTTGCCACTTTCGCCACCGCGTTGGCTGACAATATCGGCGTGGGCGACGTGATCATCTACAACACCGGCGGCTCTGCCACCGGCACCGCCTTCATCCATGGCCGCTCCAGCTCTACTGTCTATACTGTCAAGACTGCTTCCGGCACGACGCCGACGGCAATCACCGCTGACACATCTTGGTCAATCTATCGCGCCTACATCTCGCTTGCCAACGCCGAAGCCGGTACCGAAAACACCGGCATCCCGTCCGCGATGCGTAACTTTGACGCCTGGTCCGGCGGCGCTGACTTGGTCGCCTCCAACACCCAAATGAACATCGCCGCCTACGCCAACGGAACGACGGCGGATACTGATAGCGTTGAAATTGATGGCTGGACGACCGGCCAGCAGAATTTTATCAAGATTTATACGCCGACGGCAGCAAATGAAGTCGGTGCGAACCAAAGGCATCAGGGCAAGTGGAATGACGCCAAATATCACCTGGATCCTTCATCCCAGCCAGTCTCGAATGGTTCTATTGGAATGTATGCAAATTATTCAAAAATTGAAGGCTTGCAGATTAAAGCTTTTAATGCTTTATATAGAGATGGCATCACAGTGGAAGCAAATTATATAGCGATTTCTAATAATATTATTAGTGCAACAGGTAATAATTCACGCAACGGTATTAGGCTGGGTGATGGCGTTATGAGCAGTGCATATGTTTGGAATAATATTATTTATGATTTTACCAGTAACTATGGCATACTAGAACTTGCCGGCTCGACAACGGCTCCAATTTATATTTATAACAATACCGTAATAAATAGTTGGAGGGGCATCAGCAGTTATGGTGGACAAATAATCGCAAAAAATAATATTGTGAATACTTGTATAAGTTCTTGTTATGAAGGTGGGTATAATTCAAGCTCTACTAATAATTTATCCGAAATAAGTGATGCTCCTGGAACCACTCCCAAAAATTCCACCACTGTTTCTTTTGTTGATGCCCAAAATAAAGATTTCCACCTCGCCCCGACCGACACCGCGGCGATTGACGCGGGGACAAGCACGCCGGCAACCGATACGAACCTGTTTTTCACCGACGACATCGACGGCCAGACACGCCGGCAATGGGACATCGGAGCGGATGAGGGAAGCGTAGAGTATGTGACAACCGTGATGGAGTCGGGCGGAAACTTTTCTACACTTTCTGCCTGGGAAGCGGCAAATCAGGTTAATCTTACAGCGACAACGACTGCTGTTTTTTCGCTTTCCTCCGCTAGTGGAACAATTCCGGCAAATTCATCCATGACGGGTTTAACCTCCGGTGCCATTGCCTCCACTACCGTTGGCGCCAGCGCGACTTCAACCCAAATTTTACTTTACAACATAGCATCCAGTACTTTCTTGACCGGAGAACGAATCTACATCAAAGGCGGCGCCACCACTTCAAACTACGCCATCCTCGCCAACGCCGGCAACCCCGCCATCGCCACCGCCAAGATTGATGGCGCGTGGACGAGTCCAGATACGACCCAAGTTGATATCAACGGTTGGACGACCGGACCGAATAATTATATTCGCATTTATACTACTCCCGATGCAAGACACAACGGCAAGTGGGATGATGGGAAGTATAGGTTGGAAACAATTTCTACGGCATTAAATTTATATGAGCAATTTGTAAAAATAGACGGACTACAAATAAAGATTATTTCGAGCTCAACTGGATTAGCGGGGATTGCTTTAGGTAATATTACTTCAGGACCAGCAAAAATTGACATTTCAAATAATATAATAAAAGCCGATCTTAGCGGAACAGTTGGTGACGCCTACGGAATTTCTTCTTATTATGCGGATGGTATCCCAACTACAAGAATATGGAATAACATATTTTACGGTTTTAGCGGAGGAACTGGTAGTGAAGCTTATGGCAAAACTGCAATATTCCATCATCTGGGAAATTTTTATGTTTATTCGAACACTTTTTATAACTGTAAAACCGGAATTCGCACCCAGGATGTCGCAGGGAGTCTAATGATTGCTGTTAATAATTTATTTTCTAATTGTACAAATCCTACATATACTGCCAGTAATAGTGGAGTGAATTTTGCTGCCGGCACTGACTATAATGCTACGGACAAAGTTTCCATGGGTTATAATGTCATTGGTGGGGGCAATACCCATGACAAAACCTCTCAAACATTTTCTTTTGTCGACGCCGCTAACAACGATTTCCACCTCGCTCCAACCGACACCGCGGCGCGCAACGCCGGCACGAATCTCGCCACCGACAGCGTTCTGCCCTTCACGACCGACATTGACGGCTCATACCGCGGAGCGGCGTGGGACATCGGGGCGGATGAGGTGCCGACCGAGTTTGTGTCCACCATTTGTGAAAACACCGCGGCGGGCGGCAGTTGTGCGACAATGGACAAAACAACCCTTTCCGCTTGGGAAAGCGATGTTAACTCTGATCTGACGGCGACCTCAACCCGTGTTTTTTCCGGCACCCGCACCGGCACCTTCGCCGACGGCGCGACTTTGACGCTTTATCGCGGAGCAACCTCAACCGGCATCACGGCCGTGTCGGTGGCAACGACCTCAAGCCAGATTCTACTCCAAAGCATCGCCGGCACCACTACACCGCTTAACGTTCTAACGGGCGACCAGTGGCGCTTAGACGGCTCCAACTATTGGACCGCCTCCGGCACCGCCGACCAGCTCGGGGCCAGCCCTATTGCCGTCGCCAAGATAGACGGGGCGTGGGCGGCCCCGGATACGACAGGCATATCGATAGATGGTTGGACTACTAGTTATGACAATAATATAAAAATATACACGACCGCAACGGCAAGGCATCCGGGCAAGTGGGATAATACCAAATATAGGATGTCTCTGAGTGGTCAATATAACACGGGTATTTATAATCTTGAAGCGTATGTGTATGTAACCGGGTTGCAGATTGAGTCAATATATACAGGAGGGAATTGGGGTAGGTATGGGATATGGTCTAATTCTTCGGAGTCAGCCACGGAATTTGGAATAGATAGTGTTATTATTCGTAATAATGGTTCCAATAATAGCGGTATCGGAATTAACATTACTGATGCAACAGGCTATATTCGTAACGCCGTAATCTATGGCTCGAGTATCAACCTTTGGCAAGGTATTTATGTTGATAATAATAATGCGGGAGCGTGGGTGGTGAATAATAGCACTGTTTATAATTTCGGAGGAATAACCAGGCCAGGTATTTGGATGAGGTATAGTTCGGGGCATAGTGTAGAAAACACTGTGAGTATGGCGAATTCAACTTCAAGTGATTTTTCTTATGGGACATCTCCGCTTGCTACAAACAATAATGTATCTTCTGATGCTACAGCAGACGATGCTGGGGGAACGGGAAATTTAATAAATAAAGCCACTTCCACTCAATTCGTTTCACTTGTCGTCGGCTCAGAAGATTTTCATGTAAAAGATACATCGGCGGATATTTATAATTCAGGTAAAAATCTTTATAGCAAATTTAATAAGGATATAGATTCGGCGGCGCGTCCGCCTGCAGGTGTGGGGTTAAATTGGGACATCGGTGCCGACCAAACGGCGGTGAAGATTTATCGGTCTATAGCGCCATCAGCCACGACTGCGCTCACGACGGGCGCGTCTAATGCACTCACTATCTCCAGCTCAACAGCCACATTCAATGTGGCTCTACCGGATAACGTGGGCGTGGGTGATGTGATTATTTACAACACCGGCGGCACAGCCACCGGCACAGCGTTTATTCACGGCCGCTCATCATCCACCGCCTATACGGTAAAAACTGCCTCGGGTACCCTACCGACGGCCATTACGGCCGACACCTCTTGGTCCCTCTACCGCGCCTACACCTCGCTTGCTAACGCCGAAGCCGGCGCCGAGAATACCGGCATCCCCTCGGCTATGAGCAACTTTGACGCCTGGTCCGGCGGCGCCGACCTGGTCGCCTCTAACACCCAATGGAACATCGCCGCCTACGCCAACGGTACTACGGCGGATACGGCAGCCGTTACCATCGACGGTTGGACAACGGGGCAACAGAATTTCATCAAAATCTACACTCCAGTTAGTGCGAATGAAGTAGGCACAAGCCAACGGCATCAGGGGAAGTGGGATGCTTCTAAATATTCTATGTACTTAGGCGTTGGAAATTATAATATCCGAATATATGAATCAAACGTTACGGTAGAAGGCCTCCAGATTTTAAATACAAGCAATTCAGCGGTTGGAGGTGCGGTGATAGGTGGTTCAAATCCTGGAAATGTAAAGATTATTTCAAATATCGCCAAAGCCACCCAATCTGGCATAGCTGCTGCTTATATGTTCGCTGACCCTGCCAATACTGGCAACATATACCTTATCAACAATGTGGCTATCGGACCTTTTGATGTTGGATTTTATATCCGTGGTGCGTCAGCTACTGCAAAAGGCGTAATATACAATAACACGGCCCATGGAAATGTTACCTGTTTTCGTTCAAGAAGTGATTATAATTATGCTAAAAACAATATTGCATTTGGTTGCACCACAAACAGCTATTTGGAAAGTAGTCCATATCTGGTTGCTGATTACAATGCTTATTCTTCAGGGACAGATCCCGGAACGAACGGTGTGAATCTAGCAAATTATTCGGTTGGAAGTATTTTTGTGGATGCTGCCAATGATGATTTTCATCTTTTGCCGACCGCAAGCGTGTTGATTGACAGCGGTATCAGCACCGCGGCGGATACTAATTATGTCGTTGCGGATGACATTGACGGCCAACTGCGCCGCCAGTGGGACATCGGGGCGGACGAGGGGAGTGTGGAGTATGTGACGAGCGTGATGCAGTCAGGCGGGAATTTTTCTACCTTGTCCGCCTGGGAGGCGGCGAATCAGGTGGACTTGACCGCCACCACGACAGCCGTGTTTTCGCTATCCTCCGCTTCCGGCACGATTCCGGTTAATGCGAGCATAGTCGGCCTCACCTCCGGCGCCGTCGCAAGCACCACCGTTGGCACGGTTTCAACTTCTACCCAAATTTTGCTATACAACATAGCTTCATCAACCTTCCTTACCGGCGAACGCATCTATATCAAAGGCGGCGCCACCACCTCCAACTACGCCATCCTCGCAAACGCCGGCAATCCGGCCATTGCGACTGCCAAGATTGACGGCGCGTGGACGAATCCGGATACAACGGCAGTCACAATTGATGGCTGGACTACTGGGCCGAATAATTATATCCGTGTTTATACCCCGACTGCCGCAAGGCATAACGGGAAGTGGGATACATCAAAGTATAGATTAGAAACGGGAACAAATCTAAGGACGTTTGATATAGTTGAAAATTATGTCCGCATAGATGGATTACAGATTGCGGTTCAAGGTAATCAGTATGGGCTTGAAAATATTATTGGTCCCACAAGCCCAGCAAGTAGTGCCGAGTTTCAAATTTCAAATAATGTTATGAAAGCGTCATTATCAGGCACAGCAGGAGGAAACGCAGTCCATTTTTATTCGGCTAGTGGGGTAAGTTATATTGTGAAGGCGTGGAATAATATTATATATGATAGAGTTAATGGTTCTACAGGTATGAACGGTATATATATTGGCGGTGATAATCAAATAGTAGCATATCTATATAATAACACTGTCTTTAATTCTTATTATGGTATTAGTCAACAATATTCTGCTGTTGTTGTCGCGAAAAATAATATAGTCAAAGGATCGGGCGATACTAACGCCTACACCGGGACTTTCGCTTCTGGAACGGATTATAATGCTACGGATGGAACAGATAATATCGGGCAGGGAACGAATAATAAAATTAGTCAAACATTTGCCTTCATCGACGCTGCCAACAAAGACTTCCACCTTGCCCCGACCGATACCGCGGCCAAGGACGCAGGGGTGGATTTGAGCGGGGACATCTGGATTCCCGCCTGCGCGGGAATGACAGGAGGGGGCGCGTGCCTGGGGAAGGATATTGACGGGCAATTCCGTGGTTCATCGGCAACCACAACCGCCGGCGGACTTGGCTGGGACATCGGGGCGGACGAGGGGGCGACGATTATGTATCGGTCGGTGGGGAATGACACATCTAACTTGAATACAGGAGGGGCGACGGTAACGATTGCCAGCTCAACAGCCACATTCAATGTGGCTCTACCGAATAATGTGGGCGTGGGCGATGTGATTCAATATGGTTCGCCCTTGACTCTCGCCTTCATCACCGGCCGCTCTTCCTCCACCGTATATTCAATCGTTTCAGCGACCAGCAGTTACACGATCGCTACCACCTCCGCCTCGGCCAGCGTCTACCGCGCGCACACCCTGCTCAACAATTGGCAAACCCAGACCACTGGTACTGTCAACCAAAGCATCAGCGCCGGCCTGCGCAGCCAAGTCCTGGTCGCCCGCAACCTTGTCGCCTCCAACACCGCCATGTTCGTCCCCGCCTACGCCTCAAGTTCACCGGATAATTCGGAGGTGGAAATCAGTTCATGGACAACCGGACGTGGGAATTATATTAAGGTTTATACCCCAGTTACAGCCTCGGAGGTTGGCACGAGCCAACGGCATCAAGGGAGGTGGGATGATGGAAAATATAGAATACTTTCATCCGTGAGCGCCGTTTTGTTCGGTATCAGTAATGAAAATGCGAGAATAGAGGGCCTACAACTTGATAGTTCTGCGGGTACTGCCTATTCTATCGGGGCATATCCATCTGGAATTATGAATTTATATGTATCAAATAATATTATAAAGGGAAATAACAATACTAATCGTTTCAACATTGATTCGCTCAATACCGCGGCATCGGGAAGTAAGGCATATATTTACAATAATATTATTTACGATGCTAAGGGCGTAGACGGCGGAGGTATTTATGCGCGCTCCGGTAATACGACCTATTATATATACAACAATTCGCTTGTAGATAATACTATGGGCATTGTTCTTAATAATGGTGCGAATGTGATGGCCAAAAATAATATTGTAAAAGGCAGCGGGAACGGTAATTCTTATGTAATTTATAGTGGAACGTTTTTGACTGGTACGGACTATAATGCAACAGATGCAACTGACAATATCGGAGTTGGAAGTCATAATAAAATCAGCCAGACATTTAATTTTCTTGATGCCGCAAACAAAGACTTTCACCTCGCCCCGACCGACCGCGCGGCGCGGGATGCGGGGGTGGATTTGTCTGGGGACATCTGGATTCCCGCCTCCGCGGGAATGACAAAGGACATAGACGGCGACACCAGGCCCAAAGGTCCGGCTTGGGACATTGGGGCGGATGAGGCGATTGATGCGCCGGATTTTCAGCTGAAGGGGAATATAAAATTTAAAGGCAATGTGAAGTTTGTGGATTAGGGGAGGGGGGAAAGGGGTGAAGGGGGGAAAGGGGGGAAGGAGAAAGGAGAGGGAGGGGGAAAGGGGATTGAAAAAGGGGTGAAAAAAAAGGGGGGGGGAAGGAAACCCCATTGCATCTGACTCTTTACTTTTAGACTGTTGAATAATTAAATAACTCTTCTCTTACACAAGCAGTTACTCTGAATTTTAACTTTAAGAGATCCCTCGCTACGCTCGGGATGAGAGCGTTTCATATCCCCAATCAAAGTTGAGGACAAGATTATTCAACGCTCTCAATTTATAAATCTCATTTAATCCCTTGTTATCACAATTTAATCCCATTAATTATCTAAAGTTTATATGTTAAAACCTTCTCGCAACCCATACGGCTTTAAAAATCTTTTAGCCTATAAAAAAGCTAAGGAGTTGCAACACGAATGCCAGACGATAACTAAATTCTTTCCACGCGGTAAAACGATGATTGACCTTGCTGATCAGATGAACCGATCAGCGCGTTCGGGCAAACAGAATATTGTGGAGGGCTGGAAGCGGAATACGACTAAGGAATATTATACTTTTTTGGGCTTTTCCATCGGTGCCGTGGCAGAACTGGAGGAGGATTGCAATGATATCTGGGCCGGAGTTTATCAGGATTTAATGAGGATAAGGGGAGTGATGGGAGAAATGGGCGAAGGGGGTGAAAGGGGAGTAATGGGTGAAAGGGGTGAAAGGGGTGAAAGGAGAGAGCAGACCCCCTCACCCCATAATTTGTCCTATTTACCCTCTTTTGATATCGAAAAACTAAAATTTTATCCCCTGGACAAAACTCTGCCACCAATCATCCAGCTGAAACTTAAAGCCAAGGAATTAAATTTTTTGTTGAACGAATTACAAAAATCCCTTGAGCAAAAGATGCGTAGCGAAAAAACATTGGGGCGGGAGGATCGCGCGCGAGATTATTTGGAAAATAATAAACAAAAGCAGAATATTAATGATAAAATTTTTGAGCAGTATGGTTTGAGGCGGCTGGAAAATAGGCAAGTTGTTGATAAAAATGATAAGGGGTTGAAGGGGTAGAAGGGGTGGAAGGGGGTGGAAAAGGGGTAGAAGGGGAGAAAGGGGGTGGAAAAGGGTGGAAGGGGAGAAAGGGGGGTAGAGAAAGGGATGAACAGGGATTGAGGGAGAAAGGGGGTGGAAAAGGGTGGAAGGGGAGAAAGGGGGGTAGAGAAAGGGATGAACAGGGATTGAGGGAGAAAGGGGAGAAAGGGGTGAAAGGGGTGAAAGGGGTGAACAGGGATTGAGGGAGAAAGGAGAGAAAGGCGGGTAAGGGAATAAAGGGGGGAGAAAACGGGAGAAAGAGGAGAAAGAGGAGAAAGAGGAGAAAACGGGAGAAAAAAGGGGAGAAGGGGGAGAAGGGGGAGAAAGAAAGGGGGAGAAAGAAAGGGGGAGAAAGAAAGGGGAGAAAGGGGGGTGGGACGACCCTTTATCAAGGGGGAGGGTCTGTGTTATAATATTCATAAATCCCGTTAGAAATTTTACGTCGCATTAAACCCTGCAAGAATTATTTTATTTTAATTCAACTAACCGAATCACATAATAGCTGCAGGGTATTTTTAACGGGGTAAATCTATGGAGATAAAATCAATCAGGCAGGTGCAAAATTTAGAAGGAAAAAAAGTGCTGTTGCGCGTGGATTTTAACGTTCCGCTCAAGGGCGGCAAAGTCATGGAGGATTATAAAATCGCGCAGTGTTTGGCCACTATACGTTATCTGTTGCGGTATAAATGTCAGTTGACGATTGTCACGCATTTGGGCGATCCGCAAGGAAAAAAAGTGAAGGAGCTTTCTGTTGAGCCGATTGCTAAAAGGTTGGGTGTACTTCTGGGCGAAAAGGTGACTTTTGTGCCGGAAGTCATTGGAGATAAAGTTTTGGCTGCGGTTAATGGGGGTAATGGGGGAAAAGGGTGGAAGGGGGGAAAAGGGTGGAAGGGGGGAAAAGGGTGGAAGGGGGGAAAAGGGTGGAAGGGGGATAGCGGGGACAGGGGGGGAGATGGGGATGAGGGGGAGAAAGGGGATGAGGGGGAGAAAGGGGATGAGGGGGAGAAAGAAGACGTAAGGGGAAGGAGGGGGAAGAAGGGGAGCAAGGGGGGAGATGGGGGAGATGGGGGAGATGGGAGCAAGACAAGGGAGATTATTTTTTTGGAAAATTTACGATTTTATCCGGGCGAGGAGAAAAATGATAAGGTTTTTGCCAAAAAGTTGGCGCGTCCATTTGACTTATGCGTAAATAATGCCTTCGCGGTCTGCCACCGTGAACATGCCTCGGTGGCGGCAATCAAAAAATATCTGCCGACTTACGCCGGCCTGTTGCTTGAAGATGAAATAATAAATTTGTCCAAAGCTATGCACCCGCAGAAGCCGTTGGTGATCGTTATCGGTGGAGCAAAAATTTCCACCAAACTGCCGCTGATCATCAATTTTTTGAAAAAAGCAGACCATATTTTAGTCGGCGGGGCGATTGCCAATGATTTTATCAAGGGGCTCGGCTATGAGGTTGGCAAATCGGTGGTCGGCAAGGACGCGGCACAGTTGAAGCGAGCGATTAAAATTTACCGCCGCGCCGGCAACAAAAAAATTATCCTGCCGCTTGATTTTATCGTCAGTGATCGATTGGATGAAAAGGGAAACACACCCCGCCCCGCAGATGCGGGACACCCCTCTCGAGAGGGGAATAACCTCACCCCAGCCCTCTCCTTGGTAAGGAGAGGGGGAAATGCGGGCGTCGCAAAACAAAGTCGGATGGTCGAAGTTCGCAGTATCAACCAAATCAAAAAGAATGATTATATTTTGGATATCGGGCCGAAAACAATCAGTTTTTACGCTAAATATATCAAGGCGGCCAATACTTTGATTTGGAACGGGCCGATGGGGATGTTTGAGCAGGAAGACTACCGGCACGGCACGATGGCGATTGCCAGATTGGTTGCCGCGCGCTCCACCGGCCACGCTTTCGGGGTGGTTGGCGGCGGCGAGACGGTAGAGGCGTTGAAGAAGACCTTGATGATAGAGCATGTTGACTGGGTTTCCACCGGCGGCGGAGCGATGTTGGATTTTTTGGCCGGTGAGCCGATGCCGGGATTGAAGGGGTTGGTGAAGGGGGCGCAAGAGGTTAGAGATTATGCGAAATATATGGCTTTAAGAAATAAATTTAGTAAAAATGGCAATCATTCCAATAAAGAAAAAACATGAACATGACTTATTTCTAACAGGATTTATTTTGATCGAACTCCTCGTTGCTATAGCGATTATCGGTATTTTAAGTTCCATGGCAGTGGCGGCTGTTCAGTATGCCAGGGCGCAGGCAAAAATCGGCAAGGCGACCAGCGATATTAATGAAATATACAAAGCCATGACCGCGTTGAGCAATGATATCGGCGCCTGGCCGGGCAATCAGCCGGTTGACGCGGTTAACGCTGGAAATGGAAATGAAATTTGCGGCGATGGCTGCGCTTTCGGTATCGGGGACGCGCAGGCGGGAATCACGGCTTCTAACGGCAGCGCAAATTGGTCGGGGCCATATATGAACGAAATGGCGCTTGACCCCTGGAGCCATCAGTATTTTTTTGATACGGATTACCGCGTGACCGCGGACAATTTGCCCTGTAACGGCGGCGGCAGCTGCGTGAATGCCGCGGTGGTCGGCTCTTACGGGCCGGACGGCATCGGGAATAATTTATACAATAAAGATGATATTATTAAAATTTTAATAAAGTAGGGGGGAAAAGGGGAAGAAAAGGGATGGGAAGGGGAAGAAGGGGATAAAAGGGAGAAAGGGGTTGAAGGGGGGAAGAAGGGGAGGGTAATTTGTGAACTGGTGAATTGGTAATTTGGAGAGGAAGGGGGGGTAATTTGTGAACTGGTGAATTGGTAATTTGGAGAGGAAGGGGGGGGTAATTTGTGAACTGGTGAATTGGTAATTTGGAGAGGAAGGGGGGGGGTAATTTGTGAACTGGTGAATTGGTAATTTGGGAAGAGGGGATTAAAATAGAAAGATAGTAGATAATTTATTAATAAGTTGATCAAATAAATATGGCAAAAATTAAAGAGATAACGGCGCGGGAAATTCTGGACTCGCGCGGCAATCCGACAATTGAAACCAAAGTAACGCTGGATAATGGCATCGTTGCCAAGGCGAGCGTGCCGTCCGGGGCTTCCACCGGCGTGCACGAAGCTTGGGAACTGCGCGATGGCGACCTCAAGCGCTACAACGGCCTAGGCGTGCTCGGGGCGGTAAAAAACGTGAACACCAAAATCGCGGAAAAGTTGATGGGTATTGAGGCGAGCGAGCAGACGGCGATTGACGGGCTGTTGATTAAACTGGACGGCACCACGAATAAAAAAAGACTCGGGGCCAATGCGATTCTTTCAGTTTCGTTGGCGGTCGCGCGCGTCTCCGCCGTGTCCGCCGGACAGCCGCTGTTTGAATATCTGGCCGCGACCTTTGAGTTTCCAACCGATAATTATAAATTGCCGATTCCTTCTTTCAATATCTTGAACGGCGGGGTGCACGCTCATACGAATCTGGATTTTCAGGAGTTTATGATTTTGCCGCTCGGGAAAATCAGCTTTGCAGATCGGGTGCGTCTGGGCTCCGAGGTTTTTCATGAGCTCGGTTTGGTCTTGCGGCGGAGCGGTCTCGGCACCACGGTCGGCGATGAGGGCGGTTACGCGCCTGACATCAGCTCCAGCATCAAAGCGCTGGAGATGATTATCGCGGCCGGGGTGAAAGCCGGATACAGGCCGGGAACTGATTTTGGCATCGGCATTGATGCCGGCTCCTCGCAATTTTATCATCAGGAAAAAAAGGAATATGTTTTCAAATTGGATCAGGCGCATTTCACTACCGCGAATATGATCGGTTTATATAATGAATGGTTCAGAAAATATCCGATAATTTTAATTGAAGACGGTTTGGCCGAAGATGATTGGCAGGGCTGGCGCGAGCTGACCCGCGAACTGGGGCAGGAGTTATTGCTGGTCGGCGACGATTTGTTTGTTACCAATGTAAAGCGCTTGCGCCAGGGGCTTAAAGAGCAGGCGGCGAACGCGGTTTTGATCAAACTGAACCAGGTCGGCACTTTAAGCGAGACGATTGATTGCATCAAGCTGGCGCAGAAGCATAAATATAAAATTATGATTTCGCACCGCTCCGGCGAAACGATGGACGACTTCATCGCCGATTTGGCGGTGGCGGTTGGAGCGGAGTATATTAAATCGGGGTCACTTTCCAGAGGGGAACGCTTAGCCAAATACAACCGTTTAATGGAAATAGAGAGTTTGCTGGAGAAAAAGTAAATTTAATTATCAATTTTCAATTTACAATTTTCAAACAATTTTCAATTTTTTAATTTATAAATTGAAGAATTGCATCATTCATTGAAAATTGCCACCGCCTTGGCGGGGTCCCGCTTTGGCGGGAAAAATTGAAAATTGAAAATTTTTAATTTGGTAAATGAAAGAACAAAACAAACCAAAAAAAGTCCGAATAAACCAGCCGTTAATTTTAGTAATCCTCGACGGCTGGGGCCTGGCGCCGGCAAGCCGCGGCAATGCCATCACGCTCTCCAAAACGCCGACCATGGATTATCTGGCGAAAAATTATCCTTATACCCGCCTTGAAGCATCCGGTAAATTTGTCGGTCTGCCTGACGAACAGGATGGCAACAGCGAGGCCGGTCATATGAATATCGGAGCCGGCCGCGCAGTAGAGCAGGACTCGGTGCGAATTGGTAAAAATATTT